>ERZ779941.637-NODE-637-length-14113-cov-3.879072_pt1 | contig 14113 bp, 7 predicted proteins | sample MGYA00511952_ERZ779941 | MGnify/ENA primary metagenome ERZ779941 (study PRJEB29588, sample SAMEA2142846) | human gut metagenome | biome: human gut; feature: human-associated habitat; material: faeces | place: Denmark | collected 2008/2010 ...
GGTTCGGGTTCGTTATGTAGCGATAAGAAAGTCAAAAACTTGCTCCGGCTCCTTCGGGAGTCGAGCTGGAATTCTAAGTAAATATGTTATATTAAATTGTTGGGATAGACTCCCACAAAAATCGAGCCGTGTCAACAAAAAGTTTTGAAAACACGACACTTTCGGCAGCTTGTCAGAAAAAGCAAGGGAAACTTTGGTAAAAAGAGCGAACAGGACAACTCGTTCTGTTTGTAATGGAATGCCAACTCGGAACTTTTTTGAGCAGAAAAACAACCGTCCACTTCAAGTTGAGCTTGAAAACGGACGATCATTCTTGCAAAGTGATTTTCAAATTTGGGAGGCGTTTTGAGAGGCCTCATAGCGCTAGCAAGAGGTTATACAAAGACCATTTTTGCGTTGCCAAACACTTGTTGGGAAAGTCAAACCCTTGAACTGCATCCGGTGGATGCAGACTGTGCGATTGCATCGCTGATTCGTTCAAACTCATCGCAGCCCTATATTATCGCTCACACTCCCGATCAGGATGTCAAATGCAGAAGCGGCCATCTGCATCTACGCAAACAGCCGCTTCATGATTCATTTTGTACTGGTCACTGCAGTACCTTATTCATCAGCTCTTGATAGCTGTCCACATGGTCGTATGTCACAAGACCATCTGACAATTTTGCGAAGAGCTTCTTGGCGCAGTCGATCTTGGACTTCTCGATTGGGCGCAAGTTCAGGCTTTCCATCGTGCCTTTGGTTTCTGCTACAAAATAGATGTGTTTCACCTTGCCCTCATGGAACACGATTGCCCAGTCCGGGGAGTAGTGTCCAACCGGGGTCGGAATATAGAAGCCTTTCGGCAGTTTTGCATAGATAAAGACTTCCTCTGCACCATCCAGATTTTCCGCAAACTTCCGTTCCACGCTCTTTTCCGCTGTGCCATCGGTGAAAACGTAATCCTGAATCGCCTTTTGTGCCTTGTAAGCCTTATCCATCGTCAGAGCGTGTTTCTCTGCCGTAAAGATGCTGCTGTCGTAGCTGCCCTCAATGGTATCATAGGTGATATGCTCCACGATCATGGTAGCTTTCTGCTCCTTGACCAGCCGGATCACCTTTGCGATAAATTCTTCTGGGTTGTTCTGGTACATCGCAAAGGTTGTCGGCTTGATGCCCTGCAAAATCCGTGCAACGGTATGCCGGGTCAGCGTTGTGCCCTCTGCAATTTTGCCGATCAGGTCATACGCAACCTGACCTGCGTAGTCATGTTCTAATTTTTTTGTTCTGCTCTTGGCATCTCTGAAGCTGCTGCCTTCCCGCACCATATCGGCACTCAGAACATCTTTCTGACCAGCATAGGTGACGGTATATTGCAACCGGCTGACGTACAACTCGCTGTCGATGTGTACGATTGCTTTCTGAATCAATTCCTCAGAATCAAAATCCACCGTATAGGCGTATTTGTGGTTGATCGTCTGCCAGAGCTTCTGGAACTCTGCCTTTTCAAACCGGTCGTTCAGCGGATTTTCCAGCACTTTCGGCTTGTTGCCATCCTCAAACATAGACTTGAGCATACTGTCATCATAAATTGCCTGCACAAGCGTGTGCACGCCCTCTTCAATGGGCTTCAGCGTTTCCGGCACCGGTGCAAGTGTTCCGGTCTGCACATCGTCCCGGTAGTCCTGCGTGACATTATCCTGCTCATCCACATAGTTATTGCGGACAAGATACTGATAAATTGCCCGTGCCTGACGGTCATCCACCTTGACAATTTTGCCATCCAACCTGATGGTCTTGCCGGTGAAATATGCAATGTCTGCCTTGCGGGGGCGATCATACAGCACTGCTTCGGTCTGCTTTTGCAGTCCGTCTACAAATCCTGCATAGCTCTCGCTGGCAATAACGGTCAGGACGTTGATATCCTGCACCTTATCTCCCAGCACTTCCGCATCCATGCGGTTTCCGTCCTTATTCACGCACAGACGCAGACCACGGCCTACTTCCTGCCGCTTCTGCGTGGTGCTGTCGCTGTGCTTCAGGGTGCAGATTTGGAACACATTCGGGTTATCCCAGCCTTCCCGCAGGGCAGAGTGGGAGAAGATGAACCGGGTCGGCTCTTCAAATGACAGCAGACGTTCCTTATTTTTCAGGATCAGGTCATAGGCAGAAATGTCATCCGACATATCTGAGCCACGCTTGACCGAACTGTTGACGCTGTGACCTTTCTTGTCGATGCTAAAATAGCCCTTGTGGACATCATGCACATCGGTTGAATCCAGATAGGCTGTATAAGCAGGGTCGAACAGGGTGCGATGCTCATTCAGAACCGAAAGATACTCCTGTTCAAAAATCTTGCCGTACTCGCCCAGCAGCTCGTTTCCGTCTTCATCGTACTGGCGGTATTTTGCCACTTCGTCGATGAAGAACAGCGAAAGTGTCTTGATGCCCAGTTTGAAAAGTTCCTGCTCTTTTTCAAAGTGCGAAAGGATTGTTTCATGAATCTGTACCCGGCGCATATCGTTTTCGGAAACGTCGCCGGTAACATCACCTTTGCGGATGGTGTCTCCGTTCGTAAAGGTCACAACGCCCGTGATCGGGTCGATTTCCGACACTACGAAGCCCTTGTACTGCTCCATTTCCCCGGATTTATAATAGAGATTATCGCCCACATCCAGCATATGGAACTCTCGCTTCGTGCCGTTCTGGTAGCTGACCTCCATCTCCACTTTTGCCCGTGGCGGATTCTTCGGGGAGATGATGATGCTTTCCAGATACAGATACTTGTCCGTACCACGCAGATTTTTGACCTCAAAGCCTTTGACTTCGATTTTCTTGACCAGTCGCTTATTGTAAGCGTCCAGCGCATCCAGAACGTAAATCAGATTATGCTGCTTGGCGTGGGTAGCAGAGTAATTCAGTGTGAAAAGTGGATTGAACTTTTTCAGGGCTTTCTGAGTGGCAGAGTCCTCTTTGCCCATCTTCTGCGGTTCGTCCAGAATCAGGATCGGGCGGTTGGCGGCAATCACATCAATCGGGCGGCGGGAACCGAACTCGTCCCGCTTGGTGTAGATAATTCTTGCAGCGGCATCACCCTTGCGACCTTCCACGTTCTTATCCTCGTTCATGGATGCCGCAAACGCCTGTGTGTTGATGATCATAACATTGATCCCGGAGTTGCTGGAGAACGAATCCAGCTGATTCAGGTTGCTGCTGTTGTAGATAAAAAACCGTGCTTTTTTACCGTAGCACTCCATAAAGTGATCGGCGGTGATCTCAAAGGATTTTTTCACGCCTTCACGGATGGCGATACTCGGCACAACAACGATAAATTTGCTCCAACCATACCGCTTGTTCAGCTCGAACATGGTCTTGATGTAAACATAGGTCTTGCCTGTGCCGGTTTCCATCTCAATATCCAGAGAACACCTGCCCAGCGGTTCTACCAGTTTGTCCGACTGATGGATGTTTGCTTCTGCCTGCAATGTGCGGATGTTCTGAAGCAACTCCTGATCGGTCAATTGGAGTGCTTCGTTCTTAAAGCCGGAATCGTTGATTAAATCCTGCAATTCCACCTGTGTTGCATCGTCCCCGTTGGAAACAAGGCTCAGCTGCTGCGGCTGTGCGGACAGACTTCCCATATCCCGCAGGTAAGACACACCTGCATTATAGGGCTGACCCTGAAAGACCCGTGCCACCGCATCCACAGCATCGGTCTGGTACTGCTGAATCTTAAAACTAAACTTCATCTTTGTGGTTTACCTCCCGCTCCAGCATCAGGAACCGGTCAAAATCGCTCTCATACAGGCGATCCTGAATGACACGATACTTTTCGTATTCGGTTTCTGCATGGAGTTTGGCCTGTTCTGCGCTGATTTTACCGGGGCCTGTCAGCAGTTCATTGCCGTTGAACTCCAGAAAACCGTCCAGCCGCTTTGCCCAGTCCTCCATGCTCATGGGGATCTTGCGCTCGGCCTGCAACTCGGCATAATCCAGATAGAGCGACACGATGCGTTCCAGATAATTCATTTCCTCTTTGCTCAGGTAGTTCTTGGCCACCGTCACATCTGCTTTCAGGATTTTCCCATCCGGCGCATTTTCCCATGTGGTAAGCCCCATGTGCTCCTTGTTGGCATCGGCACGCTCCACGATCAGTTCTGCCGCCGTGTGGCGATGCACAGCATAGTGCATCTTATTCTGAACCGTCTGGAAGAACCGCCGGGTCGTTTTTGCATCCTTGTCATAATCAAACGCTGTTGCGTACAGATCCGTTACTTTCTGATAGAACTTGCGCTCCGATAGGCGAATTTCCCGAATCTGCTGCAACTGACGCTCAAAATATTCATCCGTGAACATATGACCTTTTTTCAGCCGCTCCACATCCATTGTCCAGCCCTGAATGGTGTGGTCCTTGACGATCTGCCCCGCCCACTTGCGGAACTGCACAGCACGCTGATTGTTCACCTTGAAGCCCACGGCAATAATCATCTGCAAATTATAATGCGTCAGTTCCCGATTGACCTGACGAGTGCCCTCGGTCTGAACTATCCGGAATTTCCGGATAGTTGCTTGCTCGGTCAGTTCGCCGTCCGCATAGATTTTTTTGATATGCTCGTTGACCGTGCGCACATCCACATCATACAGTGCCGCCATCATCTTCTGCGTCAGCCAGATGTTTTCATCCTCATAGCGCATTTCATAGCTTGCATCGCTCTCACCCGTAGAAGCCACAAAGGTCAAATATTCTGCCGCTGAACTGCGAATAGCAAGTTCTTTTTTCTTCTTCTCGTCCATATCACTGTGCTTTCCTTTTAATATTATGCGCTCGATTATCCGTTCTCATTTAATGAATTTTCACGCAACACGCTTGTCACCAATCGCAAGACTGCGATGCATCTATGAAACAAGTAATCATAATGCTCTATACAACAGATGTCTTTCTTATTAGTTTCATGGTGTCGAATTCTGAAGTCATTTCCGAGTTTTGTAAGCGAAGTAAATTCTTCTTCCACCATTTCTCTATACTCAGCATTATTTTTGCTCACGATATCAATCAGCTTTGTAATTGAGCCTTTTTTATCATATTGCTTATAAAATGTCTTAATGCGTTCAAATGCATCCCAAATTTTTTCCGTTGCCGTGTCTATCCTCGCTTCTTTATAGTACTGAAACGCCTGTTCAACGAGTTTATTAAACTCATGATCATCTATTTGAAAATCCACCAAATCGTATGATAGCGAAGCTTGTTCTGACAGAGCGACTTCTAGTAAATCAACAACTATTTGCGCATTTCTTCGTATAGTACCATTAAAGTGTTGCACTTCTTCTACACAATCGTGTATCGCCGGCACATCCTTACCAAACAATTTTTCCGCACGACTTATATCGTCAAATAACTTGGTCTCAGTGTAATCGTTTTCCAAATCATATTGTAACTCTGCAATAGTTTTCATCACATACCGCTTATTCATTACAACCCCTTCTTAAAAGCCTAACTCTATTACATTTTTGATCCAAGTTTCAATTAGGACATACCTTCTTCGTATGTATCCCACAAAAAAGTAACAAAGGTAATGCTACATCCAACTGCCAACTTTGCATGACGTGTTTCTAATCCCGCAAACGAAGCACTTTTTCCATGACCACTACCATACGGATTACGTATTTCTGCAAGCTTTGTGGAAATCCCTCTTAAATTCCCAAGAACAGCCTTAATGTTTTCTGATACAGGATCGTTTTTCGAAATTGATTCAGGTGTAAGATTCAGAAGGTTCAGGGTTTCACCTGTCAGCTTGCCCATATTCCAGTTCTTATCCCATGCTACGCCTTTATTATCCAGAATCGTTTTACAACAACTTTCAATTAGTTCTTTGGCTTTGCCGATTGCATCTGTCGGATTTTCACTTTGCATTTTTAACATTAACTCAATCTGCTTAGAAAGATATTGGCTTGAAAACTTCTCCTGTAATTCCGTTGCATTTACAGCCAGTGGGGTTGTGTTGTTCAAAACGCGATTCATATATGCACGGCATTTCTTGTATAAACGGGCATATTCCGCATTATACTGGCAATAGCTATACTCATCATCGGTTAAGTTCTCAGTATACTCTTGTTCGTAGTTTTCTTCATAATAGCTCAGCAAATCATTCAATAATTTTTCAATGTCACTTGTCGAAGCACTATTCACATATGCAGCCAGAGATTTTCCCTTTGACATATGATATTCGTTACATAATGCAATACCAATACTTTCCATCGTGAATACATCAAAGTCATTCGTAGTGAAATCGAGAACATAGCCACCACGATTGAATAGTTTTAAGAATGTTCCTATCTCAATATTTGTTAGTTTATCCATATCACAGTACCTTCCTTACCGTTTCCGGGCTATACGTTTCAAAAATCTGGTCAAAGTTTGTCGCAACACTGTCGTTTGCCATGGAGCTGTCACGGAAAACAGCATAGTACGGCTTCATCTTAGCAATGGCCTTGACAGTCTCCTCCGTCACATCATGGTCAAAGCAGGCCAGCAAAAAGCCCTCTGCCACGTTGAACACCTTTTTGCCCGCAATCTCTTTCACCTCAATGGGACTGGACAACAGCACACCCAGATCCAGCATCACCTGGAACAGCAAATCTTCCGGGGTACGGTCGGGTTTAACATCGTCCACCAGCGAGAACAGATCCTGCTGCTGAGTCTTCTCCGGCGTATAGTAGACGTTTTCCATGTTGCTGCTGTCCAGACGCAGGCAGCGGAAACCAATATCCAAATCAGTCGGAGCAGTTAGCCCAGCATCTTCCTTAATTTTTCGCCCAGCACGGCGGATACGCTCCTTGCCGATTTCGCAGATGTTCTTATAGCCTGCCTTGTAGGCTTCGCTCTCTTCGTCCGTCTTTTCCGGCAACTGCACCATGATAAACTTTCGGTGTCCACCATCTTCGGCGTTCAATTTCATTACAGCATGGGCTGTTGTTGCGGAGCCAGAGAAGAAGTCGAGAATGATGTCGTTCTCTGCACAAGATATATAAGCAATTTGCTTAATAAGTTTCGTCGGCTTCGGCGTATCAAATGGCACTTCGTCAGGAAATAAAGCCTGAATTTCACGCTTGGCATCCTGAGTATGACCCACCTCTGAACAAGACCATATCGAACGAGGAACCATGCCATCCTGTACATCTTGCAAATATAGTTTAACTGCCGGTGCACCATTTCCATCCATTCCAAAGAGAATTCGCCCATCCTCATACATTTTCCAGAAATCTTTTTCAAGCATTCTCCAATGGCTTCCTTTTGGTGGTGAAACCTTTCTTCCAGATGGTGTGGTTATTGTATACATTAGGCCTTCATGTCTCTCTCCACTAGCAAATATTGGTCCCAGCCTCCAGTCACCTCTCGGATCATTGTCTGGATTTTTATATTTGGATACTGTTTTTTCATCACGAGGCAGTAATCTTCTCACGTTCTTCCAATTTTCTCCAGCCTTGGAATATATAAGAATGTAGTTATGTGCTGGAGATATAGCTGCCGCATTACTTCTTCCATAAAAGTTTTCCCAAACAACCGTTGCAATGAAAGATGACTCTCCAAAAACTTCATCTAATATTTTTCGACAATTACCAATTTCATGTTCATCTAATGTCACAAAAATAGAACCATCATCCGCAAGCAAATCCTTTGCAATTTTCAGACGTGGATAAATCATATTGAGCCAGTCTGTATGGAAGCGGCCATTGCTCTCTGTATTCAGTTCCAGCTTGCCAACGATCTGGTTGCCCTCATCATCGTAGTTTCCGCTGGCGGCGTCCCATTCCTCGCTCCTCATTCCAAATTCATCATTGTAAACAAAGTCATTTCCCGTATTATACGGCGGATCAATGTAGATCATCTTGACCTTACCCAGATAGGTCTCCTGCAAGAGCTTCAGCACTTCCAGATTATCGCCCTCGATGTAGAGGTTCTCACTGTCAAAACCGCCGGATGTGCCATCTTTGCCAACGCTATCCGCCACAACGGGACGCAGGGTTGCCGTGATGGGCGCATTTGCCGCCAGCATCGCCTTTTTCTTGTCCGGCCATGTAAACTGGTAACGCTCTTCCTGACCCTCCACGATGGAGTCGGAAAGTTCCTGCCGCAGAACGTCAAAGTCAATGGCGTGTTCTACTTTGCCGTTGCGTTTCACCTCGGTAATTGCATTGGGGAACAGCTTACCAATCAGCTCAATGTTGCGCTGTACACCGTCAAGGCTGTGCATTTTTAAGTTTTCCATTAGATGCCCTCTCGTTTTTACAAATAAAATTTAACGTTTTCATGTTTATATAGTGGCAAATCTTTTTCTTCAAATTCCAATCCTTTGCAAATGCCACGATAAAGTAGACAGCAAATCGAATCATAGTACAGATTTCTGTGTTGAATAAATCTCTGAATCGTTGCACTCCCCGTAGTCGATATAAGACCATCCGGCGCCTTACCGTCTGGAAAGTCCGATGTGCAGAATGGATTCATTTGTATGCTAAGTTTTTTCGATGAATAGCACTGTGAATCTATACACAGAAATTTCATATCACCAATATTATTGCAGACAAGTTTATAGTCATACTGATTTCGGATAAGATATTTGCTAGTATCAAAAATATTATAATATGTTTCTTCGTATAGTTCAGGCAAATTGGAAAAAAGTTGCTTGCAGATGTTCTCACATTCGGAAAGGTAATCAGTTTCATCAAGGTTAATCCAATTATACCAATGATAATTCCAAACGAGTTTTATTTTTTTGACATTACGTCGTTGAAGTTCAAAAATCGCCATCATCCATCGGATACTCTCAACTGTCAGGAAGTTAAGCATATTTCCGCGAAAGAGGTTCTTACTATCTCTTTCTGATAAGCAGTAATTTTTAAAATCTTCCGCACATGATTCTGCGCATTCAAAAATGCTATAAAAGTTTTCTCCCCCACGAGCAAGAATCTCGTTTGTTCTTCTTATCAAATTATTTTCTTTTTCAGAAGAAGCATGTCCCGAAAAAACAAAGCACATATAGTTGTGTAGAAGAACAAAACGATGTCGGATTTCTGACAACGAATATTCGTTTGAATCAGACTTTTCAAAAAAACGATTACTTTCATCAATAAAACTTTCCACTTGCTCTTGTAGTACAATCGTTGGAAGATTTTCACAGGGTATACCCATTTCAAAATAACTCTGAATGATTCTATGTAATGTATCCCGACTATATTCTTTCAAATCCGTCTCAAATCCAAGAGAAAAATGTGTAAACATGTTTTCTTTTGGATTCCAATCATATTCACGTACTCCCGTATCAAGGCTGCCACGCATCTGAGGATATAGTGCAACACATCCGTTAATTGGGAATGCTGTATTATTAAACTGAATATCATGGTTAGAACTATACTTAATGCCAATACGCCACAAATTTGGAAGAACTCGATTCTTTATTTCCTTCAAATCACCACTTAAATGCCGGTTTAGATAATCAGCTGCATCTTGTATTTCTGCAATTTGCTGCGGTGTTTTGTAAACAAAAATCCGATTTCGTTCTTGGGAAATATATCGCATCTGCAAAACAAAAGTATTGATATCTGAAATAAACTCCGTCTCTTGAAAATGATACTTTACCGTCTTTTTTCCTTCAAAATTCAATCGCATGAGCGTTTCATCTGAAAGGTATATCCAAAAAACTTTTTTCGTTGAAAGATCTATAACGAAATAAATTGCAGGACACTCGGTAACCTTATCTTTGACATACTGCAAAAAATTTGTTTTAAGCGAATAATCATATTTTCCAATATTTTTTCCTTTTTTATTTAAAATCAATTTATCAACCTTTTTTATTTGGACAATAAACTGCTTAACAGGTTCTCCCTCTTGATTTATAAGCTCAAACGTTCCATCATAATTAGGAGTTCGATCATTTTCGCCGAAAAAAGTTTTAATTTCACGCGTTGATTCCAAAAGACCTTTTAGAATTGTGATAGATTCAGACTCGTCAAAAGCCGATTTACTATGCTTTGAAATCATAGAATTAGACATGTTTCAGCCTTTCTTTTAACATTTTAGCTTTTTGAACCAGTTCAAATTTCTTCTTCGGTTGCTTTTCCTTACGGATTTTTGCTTCCAGTGCTACGATCTGCTTTTCCAGCTGCTCTCGCTGTTTCTGCTGCTCCACACTGTCTTTCAGGGAAGTGCTTTCTCCTGCACCAAGCACATCGCCTGCAATCTGACGGACAAAGTTTTCGTATATGGCATCCAGCGTAAGCCCTTCCAGATGCACCGGCAGATCGTCTTCGTCCAGCCAGTCCGTAGAATAATAGCGGTCTACCTTAAAGGCCGTCTTGCCCGCCGCAGCCTCCTTGTAGCCGATGACAGCACGATACTTGCCCTCGTATTCCAGTAAAAAGAGGATGTGATACGGAATTTCCCGGTCGATCTGGCGCAGCACACTCTCGTCCAGCTCCGGGGCAGACAGCCGTACCTCGAACACCTCGATCTCCGTCACCTGCTCCCCAGCCGCCAGATTCAGGGTAGTGGTCGCAATCTTATTGCGCCAGTAGATGATCCTGATCTGCTCGACAAAGGCTTTCTTCATAGCCGGAGTAACGGCGATGTTCTCATAGAACTTCTGCTTTGGGATGCGTTTATTGAACTCGGTATTCATAGGCAAACCAAGCACATTTTTCACCTCTGTTCGTTCATTTTACAACAAGGAAGCAAATCAGCTCAAAATCATCCAGTCCGGACACCTGACTGAGCAATGCCGTTGTTCCGCCCGCAAAGAACAGGCTGTCGATGTCGCTTTCTTCTTTGACATCAATGATCGAGTCAATGGCTTCACTCAGCAATTCGGACATTTCTGCCATGTCCTTTCCATCGTCTGTTTCCCGGTTGAAGCGTTCATACACCTCTTTGATTGGCTCAGTCTTTCCACGGCACAGCAGCCGGATATCGTCCAACATCTTTTTGGGGTTCAGGTAGTCGCAGATGATCTGCCCATCCATGCCGATGTAAACCATGTAGAACGGATGGATGCGGTTCCGATTGTCCACATTGACGCTGTTATTGATGTTTTTCAGCACGAAGATCACACCCTCCGGCAGTTCATCCGTAGCCGGAACCACCGCATGAAGTCCACGGGGCTTCTTGTCCAGATCACCATTGTGTTTGATGTAATCCAGCAGGTCGAGCCGGAACTCGTTCAGGCCCAGATCCATAATGGAGATGCCGTCCGACATATCCTCGATGTCAACGACCTCTTCCTGCAAGCGTTTCAGCTGTGCCTTGCGGTACTCCAAATCGCCCTTTTCTTCGGGGTTGATAAGGTCATCATCGCCGGTGGAGGTCATAACGGTGATTTTCATGCGGGTCTCCACACGGGATTTCAGGTTGATGTAATCGTCCAGCGTCAGATCAGGCCAGAAATTCACAAGCTGGATGTACTGGTTTCTGCTGCCGATACGGTCGATTCGTCCAAAACGCTGGATAATGCGTACCGGGTTCCAGTGAATGTCATAGTTGATCAGATAATCGCAGTCCTGCAAGTTCTGACCTTCAGAAATGCAGTCTGTCGCAATCAGCACATCAATTTCCGTGGCACTACCGGGCATCAGAACATCCCGGTCTTTGGAAATGGGAGAGAAGCAGGTCAGCACGTTGTTGAGTGTTGCCTTGAAGCCTTTGATCGTGGTACGTCCGTCAATCGAGCCGGTAATTACAGCGGTATTCAGCCCATATTTCTGCTTTACAAACGCACTCACATTGTCAAAGAGGTACTCTGCCGTATCCGAAAATGCAGAGAAAATCAGCACTTTTCTGTTGCCGGCATTGATCGGGTGCTCAATTTTTTCAGACAGCAGCTGGAACAGTTCTTGCAGCTTTGTGTCATGCTGCGGCGTGATATCTGCCACCATAAAGGTCAACAGCTCCAGAATTTCTGCATCTTTCCGAAGCTCCGTACGCCAGCTCTTCCAGTCCATATCCGCAAGGTCGATTTTGACTTTTTTGCCGACGGTGAAAAAGTCAGTGTTTTCATCGTCCATGTCAAAATCGTCTCCGGCCATGTCGTATATATCCAGATCAGCGTGGCCGGAGCGTTCAAACTGGTCAATGGACTGAATCGTACCATCAATCAGTTTCTTGATGCGCATCAGGGTCAGCTGGAACGAATGTACAGAGCTTTCCAGCCGTTTCAGCAGGTTGATACTCATCAACCGACAAATACCCTGCTCACGGCCTCTCTGGGTCAGATTCTCTCCCTTATTGTGCGACAGCTCCTGATATTTCTGGATCTTACTTGCGAAGATGTAGTTGGAGGGCATATAGACGCACAAGCTCAGCTGAATCAGCTGCTCATAAATTTCGTTGTAGTTGATGGCATTATTCAGGTCTGTCAGACATGGCCGAACGGAGATCGGCTTCAACCGCTCTGGGAACTTTCCGATAGCGTTGGTGTTGTAGTACTTCTCGATATGCTTCCGAGAACGTGCGATGGTAACACTGTCCAGCAGCTCGAAGAAGTCGAAATCCAATGTCCGCAGCAGCGCATCCGTGGTTCTCTCTTCTGGTTTCAGTTTGCTCCATGCGTTAAAGGCTTTCTGCGCCTGCTTAAAGATGTCTTCAATGCTCTTTGAGGTGTTCAGCCTTTCATCCAGATATTCGGAGTTTCCCTCATAGGCAAGGGCCAACTGATTTTTCAAGTCAACAAAGCGGTTGTTGACAGGCGTTGCCGAAAGCATCAGCACCTTGGTCTTGACTCCGGCACGGATCACCTTATCCATCAGCCGCTGGTAACGATTGTCCTGCGTCTTGCTATGAGTTCCGATTCCATTACGGAAATTGTGCGATTCATCAATGACGACCAGATCATAGTTGCCCCAGTTCAGGCGATCCAGGTCGAGGCCATTCGATTTTCCGCTGCTTCTGGACAGGTCTGTGTGGAACAGGACGTCATAGTTCAGCCGATCCGATGCAATCGGGTTGTTCACATAGTTATCCTTATAGGTATTCCAGTTTTCCGCCAGCTTTTTGGGACACAGCACCAGAACCGACTTGTTTCGATTCTCATAATACTTTACGACAGCCAGTGCGGTAAATGTCTTGCCAAGACCAACACTGTCCGCAAGGATGCAGCCGTTGTACTTTTCCAGCTTATTGATGATGGCAAGCACCGCATCCTTCTGGAAATCGTACAGCAGACTCCAGATTTTGCTCTGCTTAAAGCCGGTTGCCTCATTCGGCAGTTCATCTTCTGAGATGTCGTCCAAAAACTCGCTGAACACATGATACAGCGTCATAAAGTAGATGAACTCCGGGGAATTTTCTGCATAAGCCGTGCTGATATTTTCCAGAACCACATCTGTGACATCCTGCATTTTGTCCCGGTCGTTCCAAAGAGAATCGAACAACTTCATGTACTGCTGTGCGAACGGAGCCTCCATACAGTTGACCATGTTGTAGCTGTTATTTCCGCGTTCACAGCCAATATCGACCGTTGTAAAGCCGCCAATCGGCATATAAGCGGTCTGTGCTGCGCCGGAATCCACAGTCATAAAGCCAGCCATATTTTCACCGGTGGTGTTCGATTTGAACGTAGCCTTCCTTCTGATCCAGTCTGCACACTCCTTTGCGATGGCTCTCTGGGTCATCTCATTGCGCAGTTTGATTTCAAACTCTGTACCGTAAAGGCTCGTTTCACGAGAAATGCGGGGAATGTAGAACTCCCGCTTCTGCTTTTCAGCCTTTTCTTTCACAAACGTGGGGGATGTAAAGATAAATTCAAACTCGTCTATGGTTTCCAGCTGCTTCTTTAGCTCTTTGTAGGCATACATCGAAAAGCAGGCTGCCGCAATAGACACCCTGCTGCCTTTTTTGATCTCGACCCGTAAATCATCTCGAACGGTATTGGTGATGTTATCCAGAATTTTCATATCATCCACCGGCTTTATGCTTATCCGTATTTTTTATAGCCTTGACTATGAAAGCACTCTTACAAAACTCTATTTCTATTATACCACCCACTTTTTCCCCTGTAAACGAAAAAGCTGACGGTGTGTAGCGTGCAGCATCCATCAGCTTTTCGTGACACAAAAATCGGCACCCGCTTTTCCAGCGAGTGCCGATTTT
>ERZ779941.640-NODE-640-length-14055-cov-2.219143_pt1 | contig 14055 bp, 17 predicted proteins | sample MGYA00511952_ERZ779941 | MGnify/ENA primary metagenome ERZ779941 (study PRJEB29588, sample SAMEA2142846) | human gut metagenome | biome: human gut; feature: human-associated habitat; material: faeces | place: Denmark | collected 2008/2010 ...
AATAGCATATGGATTTTTTCCATATGCTATTATTTTTGTAATTGTGCTTATGGTAAGGCCGGATATGTGAATATATATATTCACATATCCTACTCTACAGATTTATTTGAGTTAACAATTAATTGCATAAAAAAGATTTTTTTATATTTTTATTTTTTTGAATATATTTGCTATTAGTAGTGATACTATGTATACTGCTACTATGCATGCTCCTGTTGGTAGGTTTAGGTAGTATGAAATTAGTATTCCAAATATGAAACATATTACTGATATTAGTACTGAGAGGATTACCATGTTTTTAAAGCTGTTTGTTAATTTTCTTGCTATTATTGCTGGAAATACTATTAGGCTTGATATTAGTAGTGTTCCCATCATTCTCATTCCTAGTACAACTACTATTGCTGTTATTAGTGATATTAAAAATTGGTAGAATGTTACATTTATTCCGCAGACTTTGGCGTATTTTTCGTCGAATGTTATCATGAATAATCTGTTGTAGAAAAATGCATACATTGCTATTAATAGTATTGATAATATTATGCTTATTATTACATCATTTGTTGTCATTGATAATACGCTTCCGAACATGTAATTGTACACATCAATGTTAAAGCCTTTTGATATTGAGGTTATTATTACCCCAAATGCTAATGCTGCGGTTGATACTAGAGCTATTGTTACATCTCCTGAGGCTCCTTTTTTTTGGCTTATTAATAGTATTATGAATGATGCTATTATTACTATTGGAATTGCTACAGACATTTCTGGTAGATTAAATACTAATGCTAATGATAGTGCTGCAAATCCTACTTCTCCTAGACCATGTCCTATCATTGAATAATTTTTTAATACTAGTATTACTCCAATTAATGCTGCACAAAATGATATTGCTATTCCACAAATTATTGCTCTTTGCATGAATGGATAATTTAATAATTCTATTATTGTATTCATCTTTATTCTGTATGATATTTATATATCATACACTCCTTTCTATCTTAATTTTTTTATCTATTTTTAGTTGTTTTATATTAGATATTTAATTTTTTATTCAATCATTAAAGACCTTTCCAGTCACTTATTTTTCCATCGAATTTTAATGTTGTTGCTAAACATATTACTCGTACATCCATTGTTTTTATTTCTTCTAGGTCGTGTGTTGCCATTATTATTGTTGTGCATTGCTCTTTGTGAAGTTTTCCTAATATTGTGTATAGCTCTTTTGTTATATTTATGTCTAATCCACTGCATGGTTCGTCTAATATTATTAGCTCTGGCTCTCTTATTATTGTTCTTGCTAACATTACTCTTTGTCTTTGTCCACCTGATAATTCACCTATTTGTTTGTTTACTAAATTTTTTATTTCTAATGTATCACAAACTTTATCAAATAATTGCCAGTCTTTTTTTGTGTAAAATGGAAGTTTTTTGTGTTTTTGTACACCAGTCATTATTATCTCTTTTGCGGTTGCAGGGAAGTCTAAATCTTTCATATTATTTTGTGCTAGATATGATATTTTATCATTATCTATATTTTTAATTATTTCTCCAGAATCTTTTTTATGAAGACCTACTATTGTTTTTATTAATGTACTTTTACCTGAACCATTTTCGCCAACTAAGCATATGTAGTCGCCTTTTTTTACATCTATATTTATATCTTTTATTGCTTCATGACCTTCATATGATGCCGATAAATTTTTTATTTCTAATATATTCATTTAGCTATTCTCCTTTTTATGGTTATTTATAATTAAAATTTCTCTTTAATATGTCCCTTTTTCCCAAAAATTGGAAAAGAGAACCGTATCCTTATGACAAAGCTTGTTTTAGGTTTTGCAAATTTTTTTTCATTAGCGATATATATGTTTCACCATTATTTATTTCTTCTTGTGATGCATTGTGTATTGTGTGAAATACAAGTTTTGTTGCTCCTGTTTCTTTTGATATTGTGTCTGCAATTTTTCCTGCTGATAGCTCTTGATAAAAAATTACATTTATGTTGTTTTCTTTCATGTAGTCTATAACTTCTTTTACTTTTGTTACACTTGGCTCTGAATTTTCTCCACATGAATCATATGCACTTACATATTGCAAGTTATATCTTTGTATGAAATATGCGTATGCAAATGTTCCGCCAAATGCGATTTTATTTTTTTTCGATTCCTTTATTGTTGTTTCTATTTCGTTATCCAAATTTGTTAATTGTTTTATATAGTTTTCAGCATTTTGTTGATAATATTCTTTATTTTGTGGATCTATATTACATAGCTCTTCTTCTATATTTTTTACCATACCTATTGCATTTTGTGGATTTAACCAAATATGAGGATCATATTCGTGGTGATGACTATTATCATGTTCTTCTTCATTAATGTCTGTTGTATTATGCTCTTCTTCAAATTGCTCTTCATTTATTAAATTTATGTTTTTTGATGCATCTAATACCTTGGTATCTGATGTTATACTATTTGCAATTTTATCAGACCATGGTTCCATATATTTACCTGTGTATATATATAAATCAGCTTTATTAACATTTATTATATCTTGTGGGGTTGGCTCATATGTATGAGTTTCTGTTCCTGGTGTAAGTAGTAATGATACCTCTACTTTATCTCCGCCTATTTGTTTAGCGAAATCATATTGTGGAAACAATGTTGCAATTATTTTTATTTTTTCTTCACTTTGACTTTGATTATTTGTCTTACTAATTCCAATTATTACCAAAGAAAAAACTAATATTATCGTAATTAAAAATACTATACCTTTTTTCATTTAAATTTCAGTCCTTTCACATTTATAAATTAATATATTTTTATTTTATAATAATTTAAATTTTATATTATTTATTATTCATACATTTATCACAGGTACCATATAATATTGTTTTACATACATCTATTTTAAAATTATGATTTTTTAATATATGCTCCTGAATTGAATTAATTTCATGACAATCTAAATGAAGTAAATTCCCACATTTTATACATTTCATATGATAATGATTTGCACAATCTTCTTGATTATCTATATATTGAAAACATGCACTTTTTCCCTCTTCATTAATATACTTTCTTATTACATTTTCTTCAATTAAATTATCAATACATCTATATATTGTTGATTTTCCTATTGGATTTTCAGTTTTTTTAAAATAATTTATTATTTCATCTGCAGTTATATGTTGTTTTGAATTATTTTTTAAATATTCTAATATTCGTGCTCTTTGTTTTGTTTTATATTTAAATATTTTTTCCATATATAATTTACTTCCCTTCTTATAAATACACGATTATCAAAATTTTTCAATTTGAAACTAAGTTTCATTTTAGCATTTTTATAAATTAATGTCAACAAAAATAACCTCAAAAACCAAATACAAATTTGATTTTTGAGGTCTATTTATAAAAATTATTTTATTCTACTTCTCTTTCTAAATACTATAGCTGCTATAAATAATGTTGCTATTACTAATATTGCTATTGTTTCAACTGAACTTTCACCTGTTGCTGGTACTGCTTCATTTGCTGATGAACTTGTATTTTGTGTTGTAGCTCCTCCTGTTTTAGAGTTTCCTTGACTACCACCATTATTTGCTGTTCCGCTATTGTTTGCATTTCCACCGTTATTTGAATTATCAACAACTTCTACTTGCTTTTCGATTACTTCTATAGATGTAGTTGCTTGCGCATCTTGGTTAGCTGTTGATGTTGCAATTACCATTGCTTGACCTTTTGCAACAGCTTGAATTGTCGCTTTTGTTGTGTCTGAGCTTATTATTTTAGCAACTCCTTCACTTCCAATCATCCAAGTTACTGGTTTATCTGATGTTATTGTAAATGTATATCCCTCTGGTACTGTTATACTTGCTGGTGTTAATACTGGTTTTGAAGTATCACCATTGTCAACTTCATTTACAGTAACTTTTATAGTTGCACTTTTACCTGTTGGAGTTGTAACAGTTATATTTGCTGTTCCCTTTGCTACACCTGTTATAGTACCATTATTATCAACTTTAGCAACTGATTCATTATCTGATTTCCATGTACAATTTCCTGATATAGAACTTTTATTTTCTATAGTTACTGTTGTAGATTTACCAACATCTATTTGCACACCTGTTGGTACAAGTGGGGTTGGATCTGGTTTTGGATCTGGTTTTGGATCTGGTGTTGGATCCGGTGTTGGATCTGGAGTTGGATCCGGTGTTGGATCTGGAGTTGGATCTGGTTGACTATTATCAGTTACTTTTACACTAACTGTTTTTTTCACATTTACAGTTTCATTTGATAATATAACTGTTGTTTCTCCAGCTTTAATTCCTGTTATTTTACAAGTTTTTGTTGCTTCATCAACAGTAATAGTAGCAACATTTTGATCTGTACATGACCATGTATAGCCATCCATATTTGCATTATTTGTTATTGTCACATCTGCACTATCACCAACTTTTAGACCTACTGTATATGTACTTAATTCTGGTTCTATTGTTTCTTCTTGCTTTTCTTTTATATTAATACTTATTTTAGAAATATCACTATATTTAACATTTTCCTCATCTGCATTTTGGTTAGCCTTAACTATTATCTGAGTTTCATTTTCTGTTCCACTTGGTCTTATCTCTGTTGCCTCAGTCGTTGCTTGTTTTGCGTAAAAATTAAGTGTGATATTGCTTGTCATTTTAGACTCATCCTTATTTTGATTATATTGAATATTTAAAAAATTGTCATCTGGATGATCTGTTACTATCAACGACTTATCATTTTCTTCATCTGAATTGCAACTTTTATACTCTAGATAATTATTGTCATAATTTAAAATCAATCCATTAATAAGAAATAATTTTGCACCACTACCACTTATTGTTACCTGTATATTATCGTCTTTAGTAACTTCTGTCTGTGCTGTTGACAAAGAAACACCAGCTGCATTGGTACTGTTACTTATTATCATTCCCACCACTAGTCCTATCATTAATACTATAGTTACTAGTTTCCATGTTTTTTTCATAATTTTTTCCTCCTCTGTATATTAATAAACTAATATATTTTTTCATATGTCTTTATCTAATTTATATTTTATATCTTCTGTTTGTTTTTTTCAATAATATAATAAAAATGTAATACTCTTTTAATATTTTTGTAATATTTTTGTAATATTTTGTTTGCTATTGTTATAAAATAATTTTTTTCAAAAAAAAACTATTCAAATTTTATATTTGAATAGTTTTAAATTATTTATTAAACATTATTGTATTATATACTTGTTTCTGTTATTTTTGTACATACACCTTTTTTATTAAAAGTTAATGTACTTAAATTTATACTTCCTTCGTCTCCTTTTGGATCACTTATATTACTATGTGTACTAACTACAGATTTTACTGTCTGTTTATCTGTTTTTCCATTTCGTACAACATCAAATTCTAAGCTTTCACTTACAGACACTTTCACATAATTCTCTGATGGCTTATATAATGAATTATTTGTTGTACTATCTTTTACAATATATTTTTTTGTTTTAGAATCATATTTTATATATAATTTTTTTGCTTTTTCATCTGATGATTTTAATTTTATATTATTTGACTCTATTTTATCCTTACTATATTCTACACCTAATATTTCAATTGTTGATTTTCCTGATTTTAAATTTTTATATTCCTCACTAGTTATTCGACATTCTTCATATATTAGGCCTTTAATTTCGTATACTCCATCACTTTCTTCGCTTATATCTTTTATAAATAATTTTTCACCATTTGAAAACTTTTTGCTGGTTAGCTCTGTATATTCTATATTTTCTTCCTGATTTGTTTCCTCTGGTGTTGCATCTGATTCTCCTTCTGCTGATGTTGCTACTTGTGTTTGTGTATTATTAGATTTTTTTAACTTATATTTCCAAAATCCTGCTACATCTATTGCAAATATCACTATAAGTATTACAAAAAAAATCCATTTTAGTGCTTTTTTCATATTATTTATCATTCCTTCCCAATTCTTCTTTTTTGTGCTTTTTGTATTATAACATTATTTATTAATTTTTTACAACATATATTTAAAATTTAATTAAAAGCTTTGCAAAAAAATATGATACTATTAAGCAAAATGGGAATGTTAATACCCATGCATTTATTATTTGTAATACTGATTTTTTACTTACTTTTTGTTTTTCACTTTTTCCAACTCCTATAATAGACATTGTTTTTACATGTGTTGTACTTACAGGAATTCCATTTAAACTTGCAACTAATATAGTCGCAGATGTTGCAATATCACTACATAAAGCTTGTTTATTATTTAAAGATGTCATATTTGACCCTATATTTTGAACAATCTTCTCTCCTCCAATTGAAACACCTATAAACATAACTACAGCTGTAAATAATATTGTTACAATATGTTCAGCTGGAACTATTACATCTGGAATTGCCAATCCCTTTACTATAAAATTATAAATTATTAATATCCCAATAAATTTTTGACCATCTTGTGCTCCATGCATAAAAGACATTGCACACATTCCAACAATTTGAAGGTCTGATACTAATTTATCTTTTACTTTTTTCAGCAAGCCTTTTAATATTTTAGTTATTATATAACTTAATATGAATGTTCCAACTACTGACCATATTAATCCAATTCCAACATTTTCCCATTCACTTAAATTTATTGAATTTGCTCCATATATAGCAAATGCTGCACCTGTTAATCCTGCTACCAATCCATGAGTTTCACTTGTTGGTATTCCAAATTGCATAGCTACTAATGCAAATACAATTACTGACACCATGGCAGAAACTAAAACAATCATTCCACCTTTTGTATCATTTAAATTTACCATTGAACTTATACAATCAGCTACGGATATATTAATAAAACTCATTACTACTATTCCAATAAAATTAAAAATAGCACTTATTACTGCAGCCTTTCTAAATTTCATTGTTTTAGATCCAACTATTGTTGCTATTGCATTTGGAGCATCTGTTATTCCATTTGTAAATATTAACAATACAATTATTATAACAATTATTATTTGTAAAAACATTGTTCTCCCCCACTTTTGTATTTTTCTTTTGTGCCAAATTCTGTTGTCATTACTATTCTATACCAAACAATATTATTTTTACAATATAAATTTAATAATTTTTTATTTATTGCTTATATGTATATTTTCAACTTTTGCACCTAGCTCTCTTTGTACTATACTTTGTATTTGTGCTATATCTGATTCTTGTAGTTTTTCTGCTCTTACCACCACACTTATACTGTCATTATTTACAAATATTACAACATCTTTAAAGCCTTTATTTTTTATTAAATTCTCAGCTATCATTATTGCATTTTTTTGGCTGTTTATTGTACTTATTTCTTTTTGTGATGTTGATTTTTGCTCTGCAGATACATTTGTACTTGCTAAAATTGATTGATATGATTCTAACATTTCTGAATACATATTTTCTCTTTCTAATTTTGATTCAGCAAAATATTTTTCAGTATCTGTTGTTTCTTTTGCTGATGTTGTTGTAGTTTCTTTCGTTGTATTTGTTTGATTTTTAACATCACTTGACTGATTTACACTATTTTCAGTTTTACTTCTATTATCTGCATTTACTGTACTATTTGTGGTATTTGCCACATCATTTTTTTGTTCCACATTATTTTGTGGTATTGCATTATTTAAATCAGTACTTACAAGTTTGGCATCACCTATTCCTGCCATTTCTTCATTGTTTATTGTACCTGATGTTTGAGCAGTTTGCTCTGTTTGCATTGTATAATTTAAATCTAAATAAAGATGAAACAATATTTTTTGATGATAAAGAAAAAAACGTTAAAGCTGCAAATGAAGTAGGTATAAAATCATATGTATTTACTTCCATTAATGATATAGAAAGTAATTTAGAATAATAAATATTTAAAAACTCTAGTAATGTTTCCTGTTAAAATATAATTTTTTATATCATAATGGAGCATGAAAAGGAGAGATTTTTATGAATCAAGAAAAAATAGGAAAATTTATTTTAGAATGCAGAAAAGCAAAAAATTTAACTCAATCTGAGTTAGCAGAAAAATTAGGTGTTAGTGATAAATCAGTCAGCAATTGGGAGAACGGAAGAAATATGCCTGACTTATCTTTATTTAAACCATTATGTGAAATTTTAGATATATCAATTAATGATTTAGTAAGTGGAGAAAAAGTAACAAAAGATAAATATCAAGAAAAATTAGAAGAAAATATTATTAGTACAATTGATTATACAAATAAAAAGGTAATAGAAAAAAATAATATAATAGGTATTATACTTGTTACATTTGGAATATTAATTGCAGTAAGTGCAATGTGTATATTTAAAAGTGAAAGTAGTTTTGGAAGTATTTATTCAATATTTGGAGGATTAGTATCATTAATTGGTATTACTAGATTTACAAAAAAATTTAGTTATACGAAAAGATTAATTCTTAATGTTACATATTTTATCTTGTTTACTATTATGTTATTTGTTATTGATTACATAAGTGTAATTAATATAAAGCAAGCACCAAGATTTGCAATATACAAAATATCGTCTGAATCATCTATTTATTACGATACACCTTTTTATGATGTTATTAGATGTAATAAAGATACTAAAAATGAGTATTATAAAATACTTAAAAATAATAATTATGATAGTCAAAATATAGAAAAATATTGTAAATAAATTTTTGTTGAAAAATATAAAATGTGATATTATTTTTAAATTAGAAACATGGAATGGATAGTATGTATTTGTTTATTTGTACTTGTTATTGGTGGTGAATTATTTAATACTGCTATAGAAATTGCTGTTGACTTAGCAATGCCTAAAATAAATGACAATGCTAAAAAATCTAAGGATATAGCGGCAGGAGGAGTTTTAGTACTTGTGATAGGGTCAGCAATAATTGGACTTATAATATTTATTCCTAAAATAATTAATTTATTTATAGGTAGGTAATTCTACCTATTTTTATGTTATAATTCTCTATATAAAGGAGTGATTATTTTGGCAAGAGTTTTTTATGAAGATATATATAATTTAGGATTATTATATGCTTATATAGATAGTAATGGTACACAGAAAATGGTATTATTGGATGATTTAAAAAGATTTCATAATACTATAGAAAAGAATTTAGATGAAATGAATAGCAATGTAAATATAAATTTAATTTATGCAAGCATTTGGTATGATAATGATGAACCAATTTATTTTATAAGTAGAAATAAAGAAGATGAAGTTTATTACATCTTAAAACCTGACTTTGATTTAGAAAGAGCAATAGGAAAATATATGTCATGTTTACCAGCAGATGTATTAAAAGCATCATTAATGGAAAATGCTTTAGAATGTATTGAACCTGTAAATAAACAAGAAGTAGAGAATAATAATAAAAAAGAAAAATCTTTATGTTTAAATTCAAATAATATTATAATTTAGAATAAAAAATGTATTTGATGTGTTATAATCACTATAGAAATAGATAATAATGAAAATGGGTGAATAATATGTTTAAAGAAAAAGTTGCTGTTGTAACAGGTGGTGCAAGTGGAATAGGACTTGCAACTACAAAAAAATTATTAAGTGAAGGTGCAAATGTAATAATTCTTGATTTAAAAATGGATGAAGAAATTATTAATAGTCTTGGAGGTAATGCAATTTATTTAAAATGTGATGTTTCAAATGAAGAAAATGTTAAAAATTGTATAGAAGAAATAATTAAAAAGTTTAATCATATAGATTACTTAGTTGCTAATGCTGGTATTGGTGGAAGTGCTAGTAAACCACATGAAGTAAGTATGGATGAATGGAATAAAGTTATTTCAGTAAATCAAACAGGTATATTTTTATTAAATAAATATGTAATTAATGAAATGCTTAAAAATGGTAAAGGTGCAGTTGTTAATACATCATCAATGTATGGTCTTGTAGGATCAACAACTAGTTTTGCATATTCAGCTAGTAAGGGTGCAATCAATCAAATGACTAGATCTTTAGCTTTAACTTATGCCAGAGATAATATTAGAGTTAATGCTATTGCACCAGGATATGTAGACACTCCAATATTAAGTATGGTTCCAGATAATATAAAAGAAGCAATGGGAAATGAGCTTCCTATTGGAAGACTTGGAAAAGATACAGAAATAGCAAATTTAATATGTTATTTATTAAGTGACGATGCATCATTTATAACAGGAGCAATTATTCCTATAGATGGTGGATTTACTGCAAAATAAAGTACTAATTTTTATTAGTATTTTTCTTTTGTAGTGATATAATTATTATGGTGAAAAGATTATGGAAAAAATAGAAAAATTAAAAGAAATAATAAATAATTCAAATAATATAGTTGCTTTTACTGGGGCAGGAGTTTCAACTCTTAGTGGCATAAAAGATTTTAGAGGTAAAAATGGTTTATATAAGGAAAAATTTGAACATAGTGCAGAGTATTATTTAAGTTCAAGATGCTTTTTTTTAGAACCAGATACTTTTTATAAATTTTATAAATCAAATATGAATGTTTTAGATAAAGAACCTAATATTGTTCATAAATATTTAACAAAGTTAGAAAAAGATGGAAAACTAAAAGCAGTTGTTACTCAAAATATTGACGGATTAGATAAGAAGTCGGGCACAAAAAATGTACTTGAAATACATGGTACTATATATAAAAATTACTGTGTAAAATGTGGTAAAGAATATAGTGCAGAATGTGTTTTTAATAGTAAAGGTGTTCCTTATTGTGACTGTAAAGGCATAATAAAACCAAATGTTGTTTTATATGGTGAAATGTTAAATGATGACTTTGAAAAGGCCATATATTATATAAATAATGCAGATACTTTAATTGTATTAGGCTCTTCATTAACAGTAGAACCAGCCACAAGTTTAGTTAGAAACTTTAGTGGAAATAATTTAATTATAATTAATGAAAATGATACGCCATTAGATGAATATGCTACTTTAGTAATACATGAAAATTTAGAAAATGTTATTTCAAAATTAAATGTGTAAACTATGTGTATTAAATTTCAAAAATGTAATATTAAGTAATATTAAACAAATGACAAAAAAATAATTATATATTAAAATTGTATTAGAAAGTTAAGTGGTAAAAATGAAAATAATAAAGAAAATTTTGTTTATAATATTACTTTTTTTAGTATCATTTTGTATATATTTTACAGTTAGTGGATATAAAATGTATAAGGATGCAATAGATAAAACACCATTGAGTGAAAAAGTAGAAGAAATTCAAAATAAAGAAAATTATACAAAAATAACTGATATGCCAAAAATATATCTTGATGCAGTTATTTCAATTGAAGACCATAAATTTTATAAACATCATGGAGTAAGTGTTACATCAATAGTTCGTGCGTTTTTACATGATATAGAGGCTAAAGAGTTTTTAGAAGGTGGAAGTACAATAACAGAACAATTATCAAAAAATATGTATTTTACTCAAGAAAAAGATTTAAAAAGAAAAGTTGCAGAGGTATTTGTAACTCTTGATTTAGAAAAAAATTATACAAAAAACGAGATACTTGAATTATATTTAAATACATCTTATTTTGGTAATGGTTATTATACAGTAAGTGAGGCAAGTAAAGGATATTTTAATAAAGATGCTAAAGACATGACTGATAGTGAAGCAACACTTTTAGCGGGTATTCCAAATGCTCCATCAGTATATAATCCAAAAGAAAATTTAAAACTTGCAAAAGAAAGACAAAAACAAGTCTTAGATAAAATGGTTAAATATAAAAAAATAACTAAGGAAACAGAAGAAGAAATTCTAAGTAAAGAATAAGTAAATGCAGAATAATAAACTGCTTTTATTTTGCATAAATATATGTTAGAATAAGTTATATAATAGGAGTAGTTATGAAGTATAAAGATTATTTAGAAAAGAATCATTCATTTGATAAAAAAACAATGCTTGGCATCTTTTGTATGATTATTGTAATAGGTGGTGTATTTGGTTTTTTATATGAATATTTATTTTATTTTTTTAATGGTGGCATGAAAGAATTTTATTATAGGGGAGGAAATTTTCTTCCTTGGATAAATATATATGCGACAGGTTCAGTTATGATATATATTCTTTCATATAAATATAGAAAAAATCCATTAAAGGTATTTTTAATAAGTGTTATTTCAACTGGGTTATTAGAGTATTTTTCAGGTCTTGGAATTTATATTATAGGTGATGGACTTAGATATTGGGATTATAATACAGAAATATTAAATTTTGGAAATATTAACGGATTTGTATGTCTTAGAAGTGTAATGTTTTTTGGACTATCTGCTTTACTTTTAATGTACGCTATTGTACCATTTTGTTTTCATGTAGCAAGTAAATCAAATAAAAAGGTATTTTTAATTGTTACAATAAGTATATGTTCTATCTTTTTAGCAGATGAATTTTATAATTTGATTTTTACGAGAATTTTTAATCTTCCAAATGCAATAAAAATATATAAAAGTCTAGGAGTTAATTATATGTAAAAATAAAAAAATGTAGAATTTTGTCTTTTAAAATCATTATGCAAATGATATAATGTGATAGTGGAGGTAATAAAAATGAAGAAAGTATTTTTGGCAATATTAATTTCAGTATTGTGTTTTATTCCTTTTAGTGTTAATGCAGAAGAAAAAGAATACAAAACTCTTAATTTAGATGAAGCACTAAAAGAAGAAAAAATTGATCATGATTTTTCTAATTATAAAGAAACAGATGATCAAGCAATTATATATTTATTTAGAGGAAAGGGTTGTGCTTACTGTAAGAAATTTTTAACATATTTAAATAGTATTGTTGATGATTATGGTAAATATTTTAAAGTTGTATCATATGAAGTTTGGTATGATAATGATAATGCAGAATTAATGGATAAAGTAGGTAATTTATTAGGTCAAAAGGCTGAAGGAGTACCTTATATAGTAATTGGTGATAAGGTTTTCGCAGGATATGCAGAAAGTTATAATGATGAAATAAAAGAAGCAATAAAAAAACAATATGATTCAAAAAATGAATATGATGTTATGAAAAAATTAGCAGAAAGTTCTGATAATGCAGAAGAGACTACTACAACAAAATCATCAGATACAACAGCACTTATAATTATTGTAAATCTATTATTTGTTGCGGTTGCTACTGTTATAATTGTTTTATTCAATAATAAAAATAAATTAGAAATTATGGATAAATTAGAAGAAATGGATTCTGTTAAGAAAACAAAAAAAGGAGCAAAAAATGAAGCATAAATTATTTTTTGCTTTCTTTATTTCTTTAGTATTATTAGTTACAGGTTGTTCATTTAATCAAAGTGATTCAAAGAAATTTAAAAATGAATATGAATCATTAAATGGTACAAAAGTAGAAGGTAAATCTGTAAGAAACATAAATATAGATAAGAATAATCCATTTATTTATTCTAGTGCAGAAGAAGTAGCAAAGAAAATAGAAAATAAAGAAACATTAGCAGTATATTTTGGATTTAAAGAATGTCCATGGTGTAGAAGTGTAATAGAATCATTAATAGAAGTATCAAGTGATTTAGGATTAGAAGAAATATATTATGTAGATGTAAAAAATATTCGTGATACAATGAAAGTTAATGATGATGGTAAAGTAGAAACAGATAAAAAAGGAACTAGTGGATATTATAAATTATTAAAATTACTAGATAATGTTTTAGATGATTATACACTTACAAATAAAGATAATGGAGGAGTAAGTGCGAATGAAAAAAGAATATATGCACCAACAGTTATTTCTATTGTAGATGGAAAAGCAGAAGATATGACAACTGGTATAAGCGATGCACAAACAGATGCATATATGAAATTAACAGATGAAATGAAAAAAGAAACATATAATAAATTTAAATGTGTTTTAGAGTGTGTTACAGAAAATAAAAACTCTTGTTCTATTGATAAAAAATGTTAAAAGGAAGATTTTAGTTGAAGTTGTCAACAAAAAGTAGACACTAAAAAAGAATTATTTGAAGCCTAGTTGA
>ERZ779941.648-NODE-648-length-13920-cov-2.780454_pt1 | contig 13920 bp, 14 predicted proteins | sample MGYA00511952_ERZ779941 | MGnify/ENA primary metagenome ERZ779941 (study PRJEB29588, sample SAMEA2142846) | human gut metagenome | biome: human gut; feature: human-associated habitat; material: faeces | place: Denmark | collected 2008/2010 ...
GACATGGCAAAATCCTGAGCAACTTTTTGTTGCTCAGCTACTTAAAAAGTTTAATTTATAATAGTGTTGCGGAATTAAGGAATATTAATAGTTCGATCAGATGATAGAGGAAAGGTTTCTCTCCTCAGTCAAAACAACAATTTCCAGTAGATGGTAGCACATTAGGCGGTATCTTCTATGTCCATTGTTTGATAGAATTATCATTAATCTATTTTATCTGCTGCAAATATAAAGCAAACTTTCTAATAAGTATGATACTATTTTTGCTAATCCTAACACTATTTTACAAATCTGAATTTTCCAAGAAGAAAAGGACTATAAAAGGCAAAAAAAGAACAGAAAATCGCTCTTCCTTGATGGGTAAATCTGCAAAAGGAAAGGTAACCTACGGCAAAGGAAGAGGGGAAAAAAGAATGAAAAATAAGTTGAAAGATTATTTCACAAGGATTTTTGTCACGTCTCCATCATAAGTATGGACCAACAAATGGATTCTCGACCCTTTTGAATAGGTTTTTAACGACATGCTGGCATAAATCCTTGTACTATAATATTCTGGAACTCCATTTTGGGAATGGGACAGGGTAAGATACACGTCCTGCGTGCCATCGGCATGGTACAAGAGCGAGTCGCATACCATCCCGATGGACTGAAGGTGGTCATTGCCGTCCTGCTTTCCTGTTTTCAGCAATAAACCAAGGTTAAGAAAAGTCTTATTCTTACTCACCCAAACACTTTGCAAATGAACAGGATCAACGGATATGGTATCTGGACGTGTCGTGGCCTGAGGATACAGAGAATAGACTCGATGCAAGAGCACTGGCTCTGCACTTCCTTCCACCTTATTATAATATAGCAGGGCACGGTACAAAGTATCTGCTTTTGTCGCCCAACTGGCGATTCCCTGCGGTGACAGGGCCAGAGAATCACCCTCGTCCGTGATGGCATAGTCTATCCGTTGCTCCGATACGGTATGGACCAAAGAGAAATCTGCGCGCATGTAAGAATACTTCCCGTCGCCACTCTCATAGCTATCCGTATTGCAGGAGACCAAGCATAGTGGCAGCAAGGCACAAAGGATCCACCTATGCACGGGAGCAGTCCTCCCCGACCGTGTGAAGGTAGTTAACCACAGGGTTGGCATACATGGTCAAGATACGTTCCCTGAGGAAGCCTTCATCTTTGTTCTCAATCTGGATCTTAGCCAACTGCCCTTGCAAATATTGCTCGAAGGATACCTTGTCCGTTGCTGTATAGTGGTCGGCATGGCATCCTGTGCCCTGCAAAAGATCCAAGGCAACATAGTTGCAAGGATATAAACGGTAATTGCGGAAAATGGCTTGGTCGATATGTTCTGCAATAGCAGCATAGACTTCGTTCTTCGGCATGGACGGATCCAGGCTCTTAAGGAAATCATCCAAACATGGGGCGCAATGGTAATGGATTGCGCCCTTATAGCCCATGATCCCGGTTTTCATGCTGGTCACATCATCCTGTGCGCTCTTCCGCCAGCCTTTCATGTCCCGTTTCAACTGAAACTCTTGTGCCTTGAGGAAGTCGCAGGGGTCATACTCATAAGAAATGGCAAGAGGGACGATGTGCAATTGAAGCAGGCGGTCGACAACACTGCCCTGTCCACCCATGGACATCATCTTCAAGACTGCTTCCTGCGTCCGGTCATTCGAATCCTTCGCGCGCCCTTCGCGCTGTGCGATCCAAATATTCTCATGCTTCTCAGAGATGGCAAAGTGCATGTATTCTGACAGTCGCTTGCTGGACATCAGCATTTGGCGCATGGGAAGGTTACGCTCCACGATAAACGACTTGTTCACCCTTACCAAGTCTTTCACCCAAGGCAAGGATAGCAAGTTATCCCCAATGGCGATCTCACACGTGGTTGTGAACCCCGTATCAATCAGCAACTTGTCCAACAGGGCTGAGTCCATCACGATATCCCTGTGATTGCTGATAAAAGTATACCGCTTCCGATTGTCTATCTGGGAGATATCCATGTCACACCCTGTGCTGACCTTCTCCAGCAGATCTTGGAGGAAGCCATAGCAGAATGCCTTCTGAAACTCAAGGTTCGTCTTACAGGAACGCATCTTTTGCGCAATGACATCGAAGGGGATGTGAGGAAAGACATAACTTGTTACCGCTTTAAACTGAGGATTACTGAGCAACCGGTCGTACACCTCAGGAAGCTCCTCCGGCTCAAATGGCCGGATGGCATCAAACTCTGATGGAATATTCATAAGGCGACTGTTTATCCCCTTCCCCCTTCAAGAAGGAAGGGAAGGATCATTTAATTAAATTGATTTTCAACTATATCCGAGAGGACCTCCTTGATATCCAGTCCAGCAGCACGCACCTGCTGAGGGATAAAGCTGGTGGCTGTCATTCCAGGAGTCGTATTGATTTCCAACATATTGACCAGGTCGTTGCCCTCCTCATCCTGTGTGATGATGTAATCGATACGGATGATGCCATTGCAATGGAGGATATCGTAGATCTTACTGGTCTCGTCGGCCACTTTCTGGGCGGTCTCCGGAGCCAGACGAGCAGGTGTTATCTCCTGCACTTCGCCTTTGTACTTCGCGTTATAGTCGAAGAACTCATTCTTGGTCACGACTTCCGTTGCCGGGAAAACCACTGACTTGTCCTTAGTCTTATAGCATCCGATCGATATTTCCGTGCCTTTCATATAGCTCTCAATCATCACTTCATCACTTTCCATGAAAGCCACGCGCAGCGCAGGTGCCAACTGGTCGGCATTCTTCACCTTTGAGACTCCGAAACTCGAGCCGTCTGCGGCAGGCTTGACAAAGCAAGGCATGCCGATTTCTTTCTCTATCTCTTCCTCGGAGTACTTGTTTTCCTCTCCGCGACGGAGCAAGATACTCTTGGCAACCCTCACTCCGAAGCCCCGGAGATAATTGTTCAGGACATACTTATCAAAGGTCATTGCCTCAACCAGGACACCACTCGTGCTATAAGGAATATGCAGGAGGTCGAAATAGCCCTGCATCACGCCATTCTCACCCGGCGTGCCATGGATCGTGATATAAGCATAATCAAAGACAATCGCCTTCCCATCTTTCACGAAAGAGAAATCATTCTTGTCAATTTTGGCAATTTCCCCGTTATCAAAGTCTACGTGCCAATCCAGTCCCTTCACGTCCACAATGTACACATTGTAGCGTTCTTTATCAAAAAAAGAATACAATCCTTGCGCAGAATGCATCGACACATCATGTTCAGAAGAATCGCCACCACAGACGATGGCAATATTTCTCTTTAAATTTTCCATTGTTATTGTTGTTTACAGAGTATTATAACTCCCATTGATTATTCCTAATATAATTCCTCCACTTATCAATCAGTTGCCCCATATCCTCGGGGAGGTCCGACGTGAAGTCCATTTGCTCTCCCGTGCGGGGATGGACGAAGCCCAGGGTCTTGGCATGCAGTGCCTGCCGGGGGCATAGTTTCAGGCAGTTTTGGATAAATGCCTTATAGGAGGAGCTACGGTTGCCCCGCAGGATCTCTGTCCCACCATAACGCTCGTCCCCGAACAGAGGGTGGCCGATGTGCTTCATGTGCGCCCTGATCTGATGTGTGCGCCCCGTCTCCAGAATACATTCCACCAAGGTCACGAAACCGAACCGCTCTAATACCCGATAATGGGTGACGGCCGACTTGCCCACTTGGGAATCCGGGGGGAAGACCGTCATTCGGAGCCTGTCTTTTGGATCGCGGGCGATATTGCCTTCTATCCGACCCTCATCCTCCACAAAGTTACCCCACACCAACGCGTGGTAGCTCCGGTGCGTGGTCTTGTTGAAGAACTGAAGACCCAGGCTTGTCTTGGCATCCGGCGTCTTGGCAATGACCAGCAAGCCACTGGTATCCTTGTCGATCCGATGGACAAGTCCCACCGCCGGGTCGTTAGGGTCAAACGAAGGCAGGTTCCTCAGGTGCCATGCCACGGCATTGATCAGTGTCCCATGGAAATTCCCGGCACCCGGATGCACGACAAGACCTGCCGGTTTGTTCACCACCATGAGGTCATCATCCTCATAGACCACGTCCAAAGGGATGTCTTCTGCCTCGATCGTCGAGTCATGCTTCGGCCTGTCTAACATCAACGTGATCTCATCCAAGGGGCGAACCTTGTAGTTGCTCTTGACTGGCTTCCCATTGACATGGATAAAACCTGCGTCAGCAGCCGTCTGGATTCGGTTGCGACTGGAATGCTGCATCCGTTCGGCAAGATACTTGTCAATGCGCAGGGACGACTGTCCTTGGTCAACCACGACCCGCCAATGCTCATAGAGCGGTTGCGCCTCGTCCTCGAACTCTTCTATTTCGTCTATCTCATCAACCATAGGTCATGGGGTCTTGGGGTCTGTTTTCTTTTCCTGCACCTTAGGATCAGACTTCTTTTCCGTGGTCGTTGACGACTGCGAGGTGCTCACCGGTGCCTCCGATTCGGTCGGAGGAGCCGTAACCTCCTCGAATTCATCCACATCTCCTTCCGGTTCCTCCTGGTAGACAGGGTCCACATAGTCGACGGAATCCGAGGCATCGCGCATTCCATTCCCCACCTGGATGATCAGCTTGTCGTCCACAGGGATCTTATCACCTGCCGTCACATGATGCCCATTCACGACAATGCCATACACCCAGTCCTTCTCGCCCGATATGTATTGTGGCGTGCCCAACTTGAATCCCATGGCAGTCAACTTAGCCATTGCCTCGCGCAGGGAACTGTTGTCTATCACGTCCGGAAGCGTAATGGTAGGAGTATGAGGAGAATTGATCGTCACATAGATCGTGTGCCCCGACTTCACCCGCTCGCCCGGTGCCGGCGACTGCTCCAAAATACAGCCTGGAGGCAAGGTCTTGACATAGCCCGTGTCGCTGACCACCATCTTCAGATTGGCATCATCCAAGATCCGCTCTGCATCGGTGTAGGAACGGTGCCTCACATTGGGGATGGCGATCGACTCACCATGATGGGTATAGATGTCCAGCCCATACTTTACGCCCAAGCATAGGACTATCACCACGAGTACCATGGCTGCCAGGTTCCCCCAGAGATATTTGCTCTTGAACTTGTTGAAGAACTCGGAAGGTGTCATCTTCGATCACTTTATAAATATGTAGGCAAAGGTAATGCAAATCTTACGAAATACAAAACAAATCTGTTTATTTTTGTTTCCAAGGCCCTAACCAACGCACCGTTACGCCGTGTTTCACAAGGCAAGAAGCAGGAGATGGCCTATTGACCGGCAATTGATGGCCTATTGACCGGCAGGAGATGGCCTGTTGGCACGCAGGAGATGACCTGTTGGCGCGTGAAAGATGACCTTTCGCAAAAAGGGCTGCCATCCCCGCTGGCCCGTGCAGCCCAAACACCGCCAAAGACATGAAAGCATTTCCCTGTCTCAACTATGGGGGACATACGCAAAAAGCAGCAATGAACAAGGCTCATTGCTGCTTCAAGCATCTTCTTTTATTTCGCGAAAAGAATTCTATTCAGGATTACTTTCCGTGATTCTCATCAGAAACTGTTAACTTCTTGCGACCATGTGCACGGCGAGAAGCCAGCACACGACGACCATTCTTTGTTGCCATTCTCTCGCGGAAACCATGTTTGTTCACGCGACGACGATTGTGGGGCTGAAATGTTCTTTTCATTTTAATTTATCTATTTTATTGTTATTATTCACGCTTTGGGCTGCAAAATTAGTCATTTCTTTTGGATTAACCAAAAAATATCCTATTTTTAGTCGCGAAACAGGTGCTTTTTTATATTTTCTTTGTATCTTTGCAGCCGCAAATAGGACAATAACAATAAATTACACATATATTTATGATTCAGTCACAAGACATTAAGAAAGGTGTTTGCGTCCGCATGGATGGCAAAGTTTGGGTATGTATCGACTTTCAGCACAGAAAGCCAGGCAAGGGTAACACGGTAATGAACACGAAATGGAAGAACGTTGCTGACGGTCGTGTATTGGACCGCACCTTCCAGATTGGCTTCAAGCTCGAGGACGTTCGCGTAGAGCGCCGCCCCTATCAGTATCTGTATGAAGACGCTACAGGTTGCATCTTCATGAACCAGGAGACCTTTGAGCAGATCCCTATTGCACGTGACATGGTTACCGGTCAGGAGTACATGAAGGAAGGCGACATCGTTGAGGTGGTAACAGACACCAGCGATGGCACGATCCTTTTGGCTGAAATGCCGGTCAAGACCAACCTGAAGGTAACACACAGCGACCCAGGACTGAAGGGGGATACCGCTACAAACGCCACAAAACCTGCTACACTGGAGACTGGCGCAGAGGTTCGCGTTCCATTGTTCATTAACGAAGGCGATACCATCACCATCGACACACGCGACGGTAGCTACCTGAGCCGTGCTTCTGAGGCATAAAAAACACTCGGAGTGTGAAACGACAAGGACTGGAAGCCAAAGCCGACTTCTCCCTTGCGTTTCACATTCTCTTTTTCATCCGCACCTAATTTTCCACATCATATCACGAATCTCTCTATGAAATACTCCTTGATCATTCCTGTTTACAATCGCCCAGATGAGGTGGATGAGTTGCTTGGCAGCTTGGTCACGCAAACCTTGCGGGACTTTGAAGTCATCATCGTTGAGGATGGCTCTTCCGTTCCTTGCGAAACGGTATGCAAGAAATACGAGGGAAAACTGGACCTGAAGTATTTCAAAAAGCAAAACAGTGGACCGGGGCAAAGCAGGAATTACGGAGCTGAACGAGCCCAAGGGACATTCCTGATCATATTGGACTCTGACGTTGTCTTGCCAACCGGATATCTGAAGGCTGTTGACGAAGAGCTGACAAGGGAACCGGCAGATGCTTTCGGTGGCCCTGACCGCGCACATGAATCTTTCAGCGACACGCAAAAGGCCATCTCCTACTCCATGACCTCATTTTTCACGACAGGAGGGATACGCGGCGGGAAGAAGAAACTGGACAAGTTCTATCCCCGGTCATTCAATATGGGTATCCGAAAGGATGTATATGTCCGGTTGGGCGGCTTCTCCAAGATGCGCTTCGGAGAAGATATCGACTTCTCCATCCGGATCTTCCAGGCAGGCTGCCGCTGCCGCCTGTTCCCTGAAGCATGGGTGTGGCACAAGCGGCGCACAGATTTCAGGAAGTTCTTCCGGCAAGTCTACAACAGTGGAATTGCGAGAATCAACCTCTACAAGAAATATCCTGAATCACTGAAGGTGGTCCATCTCCTTCCTATGGTCTTTACCGTAGGAGTCATCGCCCTCATCCTTCTCTTCCTCTTCGGTGCAGGTGTGACAGTCTTTGCCTCCGCTTCGCAGGCGAAAGACATGGGATGCGCCTGCATGGGGCTGTCGCTCCTTCCCCTGATTCTCTATTCCTTGCTGATCCTCGTCGACTCGTCCCACAAATACAAAAGCATAAAGATCGGGCTGCTCAGCATCCGAGCCGCTTTTACGCAGCTCATCGGCTACGGCCTGGGGTTCATCTCCGCCTGGTGGAAGCGCTGCATCCTGGGCAAGGATGAGTTCCATGCGTTCGACAAGACCTTTTACAAATAACAACCAAAACCTTTCTGTCATGCAAAAACTAAGTATTAACCAATGGGCAGAAGAAGACAGGCCCCGTGAAAAACTCTTAGCCATGGGAGCTGAGAACCTCACCAATGCAGAGCTCTTGGCCATCCTCATTGGTTCTGGCTCTTCCGATGAAAGTGCCGTAGAGCTGATGAAACGTGTGCTCATCGACTACCATAATAACCTGAATGCGTTAGGGAAGGCGTCGGTATCCGAACTTCTATCCTACAAAGGACTCGGTCCCGCCAAGGCCGTGACCATCCTGGCCGCATGCGAGTTGGGAAAACGGCGGTCGAAGGAGAAAGCCATGGAGAGACAGAGCATGGGCTCTGCCATGGACATCTACAACTACATGCACCCCATCATGCAAGACTTGGACGTGGAAGAAGCGTGGATCCTAATGATGAACCAAAACTACGGACTGATCAAAGCCGAGAGAATCAGCCATGGAGGTATTACGGAAACAGCCGTCGATGTCAGGGTGATCATGAAATCAGCCATCATGAATAATGCCACCGTCCTGGCTCTCTGCCATAACCATCCGAGCAATAACGCACGCTCCAGTTCTGACGATGACCGACTGACACAACGCATAGAGAAAGCTTGCAATATCATGAGAATCTATTTCCTCGACCACGTCATCATCACCGATGGGCGTTATTACAGTTATCGTGAACAGGGTCGCCTTTGATCAGAAAATCCCCCAAAGATTTGGAATTTACATCTTTTCCTCGTATCTTTGCCCAAAGATATCATACGAATCATGACACAAGAAGAAAAGACAAAGATAGAAGAGAGAATCGTAGACGTACTGAAAACGGTTTACGATCCTGAGATCCCTGTAGACATCTGGAACCTCGGCATGGTTTACAAGATAGACGTCCAAGACGACGGCACGGTAGACATGGACATGACTTTTACTGCACCCTCTTGTCCTGCGGCAGACTTTATCTTAGAAGATGTCAGGACAAAGGTCGAAAGCGTTGAGGGAGTGAAGTCCGCGAATGTCAATTTGGTATTTGAACCCGCCTGGGACCAGAGTATGATGAGTGAAGAAGCCAAAGTGGAATTGGGGTTTGCATAATGAAGAACGTATATTTCCTTTCTGATGCCCATCTGGGCTCATTAGCCATCGAGCATGGTCGCACGCAGGAAAGGCGACTGGTCAGGTTCCTCGACAGCATCAAGGAAAAAGCTGCCGCCATCTACTTGTTAGGAGACATGTTCGATTTCTGGTGTGAATACAAATACGTGGTTCCCAAAGGATATACCCGTTTCTTAGGCAAGCTATCCGAGCTCACGGACCGTGGCGTGGAGGTTCACTTCTTCACGGGCAACCATGACATATGGGTAGGTGACTATCTGGAAAAGGAATGCGGGGTGATCATCCACAAGCAACCCCTGACCACGGAGATCTATGACAAGGTGTTCTATCTCGCCCATGGAGATGGCTTGGGCGACCCGAACAAGGACTTCAAGGTTCTCCGTTATGTTTTCCATAACCCTACCTGCCAAGCGCTCTTGCGTTCTATTCACCCCAGATGGGGCATGTGGCTGGGACTGACCTGGGCGAAGCATAGTCGCATGAAGCATTCGGATGGCAAAGAGCCACCTTACATGGGAGAAGAAAAGGAATATTTGGTCAGATGGACAAAGGAATACATGAAGAGTCATCCGGATGTTGACTTCTTTATGTACGGGCACCGGCATATTGAACTTGACCTGATGTTGTCGCACAAGACGCGGATGATGATCTTAGGCGACTGGATATGGCAGTTTACCTATGCGGTCTTTGATGGAGAGCACATGTTCTTGGAACAATATATAGAAGGTGAGAGCAAGCCATAGCCCTCACCTTTTATCGTTTATTTCATTCGCTCAGTCCTGAAGAAGCCATAGCTGTCCAACAGGTATCTTACCTTCCGGGCAGGCACCTCTACCTTTATATTATAGATCGAGGGAGACGCATCCAATGAGAGCTGTGCTCCTTTGGGCAACAAGGCAAGATCATCAGCCGAGAGATGGAGATCGGAAACGGTCAAATCATAGCTTCCTTTCTTGGCAAGTTGGTCTGCTTGGGCATAGTACATGGCCCACATCAGCTTATAGATACCTTGATCGACAGGATATGAGAAATTCGTCTCATGGGGTACATCGGAGAAATAGACATATCCCCATCTTTCCGGCATGTGCATGTTAATGGCACCCGTAGCGCTCCATACCCAATTTTCTTCCGGGCCTCCCTTCTTGAGCCATTCGACTCGTGAGAAATCAATACGCCAGCACTTGCCGGCCTTCAACGGATTATCGAAGCTCATGGAGACAGCCTGCCGGGGAATCGCTACCTCTACCGTCCACCCACGATCCTGGTCCTTGCTATCATTCAAGGTACCCTTCAAGTGGACAGCAGATTTCATGCCTGGGCAATTCCATTGGGTAAAGAACTCCCCTCCCACCCGATACGGGCGATCAAGCATCAGGTCAAAGACCACATTCCTTGCATTCAACTCGATTTCGAAATAATCCTTCCCATCACCTTCAGGATCGATAAAAATCTCAAAGTCATTGTCATGATAGATGATGGTGTCCCTTTGAGTCAGGTGCGCTTGGATATCCGGCTCTTCAAGTTCCGCCCCAATATACACGTAATCATCATCCCAAAGGATCTTGGCTGCGGTCTTGTATTTAGGCGTGGCAAATCCTTTCCCACTGATATCCTCGAAAGGAGCTGTCCAAGAGGCATTCTCCCAATCCTTTTCATCCAACACGCCATCAATTTGAATCGGTCCTGTCAACTTATGAGCGACGTAGGAACGCGGTGTCGTGAGAAAGCGCTCGTATCTCTGCACGACAGACTGTGCCCAAGCGGACAGGACACAGCACGAGATAATTGCTAATAAAAAATATTTCTTCATATACGATCAAGTATGACTGATTTATCGTTCAATGCGACCGCTGCCGCCATTTTCTATGTTGGCGATGATCTCCTCTTCTGTGACGAGATTCTGGTCGCCAGGGATGGTATTCTTCAGTGCACTGGCAGACAAGGCAAAATCAAGGCAACGCTGGTCATCATCCTGCCATTTCTCACGAGCATGAATGAAGGCAGCCACGAAAGCATCTCCCACACCCATAGGATCGAGGACAGGACGGATATCGTAGATTCTTGTCTTGAACAGCCGCCCTTCTGAAAAGAGGATACCGCTCAACGTATGATGCTCTGTGGTAATCTGATTCCGCAAAGCCATAAGCATACGCTTGCATTGAGGGAATTGTACCTGCAGCTCCTGGAAATAACGGAGGTAAGCCTCATCATCTAAGTCATAGTCTGCATCCATCGCCTCGAAGGGGATATGGGGCAATCCGGAAGCTATCTCCCATTCGTTCTGGTCGCCGAAAATAAAACCACTATACTCCATGAGCTTGTGCAGGGACTTTTGGGCATCTGCGCCTGGATAGTTCCACAGGTTCTTGCGATAATTGATATCACAGGTAACCTCCACGCCCATCTCGTCTGCTAACTTCACGGCATCCATCGTGGTGTCAAGCGCATCTTGACTGATGGCGCAAGTGATGCCAGAGCAATGGAAGATCTTGGCCTCCTCGAAAATTGGCTTCCAGTCTATATCCCCGTGACGAAGCGTGTAAAAAGAAGAATCCTTACGGTCGTAAGCGACAAGGGAATTGCGCATAGCTGCCGCAGACTCGAAATAATAGGTACCCAAACGCTCACCGCCCCTCACGATATGCGAAGTATCCAAGCCAAATTCCCGAAGGTGCATCAAAGCAGCTTCACCGATGGCATTATCCGGAACGCGGGTCACATATTCTACCTGATCTCCCAGCGTAGCAAGAGAGACAGCCACATTAGCCTCCGATCCGCCATAATCGCCCCAAAAGACACGCCCTTGCGACAGTCGGTTGTGCGAAGGTTTCGATAACCTTAGCATGATCTCTCCAAAAGTAATGATCTTATCTTTCATGATGATACCTTTCCTAACAGATGCAAAGATACTGCTTTCTTTCCAAAGAAGCAAGCATATCTTTTAAGAGTTTGTCTCATATTAGGCATAAAGTCAACTACTCGAGAAGCAAGAAGGTCAACATGTGCTTTCTGTCAACCTCGTGTCAACCTTTGACAACCTCAAAACAGGTTGCAAGCCCGATAAACACTGGGGTTTGACAACCTGTCAACCTTTTCTCAAAAAAAATCACTGTACACTATAAAATTGTTTAGGAAAAGAAAACAACATGGAACACCTTTGGTCTGTGTTAAGTAGCAGCCGTGCGATTCAATCATACAAAAAAAGAGGATGCATCATAAAACGTAATGATGATACACCCTCTTCACTATGATATAAATAATCCTTTATTTCTTGAGGCCTTGCACCAATTCCATGGTATCGCGTGCAATGACGATCTCCTCGTCTGTCGGGATCATAACGACCTTAACCTTAGAATCATCAGCAGAAAGGATTTGTTCCTTGCTGCGGACATGGTTGCGTTCCCTGTCCATCTTCACTCCTAAGTAGTCAAGTCCCTCGCAAGCATCCCAGCGGACACCTTCCTGGTTTTCACCGACTCCTGCCGTCCAAACGATAATATCAACGCCATTCATCGCAGCAGCATACGCACCAATGTATTTTTTGATTCGATAGTTGTACATCTGCAGGGCGAGGTGAGCACGCTCATTACCCTCATTATCCGCATTTTCGATATCGCGCATATCAGAGCTCATTCCCGTAATGCCCAACACACCACTTTCCTTATTCAAGAAATCAGCCATCTCCTGGGGTGTCTTGTGCAACTTATCCATGAGATAAGTAACAGCCGACGGATCGATATCTCCCGAGCGACTACCCATCATCAGACCTGCCAACGGAGTCAATCCCATGGACGTATCAATGACCTTACCATATTTGACAGCAGCGACAGAGGCACCATTCCCGATATGACAGGTGATAATCTTCTGTGTTTTAATATCTACGCCCAAGAATTCGCATACACGTTGGGAAACATAACGATGGCTGGTCCCATGAAAGCCATACCGACGAACGTGGTACTTTTCATATAGCTCATAAGGAACAGCATAGAGATAAGCATAAGGAGGCATTGTACTGTGGAAGGCATTGTCAAAGACAGTTACCTGAGGTACATTTGGCATCAAGGCATCAACAGCACGGATACCACGCAGATGACCGGCATTATGGACTGGTGCAAGATCAATCAGGCTTTCAATGCCCTTTTCCACCTCTGGAGTCACAATGCAACTCTGCTCAAAGAGGTCACCACCCTGCACGATACGATGCCCAACTGCATCAATCTCATCCAAGCTCTTGATGGCGCCAATCTCTGGATCCAAAAGGCATTTGAACACAAGAGCCACGCCCTCCTTATGGGTAGGAAGCGGAGACTCTATTTTCTTTTTATCTCCATTGGGGAGCTTCACCTTAATGAACGAGCCATCAATGCCGATGCGTTCCACGCCACCTTGTGCCAGGACTTTCTCCCCATCCATATCATATAACTTGTACTTAATGGATGAACTTCCGCAGTTTAAAACTAAGATCTTCATTTCTTTTTCTACTGTTTTGGTGTTAATAATGTGGCTATTTATTCTTCTTTGCGTCCTGTGCCTGACAAGCTGTGATAGCAATCATATAATAGATGTCATCTACCGAGCATCCACGGCTCAGGTCGTTGACAGGACGTGCGATCCCCTGAAGGATAGGTCCGATGGCAATGGCACCTCCCAAGCGCTGAACCAACTTATAACCAATATTCCCGACCTCGAGGTTAGGTGCAATCAGCACGTTGGCATGCCCTGCGATAGCTGAGCCTGGAGCCTTACGCTCACCAACGGATGGAACCAAAGCTGCGTCAGCCTGAAGCTCTCCATCTACCTTCAAGTCAGGATATTTCTCATGTGCGATCTTGGTCGCATCCGTTACTTTGTCAATGATATAGACACTCTTGCCCGTTGCCTTGTCAATGGCATCCTTTGCGCTCCCCTTCGTAGAGAAGCTCAACATCGCTACGCGAGGCTCTGCGAAACCAGCCACGCTCTGTGCAGTCTGTGCCGTAGCATAGGCAATCTGAGCCAACTGATCAGCTGTTGGATTTGGGGTAACAGCCACGTCACCAATAACAACAACCCCATTCTCACCCATATCTTTTTGGTTGGTGATCAAGAGCAGGCCTCCACTGACGCAACTAATGCCGGGCGCACACTTAATAATCTGCAATGCAGGGCGCAAGTCTTTAGGAAGCATTTGAGTATAACCTCCAGCCAT
>ERZ779941.651-NODE-651-length-13851-cov-4.751450_pt1 | contig 13851 bp, 17 predicted proteins | sample MGYA00511952_ERZ779941 | MGnify/ENA primary metagenome ERZ779941 (study PRJEB29588, sample SAMEA2142846) | human gut metagenome | biome: human gut; feature: human-associated habitat; material: faeces | place: Denmark | collected 2008/2010 ...
GCACCTCGCCGCCCCTCGGTGCTGGCGGCACTGGAAGAAAAATCCGATAAACCGGAGCCTGTCAAGCCGTTCCGCAGCTACTCGGACCGGGATGGTGATGCCCGATGAGAGAAAAGAGGGACGAGATTCTGATTCTGCGCATCACAAAAACCGAAAAGAATCGGATTTACGAAAAGATGTATGGCATGGGCATCCGCAGTCTGAGTGCGTATATCCGCAAAATGGCATTGGATGGTTATTGTCTGAACCTTGACCTGCCGCAGTTGCGCCGGATGTCGTACCTGCTTCAGAATTGTAGCAACAATCTGAATCAGGTGGCAAAACGTGTGAATGAAAGCAATCAGCTTTATGCTGCAGACATTGAAGATTTGCGGCATCGGCTGGATGAGCTGATCGACATTGGCAGACAGATCCTTTCCAAATTGGCAGAACTCTAAAATTTTACCCCGCAGTTGGAGGGCTGCGGGGCTACATAAGGGTTGACATCCTTGCAAAGCAATCGTTGATACCTTTATAATCGGGGTGAAAGAAAGGCGGGTGCTAGATATGAGGTTCGTTTTTAAGATGATCGTTTTCCCGTTTTGGCTGCTTACGGCTTTCCTTGCGCTGATGCTGAAATGGACGCTGAACCTGTCGGCGTTCGTGCTGGCTCTGCCCATGCTGTATATCTTCGGCTGCGGCCTTTATACGCTGTACTGCCGGGAGTGGATGCAGTTTTTGATCTTGCTGGTGGCGGAGTTTGGATGCTTTGTGTTGATTTTCATGGGCGCTTTGATTGCAGATGCAGCAGAGCGTTTTAGTGGCTGGGTTGCCGGATTGTGAGGGAGGCTATGGAAAACCAGAAATTGGAGGCTTGTTATTCTGAGCACAGCAGCACGATTTTTTCTGAAATGTTGGGTGAGGACGAAGATTATCAGCGACTGAAAAAAGCCAAAATAGCGGCTGAGAAAGCCCTGCAGAGCAGCATCAGTCAAGAAGCGTGGAAGCAATACCTTGCTTTGGATGAGATCTGCAACGAGTTGGAATGCGCCAGATACAAGGCAATGTATCTGGCAGGTGCTGCCGATTACGAAAAAATATCCAAATGATCTTGATGCCGCCTTCGGGCGGCATTTTTCTTGCAAAGGGGGTGATGATGCTGGCGGCAACACGGCTGATTGCATTGCACAAAAACAAAGGCATGACCGTTGCAGCCTGCCTGAAAAATCGCACGGACTATATCGAAAACCCGGACAAGACTGAGCAGGGGCAGTTTGTCAGCAGCTATGCTTGTAGCGCCCTGACGGCAGATGAAGAATTTATGCTTACCAAGCGGCAGTACGACCTTGTGAACGGACGCAGGCAGAAAAGTGATGTAATCGCTTATCAGATACGGCAGTCCTTCCGTCCGGGGGAAATCACTGCAGAGGAGGCTAACAAGGTGGGCTACGAACTGGCCATGCGCTTTACCAAGGGCAAGCACGCCTTTGTAGTGGCAACGCACACGGACCGGCAGCACATCCACAACCATGTGATCTTCAACTCCACAGCATTGGATGGCAGCAGAAAGTTCCGAGATTTTTTCTTTTCGGCATTGGCGGTGCAGCGGTTGAGCGACCTGATTTGCTTGGAACACCAGTTGTCCGTCATTGAGAAGAAGCCCTATCGGGAACGGCAGAAGCGTGTTCTCTATCCTCCCAAGGAAAGCAACAGGGACCGCCTATGCGGAATCATCGACACAATCCTTGCAGAAAAACCGGGGGATTACGAAGCGTTTCTGCAAAAGCTGGAGCAGCAGGGTTATGAGGTGAAGCGTGGCAAGTACACGGCGGTGAAGGGCAAGGGACAGAAACGCTTTATTCGGTTCCGAACTCTGGGCACCGACTATGGCGAGGACGAGATCAAGGCGGTGCTGGAGGAAAAGGCGAAGCACCAACCGTACCAGAAAAAGCCGCCCAAAGAACAGTCCTTCCAGTTGCTGGTGGACATTCAGGGAAAAATGGCAGAATGCAAAAGCGTCGGCTACAAAAAGTGGGCAACAAAGTTCAACTTGAAAGAAATGTCCAAGACACTGCTCTACTTGCAGGAAAAGAAAATTGACAGTGCGGACGAACTTCGGGAACGTGCAGCGGCGGCAACAGAACGGTATCACACGCTGGGCGATTCCATCAAAGCGGCAGAGAAGCGCATGGGGGAAATCGCTGTCCTGCGGGCGCACATAGTCAATTACGCAAAGACCCGCGATGCGTACGCCGCCTATCGCAAGGCCGGATACAGCAAAAAGTTTCTGGAAGCACACCGGGAAGAGATCGAACTGCACAAGGCTGCGAAAGCCGCCTTTGACGAAGCGGACTTAAAAAAGTTGCCCAAGGTAAAAGATTTGAACGTAGAATATTCCGAACTGCTCTCCCAAAAGAAAGCAGCGTACCCGGAGTATCGCAAAGCCAAAGAAGAAATGCAAGAACTGGTTCGCGCACAGAAAAATGTGGAACGGTTCTTTGCAGAAGAAAAGCAGACGCACGAAACAGAACAGGTGCGTTAATGCTGGACTGCCGGAGCTGACGATCGTGTCGGTTCCCGGCAGTCTTTTTTTGTCTTATAATCCCTATGGTGATGCACTGTTTCTTTCGATTGTGTATACGAGGAACGGCAACAGGTATTCTAAAGAGTGTAAACAACTCGATAGGATGAGGTTGCTCTATGAAAGAATTATTTGGACAGCGATTACGGGAACAGCGTTTGAAACATCATTTGACGTTGGAGCAAGTAGCAGAAAAAGCAGACCTTTCTGCCAACTATATCGGGATGGTGGAGCGCGGACTAAAGGAACCGGGGCTTGCAACCATTGTCAAAATCTTGAATGCCCTGAATATTTCAGCAGACGAACTTTTGTGCGATCTGGTTCCAAGTGCATCTCATGTGACCGATGATGAAATCAGCAAGCGGCTTGAAGGACTGACCCCTATGCAGAAGAAAGTGGCACTTGACCTTCTGGACACCTATATCACCAATCTGCCTTACCTCACCAAAGAAGAATAATCCTGCGGCAACTCTGGCGCACCAGCTTAATTTTGGCTGGTGCGCTTTTCTTTTGCAATTCTTTAGGCTATAATATTTCTTGTAGGATGTATTCATTCCCAAAGAATTGATTTCGAGGTGAACAAGATGCGAGAACTGCGATACAGTATCCTTTCCGACATCAACGATGGAATCGACCGTGCCAAGCAAGGCAAGCTGGCTCTGTACTGGCAGCGGAACATTGAACACGAATACCGCTGCAAAAAAGTGACCCCGGCAGAGCAGCAAGCCTACACCGACTTGCAGGACATTCTTGCTGCCGTTCCGCAGTGGAGCGATGAGGAAGAACTGCGCTCCGGCATGGAGGGTATCGGTGGCCGCGTCTGGTTCTGTTACTTCTGGGAAGAACACGATTCGATGGTGCAGCTTACTGAAGATTGCAGCGGCAAGTTTACGGTTGCTTACGTTCTGGATTCGGATGTCACCCCAGAGGTGCGAAAGGCGGCTGCACAGCACGCACAACAGCAGCTTGCTGAATGTATGCAGGAGTGGGATGTTCCGCTTATGAAATCGGCTATTCCAGAAAAAGATAAATACGAATATTTAGATGAAGCGGCATCCCATCTGATGCAAGTCTTCAATGACCCGGAGAGCATCACCGGGTAAAAAGCGTTCCGCAGGAATGCGCAGCCTGCATCGGAACGGTGCAGAGTGAAAGGGTTTGGGGTGTCCCCAACAAGCATTTTGCAGCGCAAAATAGGCATTTGTATAGACGAATGCACTGCTTGCCACAACAATACGACCTTTCAGTCCGTATTCAACTGCTTTCTGTTCTATCGCAATTTTCAAAAATATCAGCTCTCTCACATTCGCGGCGGCAAATCGCATATTCAAAAATCTCTTGCAGTATGGAAGCCGGAGCTGGAGCGTTACACCGGTCTGGTGCAGCAAATCAAGGAAAAGAGCAAGGAACACAAAGCGTTGGTTAAGCTACGATTAGATGCAACATTTTTTACGGACAAGAGAAACCGTCATAACACAATTAGCGAGGTCGGCCATGTGCGAACACTGGCCGACCTCATATCATTAATTTACTTTTATCATACGATAGCCCACACCAATATGTGTTTGGATGTATTGCGGGGACTCCTCTGTTGGCTCCAGCTTTTTCCGCAGTGTTGCCATAAATACCCGCAGGGAAGCCACATCGTTATCCCAACTGCGGCCCCAGATATTTTGTGTGATAAAGGTATGGGTCAGTACCTTGCCAACATTCTTGGACAGCAGGCACAACAGCTTATACTCAATGGGCGTCAGGTGCAGCTCGTCCTCTCCCAAATAAGCGCATCCCCCGGCATAATCCACTTTCAACTTACCATTCACAAATACAGAACTGGCAGTAAACATCTCTGCCGTCATTAGAGAGAGTCTTCGCTGCGTCACCCGAAGTCGAGCCAATAATTCTTCAACAGAAAAAGGTTTTGTCAGATAATCGTCAGCTCCGGCATCCAATGCATGAATCTTGTCATTATCTTCACTTCTGGCACTAATTACAATGATGGGGGTATTGGACCATGCGCGTACCGTTTGAATGACTTGAACGCCATCCATATCCGGCAAGCCCAGATCCAGCAAGATGATTTCAGGATGGTGCGATGTGGCCTCCATAATGGCTGTCGAGCCACTGGGCGCTACCACATAACGATAATCATTTGTTTTCAATGTGGTTGTAATGAGATTTCGTATAGATGGATCATCCTCAACCACTAATATCAAAGGTTTATTCATGAAGTTCTACCTTCCCGGCGGGTAATGTAAATGTGAACACAGCACCATTTGGCTGATTGTCTGATACGGAAATCGTACCGCCGTGGGCGGTCACAATGGACTTACAGAGGGACAGCCCCAACCCAAGGCTTCTGCGGCTGTCGACCACTTTATTGGCCCCACTATAAAACATATCGAAAATACGGGGTTTCTGCTCATCGGGAATCCCAGGGCCGTTGTCGGAAACGGAAACCGTGACCCATTGCTCTTTTTGATCGGTATGTATTTCAATTACTGAACCGACAGGGGTATATTTGATGGCGTTGTCAACCAAATTGATAATCACCTGAACGATCAGCTTCGCATCAATGTGGGCAAGGATAAAGTCATTCCCGCTGGTCACACGAATGGTGTGTTCTTTACTCTTTCTGTTGATGTGCTTCAGAGCCTCGGAAACCACCTCATCCATGAGTTCGATACTCCGAGTTAGATTGACCTGTCCGCCCTCAATTCGTGTGACGGCCAGCAGGTTTTCAACGAGATTAATCAGCCACATGGAATCGTCATAAATATCGGTAAAGGTCTGCTCCCGCAATGCATCATCCATCTTTTTATAATTTGCAAGCAAATTGTCTGCGCTGCCGGAAATCGCTGTCAAAGGGGTTCGAAGATCATGAGAGATTGCCCGCAGCAGGTTAGCACGAAGCTGTTCATTTTGCGCCAGAACAGCCGCTTCCTCTTTTTCTTTGGCGTTTTTGATGTTTTCAAGTGCCAAAGCGCACTCGCCCAGAATAGAGAGGAGTACGCTGTTTTCGAAAGAGTCCAGCGGAATACCGTTCACCGCAATACCAGCCACTCCATATACATGCTGGTTGACCCGAATCGCAAGGTATAAACACTTTGCACTGGATAATGTATCTGTTGTGGCACCGGCGTGTTTATTGTTTCGGAAGGCCCAATCGGCGACTGCTTTCTCGTTCTCAGAAATTAAATCTTCCTGAATGCTATTAACAGCACGAAAAACGTTAGGGGTGGCAAGTTCTTTACCATCAGACAGGTAGACGACAATATCTTTTTTCAGCAGCTTCATGAGCTGCCCTGCCGTAGCGGTGATTACCGCATTCTCATCCTGCTCTTTTTGCAGAAGCTGGTTGGTTTCAAAAAGAATCTTTGTACGGTAAGCTGTATGGGCAGATTGTTTCGCATTTTCTTTCAGCCGGGTAGCGAGAGATCCGGAAAGCAGTGTTACTATAAACATAATGGTAAAGGTAACAATATAGTTCGGATCGTCAAAATGGAATGTCAGTCTCGGAGTGGTAAAAAAGAAATTGAAAACCAGCACACTGACAACCGAGGTCAGAATCCCGCACAGTCGGTTGGTTGTGATTACAGCGGCCACAAGTACGCCTAATATGTAAACTGCGATAATATTACTTTCCGTGACCCCAAGAGCGTCAAAGCCACAGCCAATTAGTGTAGCTACCAGCAATACGACGATACTCTTCAGAACATCACGCAGGGGCATCGCATCTACCTGCGCCTTACTCTTTTTTTCCTGATAGCTGGTTCCTATGCTGGCATCCGGTATCACATGAATATCCAGATTAGGTGCGCTGGAAATCAGGCGTTCCGTCAAGGTGGGCTTGCTGAAAATATTCTTTCGTGCAATGGTACTTCGTCCAATTACGATTTTTGAGATGCCGGAAAGACGGGCAAATTCCGCAATCTGATAAGGCACGTCATCGCCATAACTTGTCTCAATCGTAGCGCCAAGTTGCTGGGCCAGACGCTTATTATCCTGCAAACGCTTTTTATCATCGTCACTCATCGCCGCTGTATTTGGCGTTTCCACATAAAGAGCGGTAAATGTTCCCCGAAAGGCTCTTGCCATCCTTGCAGCAGTCCGAATGATTTTTGCGTTGGATGGCGACGAGGAAAGACATGCCAGAATGCGCTCGTCTGTATGGTAATCGCCTCGGCTCTGTACTCTGGCGCTTTCCGTCAGTAAGTTCACCCGGTCAGCGCACCGACGGAGGGCGATTTCCCGCAATGCGGTGAGATTTTCCAGCGTGAAAAAATTAACTGTTGCCCGCTGCGCCTGATCTTCCCGGTACACATTTCCACTTGCCAGTCGTTCCAGCAACTCCGCAGGCTCAATATCCACCAGTTCTACCTGATCTGCTTGATCAAAGGTGGAATCCGGAATGCGCTCTCGCACAAGAATTCCGGTGATAGAGGCTACTGTATCGTTGAGACTCTCGATATGTTGGACATTTACAGTCGTATAGACATCAATTCCAGTATTTAGCAGTTCCTGAATATCCTGATACCGCTTCGTGTGCCGACTGTTTTCGGCGTTGGTATGGGCCAACTCATCCACCAGTATGAGCTGGGGATTTCGCTTGAGCGCAGCATCAAGATCAAATTCACGAAGGGTCATTCCTTCGTAAGCAACTTGTTTCACAGGAAGCTGCTCCAAGCCGTCCAGAAGTGCCATCGTCTGGGGTCGGGCATGGGGTTCTATGTATCCAGCAACCACATCGATGCCACGCTCCTTAGCCTGATGAGCCGCCTGAAGCATGGCATAGGTCTTTCCGACACCTGCGGCATAACCGAAAAAGATTTTGAGTTTTCCGCTTTTCTTAGTGGATGCATCGTTACGGATCGCACGAAGAAGCTGATCCGGATCTTGTCTTGGCAGTTCCATTTTAACCCTCCTATCAAAGAAATCTTCCGACCGGAAATCATTGCAAAGGATGCGGCTATGGTAATTATAAATCAAAGGGAGTAAAGAAGGTAAAAGAGAATGCGTATCTGTATTAAGACCGTCTAAAGATGCAGGACTTATTCTTTTTTATCACGAGCTTGTGCCAGAAATTCAATCAGCCGTTTCCTTGTCAGAATCCCGCATAGAGCATTCCGGCCATCAACGATGGGGACAAAATTCTGATTCAGCATTGCAGTTACAACCTGCTCGGAATCTGCATCTATTTGTAACGCAGGGCAAAAATCTCTGCGAACAATGCTGCCAAGTCGGTATCCCTCCTGTACTTTCAAGTCTGTTGTCTGGCAAGCAAGAAGGTGGCGGAGGAAATCTCCCTCCGTCACGCTTCCAATATACTGTTCCTGATCATTCAGTACCGGGACAGCGGTATAGCCATGTACCATAAACCGTTCCAATCCCTGACGAATCGTATCCTTTTCATAAAGAAATACAGTGGAGATTTTGGGGATCATGATTTTAGCTATGTTCATTTCACTTCTCCAGAATACCGTCCAGCATCAGATTGACTTCCAGCACATTGACGGTCTCTTCGCCAAAAATGCCAAGGAATCGTCCGTCGGTGCAGTTTTGGATGATCTCACGCACTTCATCTTCGGTCATATCATTTGCCTTTGCAATGCGTGCTACCTGATATTCCGCTGCTGCCGGGGAAATATGGGGATCAAGCCCACTGCCGGAACAAGTAACCAGGTCCACCGGAATGGCCGTTTCGTCCATATCCGGGTCGGCAGCCCGGAGCTTTTCCACCCGCTCTGCCACGAGCTGTGCATACTCCTCGCTTGCCGGAGAGAGGTTGGAGGGAGCGGCGTACATCAGTGCCTTTCCGTTTTCATCCGTATAGGTTGAAACATCAATATTCATAATGCGCCCCCACATATGGGCTTCATCTGTATATTGCTGCCCCAGCAACTCACAGCCATATTTTTTCCCGTCTACTTCAATAATGCTTCCGTTTGCATTATCCGGGAAAATAAGCTGAGCAATTCCTGTGACAACACCCGTATAGATTACGCCGCACAGCAGCGTAAAGATTAAAAAGATCATACCTGCCTTTGGCAGTACACTTTTCATTGTTTTCATAATATATACCCCCTTATCCGAAGATGGTGAGAAAAATTTTCTGAAGCAATTCCGGCGCCCACAGAGCGAAACGCAGGGTGGTCGCACATAGAACGGCGAAGCTTATTCCAAGCATTCCTTCAAAATACGAGATCGTTTTCTTTGTTACTGCATTCATAGGATGCATCCTCCTTACATCAGACCGGTAAACACCAGCAGAACATCAATCAGTTTCACAAAGATAAAGGGAGCCGCCAGACCACCCAGCCCATAAACCAGCAGATTCCGTGACAGCAGCTTTCCGGCAGAGACCTCACGGTATTTCACACCTTTCAGCGCCAACGGAATGAGCGCGATAATGATGAGTGCATTATAAATGATCGCAGAGAGGACAGCACTCTGCGGGGAGTGCAGCCCCATAATATTCAGAGCAGACAGACCCGGATAAAGTCCCACAAACAGCGCCGGAATAATGGCAAAGTATTTTGCCACATCGTTAGCAATGGAGAAGGTGGTCAGGCTGCCTCGTGTCATCAAAAGCTGTTTGCCGATGCGTACAATGTCGATCAGTTTTGTAGGCGAAGAGTCCAGATCCACCATATTGCCTGCTTCTTTTGCTGCCTGTGTGCCGCTGTTCATGGCAACTGCAACGTCTGCTTGTGCCAAAGCCGGGGCGTCGTTGGTGCCGTCGCCTGTCATGGCTACCAAGTGACCCTTGGCCTGAAAATCCCGGATCATTGCCAGCTTTCCTTCCGGGGTTGCTTCCGCAAGAAAATCATCCACACCGGCCTCGGCAGCAATGGCCGCAGCTGTGATCGGATTGTCGCCGGTGATCATAATGGTCTTGATACCCATTTTTCGCAGATCTGCAAATTTCTCCTTCACACCCTGCTTGATAATATCCTTCAGATAGATAACGCCGAGGATCTTGTGGTTCTTAGCTACGACCAGAGGTGTGCCGCCCTTGGACGCAATAGACTTGACAACTCGATCACAGTCCGGAGAATACATACCGCCTGCATGGGTCACATAACTCTGCATGGCGTCTGCTGCGCCTTTTCGGATTTCGTTGCCGTCAAAATCGACGCCGCTCATACGGGTCACGGCAGTAAATGGGACAAAGTGCATATTCTTGTCCTGAAGGCTTCTGCCACGAATTCCAAACTGTTCCTTGGCCAGCACGACAACGCTTCTGCCCTCAGGGGTCTCGTCTGCCAGAGAAGAAAGCTGAGCGGCGTCTGCCAGTTCCTGAATATCTACACCATCTACCGGAATGAACTCCGATGCCTGTCGATTGCCCAGAGTGATGGTTCCGGTTTTGTCAAGCATCAAAGTGTCTACATCACCGGCGGCTTCAATGGCGCGTCCACTCATGGCCAGAACATTTGCCTGGTTCAGTCGGGACATACCGGCAATACCGATGGCAGAAAGCAAGGCACCAATGGTAGTAGGAGCAAGGCATACCAGCAGCGCAACCAGAGTTGTTACAGAGGTGGGATTCTCAATTCCTGCCAGTTTTGCAGAAAAAATAGAATAAGTGTAGAGGGAGACTGTTACTAAAATAAAGATGATGGACAAGGCTACCAGAAAAATCTGCAAAGCAATTTCGTTGGGCGTCTTTTTCCGGGCAGCACCTTCTACCATCGCAATCATCTTGTCCAGAAAGCTCTCTCCGGCTTCGTTGGTCACTCTGACAACGATCCAGTCCGACAGTACAGTGGTGCCGCCGGTCACAGCGCTGCGGTCGCCGCCTGCCTCACGAATTACAGGAGCGGATTCGCCGGTGATGGCGCTTTCATCCACAGATGCCGCCCCTTCTACGACTTCGCCGTCTGCCGGAATCTGCTCTCCGGCTTTGACGATCACCAGTTCCCCCTTTTTCAGCAGAGCGGAGGGAACCACGGTCACGCTGTCCTTCTCCGAGACAGAGGGAATCTTATGCGCGTCTACGTCCTTACGGGATGCCCGGAGAGAATCAGCCTGTGCCTTGCCTCGGCCTTCTGCAATGGCCTCGGCAAAATTGGCAAATAGCACGGTAAACCAAAGAATCACTGCAATCGCCAGCGTATATCCGCTTGGAGCGTCTTTTAAGCCGAACAGGGACACCACCCAAAGAATGCTGGTCAAAATAGCAGCCACAAAAACCAGAAACATGACCGGATTTTTTGCCTGTGTTTTCGGGCTCAATTTCACAAAAGAATCTTTAATTGCCCTGCCGAGCATTTTCCGGTCGGCAAAAGCAGTTTTCTGTTTTGTACTCATATCTGTAACCCTCCGTTACGCAATGCTTCCAAAGAACTCAGCAAGTGGACCAAGAGCAAGCGCCGGGAAGAAGCTCAGCGCACCAATCAGCAATACCACAACGATCAGCAGAAAAACAAACATTCCATTTGTGGTAGACATGGTGCCCGCTGTCGTGGCAATTTTCTTTTTCCCAGCCAAGCTGCCTGCGATTGCAAGTGTGCCGATGATGGGCAGGAACCGGGCAAAGAGCATCACCAGTCCCAGACTTACATTCAGAAATACGGTATTCGCATTGAAACCGGAAAAGGCAGAGCCGTTATTGCCGCCACAGGATGAGTAGGCATACAGCATTTCAGAGAAACCGTGGGCACCGCCGTTATGCAGGCTATCCATGACAGAGGGTACTACAGCGGCAAGGCCGCTGCCGACCAGAATTGCAATGGGTGTTGCAAGGCAAACCAGTACCGACCATTTCATCTCATAAGGCTCAATTTTCTTGCCAAGGAATTCCGGTGTACGGCCTACCATCAGACCGGCAATGAACACCGTCAGAATAGCAAAAGCAAGCATACCGTAAAGGCCGCAGCCCACGCCACCGAAAACAACCTCGCCAAGCTGCATCAGCAGCATAGTCACCATGCTGCCAAGAGGCGTGTAGCTGTCATGCATGGAGTTTACAGAGCCGTTAGAGGCTGCTGTGGTGAAAGCTGCCCAGGTAGAGGACCCTGCAATGCCAAAGCGAGTCTCCTTGCCTTCCATATTGCCGCCTGCCTGTTCTGCCATTGACATATTGACTGCGCCGTTTTGTGCAAGCTGGGGGGTGCCAACCTGTTCAGTGACGGCGATACAGCCCAAAGCAACAACCAGGCAGAGAAACATTGCCATAAAGATCGCAACACCCTGCTTCTTGTTCTTTACCGCAGAACCGAATGTGAAACACAGTGCCGCCGGAATCAGCAGAATGGAAATCATTTCGATCAGATTGGTAAAGGCATTGGGATTTTCCAAAGGATGTGCGGAGTTGACGCCCATATAACCGCCGCCGTTGGTGCCGGTCTGTTTGATTGCGACCTGGCTGGCCGCAGGACCCATCGGTACGAACTGCTCGGTGACGATCTGTGCATCTGAAACGATTTCGCCATCTACAGTGACGGTTTCGGTGTCTAAGTCAATTACCGCATCCTCAAGGATTTCGCCTTCTGCACTGACGGCAATCGGTTCTACAAGGGATACTGTTTCTGCACTTTTCAGGTTCTGAATCACGCCGCCGCCTACCAGCAACAGAGAAATGACCAGATTCAGCGGGAGTAGGATGTGAACCACAATGCGGGTCAAGTCCACCCAAAAGTTTCCCAACCCGGAGGATTTCACCTTGATAAAGCCACGGATCAATGCAAATAGAACGGCGATACCTGTAGCTGCGGAAACAAAGTTCTGAACAGTCAGACCTAAAGCCTGAGTGAGATAACTCAATGTGGATTCACCGGAATATGCCTGCCAGTTTGTATTGGTAATGAAACTTGCAGAAGTGTTAAATGCCAAATCCCATTTCACACCGGAAAGATGCTGCGGATTTCCGGGAAGAACACCCTGCACAAGTTGAAGCAGGAACAGAAAAACAAGCCCGACACCGGAAAAGGTCAATACACTTACCGCATATTTTTTCCATGTCATCTGTTCTTCTCTGTCTACACGCATAACCTTGTAAATCAGGTTTTCGCACGGTGTCAGAACTTTGGACAAAAAAGTTTTCTCGCCGCTCATGACGTTTTTTATGTATGCGCCCAGCGGAATTGCCAAAACAACCAGAATGGCAAGGTATAAAACATACTGAATCATGGCGCTCATGCCTGATCATCTCCCTTCATTAAAATATAGACATACCACAGCAGCATTGCTGCCGCACATACACCTATGAGTGCAATTAGCATTTGCATAAAAGCTATCCTCCTTTTTTGATGTCCCCAATATCATAAACCCTTTCCTCTAAAAATGGCATTAGTGATCTTTTGCGCGTTTAAAGATGAAATAAAGATTACAACCAACCTAAAATGTATGCCATCGGGAAGGCGATAACGATCGTGCTGATACAGACACACGCCAAAACCAGTAAGGGCATTCCAACAAAGATGGAGATGGAGCCAAGTAGCGGATGATGCCAAATAAAGCGCTCCGCTTTTGCGTCAAATCTCTGTTCAAATCTTCTCGCCGCATTTGTAATGCTCATAATTGTTCACCCCATTTCTTTCTTGCAAAGTCATAATACCGCTAAAAGTATTAAGTGGGGGAAAGGGTTCTGCAATCGGAACAAAGATTGTATAAATTTTTATAAAAAAAAAAAAAGAGACAGCCCCGGAGGTGAGGACTGACTCATTCATATCTGCCTTGTAAAAAACGGCTATCCTCCACAGTACAGCCCCGAAGTTTTCAAAAAGGTCATGGAGCAGGTTGAGAACTTTGAGGAGAACAATTAAATCATCCATAAAGAAAAAATACAGCTATATTCAGGCTTCACACTGAAATATAGCTGTATTTTTTTGCATCGCTAACAATTGTTGTGCTATCTCTTGAAAACAGCGTAAGGATTTATTATAATAAGATAAATAGTTGTAGTTTTTTGCAAAGGAGCTGTGAGGAATGAATCGGAAAGGCCGCCGCAAAACGGAAAAGGTCTATGTGAAGGTGAACTCTGATTTTGACGCGACCGGCTATATGCAGCCCCGGCAGATCACATGGGGCGATGGTCGGACGTATCCCATCGAGCGGGTGCGGGACTTTCGCCCTGCAAATACCATTGCCGATATGCCCGGCGACTGTTATACTGTAATGGTAAAAGGGCAGGAAAGGTATCTTTTTTTCGAGCGTTCCGACCCACGGTTTCCCTCCCGGTTCGGCAGATGGTTCGTGGAGGTGGAAACCAAATAACACAGAGGAGGGCTGAAGTATGGCAGCACAGCGCACCTATCTGGCAATCGACCTGAAAAGTTTCTATGCCTCGG
>ERZ779941.669-NODE-669-length-13567-cov-2.837330_pt1 | contig 13567 bp, 9 predicted proteins | sample MGYA00511952_ERZ779941 | MGnify/ENA primary metagenome ERZ779941 (study PRJEB29588, sample SAMEA2142846) | human gut metagenome | biome: human gut; feature: human-associated habitat; material: faeces | place: Denmark | collected 2008/2010 ...
GGCATCAGCGGACGACTGGGGTATGGCGTGGAATGGCAATGTCTTAACAGCAAAGATTTCGGCGTTCCCCAGTCAAGAAACCGCGTGTACATTATCGGATATCTTGATGAGCGATGTAGAGGAAAAGTATTTCCTTTCACCGAAACAGCAGGAAGTTCTCTTATTCAAACCCACGGCGGCCACCAAGGGGAGCGCGTCTACTCCCCCGAAGGATTAAGCTGTACGCTGGCTGCCAATCCGGGTGGCTTCGGTGGCAAAACCGGGCTGTACGAGGTGGGAGTGCCGATCAAGTGCGCCACAAAAACCGGCTACCAGATGGCACAGGTCGGTGACAGCATCGACCTGAGCTACGCCACAGTCAACAGTCGGCGCGGACGGGTTGGTAAAGAGATTGCGCATACACTTACAACGGGCTGCCAACAAGGCACTGTTGAAGTTCGCCCGGTCAAAAATCCCATCAAGTCCGACCTCGCCCGCAACACCGAACGCACCGGTAAGCCTGGCGCACCCATGCATACACTTACCACAAAAGACCGTCACGGTGTTCTGTACGAAGGTCGCATCCGCCGCCTGACACCGCGCGAATGTCTGCGGCTGCAGGGCTGGGCAGATGACCGCATCGACACGGTGCTTGCCATCCAAAGCGATAATCAAGCCTACAAACAGGCTGGCAACGGCGTGACGGTCCATGTGGTGGAAGCCATCGGACGGCGCATTGCCAAGATGGACGCGGAACTGTGGGGTGAGGCGCTTGCCCCTTGATTTCAAAGACCAGTATTTTGGCTGTGAAATTGAACTGACCGGGATAAACCGCGCCACGGCAGCCCAAACGCTGGCCGACCTGTTTGGCACCCGCGCCGAGCATTCCGGCGGTGGCTATGATGCCTACCGCGTCAAAGATTTGGACGGTAAAGAGTGGAAAATCGTTCGGGACGGCAGCATCCATCCCGAATGCCGTAGGCGGTCTGTTCTTATTGGGGAGACCTACAAGGTCGAATTGAACTCTCCGAAACTCAAATACGGCGAGATGGAAAAGCTGCAGGAGGTTGTCCGCGCCCTGCGCCGCGCAGGCGGCATTGTAAACGACAGCTGCGGAATGCACGTCCATGTGGATGCCAGTAAGCATACTCCGCAGAGCCTCAAAAATGTGCTGTCCATCATGTATTCCAAAGAGGATATTTTGTTTGCAGCACTCAAAGTAAACCCTGCCCGCATCGACAGCTACTGTCAGGCGGTGGATGAACCAATTCTGGAAGAAATCCGCAAGCTGCCCAGCGGCGCGAGTATGGATCAACTGAAAGACCGCTGGTATCAAGGGAGGGATGGGAGTGATTATCACTACCATTCGTCACGGTACAGGGCTTGCAATATGCATTCTGTATTCTATCACGGTACAATCGAATGGCGGTTGTTCAACTCCACGCTCCATGCGGGTGAAGCCAAAGCAAACATCATTCTGGCTATGGCAATCTCGGCGCAGGGCATCAACCAGAAGTACACGCAGTTCCGGAAAACGCCCATCGGGGATAATCCGGCGTTCACCTTCCGCACCTTTCTGCTGCGGCTGGGGCTGATTGGTCCGGAGTACAAAAATGTGCGGATGCACCTGCTGAAGAACCTGCCCGGTGACAAGGCATGGCGGCACGATAAGTCGTTGTATCCCAGCAATCAACCACGGCCCCGCACGGATGAGGCCAGATAGGAGAAGAAATGTCGAAAAAAGAATATTTTGCTTATGGTTCCAATCTGAATTTTGAGCAGATGGCTTACCGCTGCCCGGAGGCAACCGCCGTGGGTATCGCCAAGCTGGACGGCTATGAGCTGGCGTTCCGGCGCGGCTACCTGACGATTTTGCCCAAAGAGGGCGCAAGCGTTGAAGGGCTGATCTGGTCTGTCACTGACCATGACGAATCACAGCTTGACTGTTATGAAGGCTACCCGACATTCTATGACAAGGAGACCATGACGGTCACGGATGCAGACGGAACGCCGCACGAAATCATGGTTTACACGATGAACGCACCGTACCGCGACCAGTTGCTCCCGGTCAGCAGCCGCTACAATGCGGTTGTCATGCAGGGGTGTCTGGATGCCGGTATTTCTCCGCAGCAGTTCTATGATGCTGACGAAAAATACCGCAAAGCCTACAAGGCCAGAGCCGCGCCGGTCCCTAAGAAACACGCTCCCGAACGCTAACCAAGCCCGCTGCACCGCGCAGCGAGCTTTTTCTTTTGCAACAAAAGGAGAAATTCGTATGAAGAACAAACACAGAATAAAGCAGGGCTTGTCGCTGCTGCTGGCGGGTGGGATTGCGCTCACAAATCTGGGCGCAGCGCTGCCCGCCTTTGCAGAGGATGCCCCTGCCACGCCGGAGACAGCTTCAGCGGCCACACCGGAAACCGCTGAAGCCAATGTCCCGACACCGAATCTTTCGCAGATCACTGAAAATCTGTACGACGATCTGCCGGACGCGCCTACCGGCAGTTACCTTGGCAGCATGGGTCTGCCCGTGGCAACCGGCGAAACAAAAATCGGTATCTCCGCATGGGTTTCTGACCTGTATGACGGCGTAGATGCCCATATGGATGCCGATGCGCTGAACGCAGATGAGAACACGGTCACAATCGGCAAAACTCCCGGTACAGACTATGCCATTGTTCCGCTGTTGGCGCAGGTCGAATACCCGGCAGACGGTGCAGTATCTGAAATCATACTGCCGGACGGTGTAGAGCTTTTAAGCTATCTCTCCACCGATTATGAGCCGATCCCGGCAGACGAGCAGGAACGGGCTGAAATCCTGCACCAGACATACTCGGAGCAGTCGGCGGCAGCCACCGGCCTGTATGTAAAAGCCTCTGCCGATTTTACGGCGCAGCTTGTCTATACGAATTCGGACGGCAGTTCGCAGTCAAAAGCTATCCATGTACAGATCAGCGAGGATGCTGCACCCACACAGATGTATGCCGACACCGGCGATGACGGCATTGCCGCCTATGCTGCAGGACCGACTCCGCCGTATGCCACCGGAAAAATCACCAGTATTGCCAAAGAAGGCGGCACTTGGCTGATTTGGTTCAATGGTCAGGAAGCCTACTGCTGCAGCCACGGCCTGAACGGCCAGCCCAAGGGCTGCCCCACCTACAGCTTCTCTCATGTGTCCCGCCTTGAACCCGGCCAGTATACCCCCGGCAACCACTATGCAAACCAGGTCAACATCTGGGGTGGTCTTGGCCAGCTGAGTCTGGATATGCAGGGTGACCGTCCTGTTGTGGCAAGCCTTGAAGATGATCCTGAAGGCTGTGAAGAACAGCCGGACATCCTTGGCAGCCTTTACGATGAAACCCAGCAGTGGATCATGGAAAACTATCCCGACAGCTACGCGGCGCAGACCTATATTGCTGCTGCAGAAGAACTGGTAAACGGTACAGATGCGCAGTCCGGGGAAAACGGCTACTACACCTACATCTATAACCCGCCCGCAGGGTATGCGTGGCAGGTTGTGGCACTGGTCGGTGAAGAAATTGCGGGCGGCACTGAGATCCCGGATGTGCCGAGTGTTCCGGAACCGAAGTATTATTCCGCTGCATGGACAGCTCCCGCCCAGACTGCCGGCGGCAGCTTTGATCTGACATTCACAGTCAACACCGACAAGTACCAGCTGAACACGCCGGAAAAGGTGGACGGCGCGGTCATTACCGTCACGCCCAGCCGGACCGGCGGCAATGTGGACGGCGGCAGCTGGCAGATGAGTCCTGCCGCAGCGCAGACCATTACCACAAGCGGTCACACACAGGATGACAGTTTTCACCTCAACGGCGGCGATGGTTCTGCCACATGGACGGTGCATTACGAGGTGTCCAAGACCAGCACCAGTACGCTCAGCGGGCAGGAAGGACCGTTCGCCAGCCAAGCCGAAGCGGATGCTGCTGCCGAAGCCGCCAAGAATGCAGCCATCGGGCAGCTGCAGAACGAAGCGCAGGGCATGGTAGATGCCGCTATTGCCTCGGCGCGGGCGCAGCTTGCCAATATTACATTCAGCTACGATGAGATCACCATCCCTCATGGCTTTGATTCAACGCCCGGTGCGTTGGGCAGCCACCAGACTATTACTGTTCCGGCTAATAGTTCCAATGACTATAAAATGCAGAACGATGAATGGTCGGTAAAGGTCAGCATCGACAAAATCGACAGTGAAACCAAGCAGCGCATCAAGGGCGATGCCGAGTTTAAGATTTTTGAGTGGGACACCGTTCGGCAGTGCTATATTCCGGCAGGCGGATACAACCGGTACAAAGTCGAGCGCCAAGCAGATGGCACTTACAAGGTCATCAACCACAGCGACTATGCGGGCGGTTCGGACGATTTGTTCTACACCCAGCGCAATGAGGGCAAATTTGTCATTGTGGAGAGCCGCGCACCCAGCGGGTACTACGGCGATTGGACGGATGCAACCAAACCCGGCACGGCAGGCTCTGTGCTTGGCAAGCGGGCGTATGCCATCGGAATCACCAAAGCATTGGACGGTCAGACGATTTGGCTGGGAAACGCCGATTATAATGCCGACATCACTACGACCAACAGCGGCGGCACGCGCATCGACACCGGCGAGGGCATCGTTACCATCACCTTTGGCGGCCGCAAGGCAGATAAGACCTACGCCACAGACCCCACGGGCATTGCCAACAACGAAGATTCCTACACCATGCACGCCAGTGCTGACAAGATGCAGAATGACCGTGTCCTCGGCAATATTCTGCTGACAAAAGTGGACTTGGACGCCGCGCGGTATCTGGCTGCAGGCAGCAACGGCGATACCACGCTGGAGGGGGCGGTGTACGATTTGTACGCCGCTGACACGATTGAACATCCGGATGGTGTTTCGGGTGTCGTGGATTATTCGAAAATCACCGATGCCAACGGCACGCCCATTTGGCACACCACTGTCCTCACCAATGGCGGCTGGGATACCGATTACCTGCCCATTTTGCAAAAAGACCGGCTGGTAGCCTCTGCCAAAATCACAGATGGTAAGCTGGCTTTTGCCAACCTGTACATGGGCAGATATTACCTTGTGGAACGCGCCACAGGGCTGGTGCTGCCCATTGACGGAAACGGCAAGCTGTATGTTACCGGGAAGTATCCGCAGCTGAACAAGAAGCTGGAACGCACCGGCAAGTACAGCAACCTTGCCACCAAGGGCGGCGAGTACACCGACTACATCTACAAAAACCAGTATTCCGCCGTAGCCGAGAGCCGCAAGCTGAACGGCAGCAAGGCGTGGGATGGCTACTATCTGTCTTATGCCAAGGGCTACCTCTGCGACGAAATCAATCATTACAAAACCCTGTTCTATGCGGATGAATCGACCTACCACATCCACGCCGAGCAGGAAAGCCAAGACGAAGTGCTGAAATCCGGCTTTAGTTTGCAAAAACTTGTTTCCACCACTGGACAGCCTAGTCCTGCTTTGAAATTGGAAGGCGCGGGCTTTACGGTTTACCGCATTTCCAAGTTAAGCAAGGCGGCGCAGTTCAAGCAGAACCCGGATTGCAGCTACGATGCACAAAGCATTTTGGACGCCTACCGCAAGGATAACTACGATAATTTGACGCTCAAGTACGATTTCACCGCCGAAGGTCAAGCCATCGCCAATATGTTCGAGAGCAGTACTGATACGGTCAACGCCTATAACGCGACCCTGACCGCAGACGGCGACTACGCCAACGGCAGGGGCAACGGCTGGATGCCCACGGATCAGCCCGCCGAGTATAGGCTGGGAGAAATGTTCACCAACGATGAGGGCGTTTTCCGCGTAGAGGGGCTACCCTATGGGCAGTACATCGTGGTAGAAACTACTATTCCCAAGGATGTGTTCCAGTGTGATCCATTCATCGTGACAGTGGATACCAACAGCCCGCAGAGCCGATTTACAGTTCCTGCGGGCAGCGTCACCACCCCCAGCGGCGACTACATGACCTACAACATTCTGGACGAAGAATTAGAGGGTTACTTGCAACTCATCAAGACCGACACCGAAACCGGCAAGACGGTCAAAATTGCCAACACTGCCTTTGCGCTGTATCGGCTGGACGAAAAAGACCGCAAAACCCGCATTTCCATGATTGACCCCGCCAGCGGCAGCGCCACCAAGAAAACAGATGTGTTCTACACCGATGCAGACGGTCTTATGAAAACACCGGAAAAACTGCCGCTGGGCAGATATTTGATTGAAGAACTGCAAGGCCCGGAAGGCTATTTCAACGATCCTGCCTACTCGGTGGAATTTGAAATCAAGTCTGACCGCGTCTGGCAGGTCGTGGGCAATGCTACCAACGACATGGATGAGTACATCGTTACCGAGAAATATTGTAATCACGAAACACTCGGTCAGCTTACCATTCGTAAGCTGGGCAATGTGCTGACCGACTACCAAGATGGACAGTTCATCTACACGCAGGACAACCTCGCAGGCGCGGTGTACGAAATCCACGCTGCAGCCGACATTGCCACACCCGACCGCCAAGGCACCTACTGGTACAAAGACGGTGACCTCGTTGCCACCGTTACCACTGGTGCGGATGGTCAGGTGGACGAAGTAAAATTTAGCCCCACCCGCACACAGGCTACCTATGATTTCTTGAAAATCACCCATGATGGCACCAAAGGCGAAGTAACCGTGACCCTGCCGCTGGGCAAGTACATCATTACCGAGGTCAAAGCACCGTATGGTTTTGTGCTGACCCAGCAGAGCTACACTGTGAAATTCGGCTGGGACAACCAGAAAAATGACATTGTGCTGGCAAAAACTATTGTCAGCCACGAGCAGGACGGCGACAAGGAATGTTCGTACAGCATTGTGAATGTCAAGGATGCCTCGGATACCCACAAGAACGGGCAGACGCTCGTGTTTGAAAATGCGCGGGTGCTGCCCACGCCCGAAAAGCCCGGCGATAAGGTCAGCAAAATCGGTGTAGGCATTTACAAGCAAGATCGCGAGGCGCTGACTTATCTGTCCGGCGCGGTGTATGAACTCTACACCGTGGATGACATTTATTCCGCAGACGGTACAAAGCTGCTGGACGCCGGTGCAAAGCTGTCTACCGGCAGCGCCACCAACGCCAGCGGCTTTACTTGGTTTGATGTGGACGTGCCGATTCGCGGCGAATATTACATTGACCCTGCAGGTCCGCGAAGCACCAGCCGCGAGAACAGCGGCAGATACCGCATTGTGGAAATCACCGCCCCTGCGGGTTACCTGCTGGACAGCACCCCTGTGGATGTAGAGTTCACCTATGAAGGTCAGCAGATTGCATGGCAAATCGTAGATGGTACAAACACCAACCTGCGCACCAGTGTGGACATTTCCAAGCAGGACATCACCAACGGCAAGGAACTACCCGGTGCAAAGCTGGAAATCCGCGATGCAGACGGCAATTTGGTGGAGGGCTGGACTTCCACAAAAACGCCGCACACCGTGCGAGGTCTGGAACTGGAAAAAGCGTACACTCTGACCGAAACTCGTGCCCCGGACGGCTATGCCGAAGCCGAAAACATCGTGTTCAAGCTGGTCCAGGATGGCAGCGAACAAAGCAATATCGTCTATGTGAAATCCGACGATGATTGGACAAAACGCGATGATGCCACTATTGTCATGCAGGACGCGCCGGTACTGGATATCGACAAGACCGACATTACTGGTAATCTGCTGCCGGGAGCTACGCTGACGATCCGTGATGCGAATGATGAGGTCGTCGACACTTGGACAACCGACTACAAAACGCATCGTGTTCCCATCTTGGATGATTTCCTCAAGCTGTCGGATGGCAACAAGGAGTACATCTACACCCTGACCGAGGATGCCGCCCCGGCTGGCTTTGAGATTGCCGAATCGGTGCAGTTCAAGTTGGAATCTGTGGATGATGTGATTTCTCTGTTCGTCCGCGAAAATGCCGATGCCGAATGGGTGCGCGCCGACAAACGCCTGATTCAGATGATAGACGAAGCCACACCCCGCGAAGAAACCCCCGCGCCCACGCCTGTTCCCACACCGCAGCCGACGCCCGCTGCAACCCCTGCGCCTACACCTGCGCCTACGCCGCATAAGGTGCAGACCCTCCCGCAGACAGGAGATGGTTTCCCGCTGCTGGCTATTGTGGTCGTTTCCCTTGCGTCTGCGACAGGTATCGTGCTGCTGACCGTTAAGCAGAAAAATGCGCTGAAAGAAACTTCTGATGAGGAGGATGCCGATGAAAGTGCTGATCGTTGAACCCGGAAAATACCCCCGCGAAGCCGACATTGAACACACCCTTGAAGCCGAGCAGGCAGTTGTCGGCGGCACCATCGAGGCCGTGTACCCTTGGCGGGATAGCGCCTGTATCGTCTGTAATGACAACGGCATTGCAGAAAACCTGCCGCTGAACCGTATGCTGGGCGACTATGACATCATCCACGGCACATTTTTCGTCTGCGGGCTGACCAGCAACGATTTTACTGACCTTACCCCGCAGCAGATGAAGCGCTACGAGGAACTGTACCACGACCCGCAGCTGTTTTTCCTGCTGGGCAAGACCCTGTGCGTGGAACACACCACGCCGGAAGAATATACCCGCGTTATGGCTCCGCCGCCCAAAACAAAAGAATCCCCGGAGCGCTGATATGAATATCACCATCCTAGCCCGCAGCCCGCCTGCGGGCTTTTTTCTATGTCCGAAATCATCCAACAAGCAAGGAGAAGAACTAATGAACGACATTTTTGAAAACACCGAAACCATGAAAGAAAACGAGCATCCCCGCTTTTACACCGCAGAATCCGTCATGCGCGGGCATCCCGACAAGCTGTGCGACCTCATTGCCGACAGCGTGCTGGACGCCTGTCTGCAGCATGATCCCGCCAGCCGCGTGGCCTGTGAGGTAATGGCAACCCACGGTCACATCATTGTGGCGGGCGAAATCACGACCAGCGCTAAGCCGGATGTGTTCAACATCGTCCGCGACACCCTGCGGGATGTCGGCTATGACCCGAAGGCGTACCAAATCGACTGCTACATCCACGACCAAAGCCCCGACATTGCGGGCGCTGTCGAGCCGGAATTGGCTGAGGGAGAGGACGAGGACACCCTCGGCGCGGGCGATCAGGGGGTTATGGTTGGCTACGCCTGCAACGAAACGCCCGAATATCTGCCCATGCCTGTGGTGGCGGCGCAGCGCCTTGTAACGCTGTTGGAAATCTCCCGCATGACCGGGCTTGCGCCGGACATCGGGCCGGACGGCAAGGTGCAGGTCACGATGGAATACGACGATGACATTCCTGTGCGCATCACTACCGTCGTCATCTCGGTTCAGCATCAGCCCGACACCGACTTGGATGACTTGTTTGAAAAGCTGAAGAAAAACATTTTTCCGCTGGCGTTCAAAGGGATGCCTGCCGACGATGTGGAGATCATGCTGAACCCCAGCGGTAAGTTTGTGCAGGGCGGCCCGGATGCCGACACCGGCCTGACTGGGCGCAAGCTCATGGTGGACAATTACGGACCCTTTGCGCCCCACGGTGGCGGTGCGTTCAGCGGCAAGGATGCCACCAAGGTAGACCGCAGCGGCGCATATATGGCGCGGTACATTGCCAAAAACATGGTCGCCGCCCATCTTGCAGACCGCTGTCAGGTCACGCTGGCATATGCCATCGGGCAGAAAGACCCTGTCATGGTGGATGTGAACACTTTCGGCACCGGCATCTGCGAGGATGACTGTTTGGCAGCAGCGGTGCGCAAGGTGTATGACCTGACCCCTGCGGGCATCATCAAGCAGTTGAACCTGCTGAACCCCATTTACAACCGCACGGCGGCGGGCGGTCACTTCGGGCGCGAGGATTTTCCGTGGGAAAATATCGAACATATGAGCGACCTCGCCGCTTACATTGTGTAATTGCCGCGCGTCTGTAAAGAACAAATTGATGCCGCCAACCGGATGACGGCAATCGAGTTCCTGCGGAGGTACCGCCCCGGTTCGCTGGTGAAAAGCAGTGCGCGGGGTGAGTACCAGCTTGCGGAGCATGACAGCTTCAAGATAAACGGCGAATCCAGTGTCTGGCACTGGAAAAGCCGCGATATTGGCGGTAAGTCGGCGCTAAAATACTTGATTTATGTGGAAGGTGTACCGTTTGTAGAGGCGGTGCAGCTGTTATGTGAAGAAAGCCCGATGTACATCCCAGTGCAGCATGAAGCGGTGGAGCGCGAGCGCCCACCGTTTCGTCTGCCGAACCCTGCACCGAATAATGACTGTGTAACGCGGTATTTGCTGGGGCGCGGCATCTCACTGCCCACGATTCGCTACTGCATTGAGAGAAAAATTCTGTACGAAAGTGCAGAATATCACAACTGTGTTTTCTTGGGAAAAGACCCGCAGGGCGTGCCGAAATATGCGGCGTTGCGCGGTATTTATGACTATGGGAAACCGTTCAAGAGGGAGGCTCCCGGCAGTCAGAAACAGTACGGATTCTGCATCCCGCCGATGCAGCCCAGCACTACCGTGGCCGTGTTTGAAGCCGCTATAGATGCCATGGCCGAGATGACGCTCTGCGGCGATGCTGCAGATAAATACCGTCTGTCGCTGGGCGGGGTTTCATCCTCCGGCAAAGAACCGCTGGCCTTGCAGGAATTTCTGCGCCAGCACCCGGAAATCACCACGATAGAACTGCGACTGGACAACGATGCCAAAGGGCGTATGGCGAGTGTCGGCATCCGGAACCTTTATCGAGAAAAGTATCAGGTTTGCGACCTGCCGCCTGACATCGAGAATGGAGATTACGCTGATATGGCAAAAAACAATCGGATGGCAAGAACTGTCGCCCACCGCGCAGTTTGCCGATAGAGAGAAATCAACATGAAAGTTAGAAATCGTTCGCCCACTTATAGGGCATAAACAGGAGGTAAATCGTTATGGCTGTGTTCCGTGTACAAAAGACGCAAAATTATAACATTATGTCCAACCATCATCTGCGCAACAAGGCTCTTTCGCTCAAGGCGAAGGGGCTTTTATCTTTGATGCTGTCTCTGCCCGAAGATTGGGATTATACCACGCGCGGGTTGGCGTCCATCTGCAAAGAGGGCGTGGACAGCGTGTGTGCCACCGTGCGCGAGTTAGAAGCGGCGGGTTATATTATCCGCCGCCGCATCCGCGACAAGAACGGTCAGATGCGCGGTATGGAGTACACGGTTTTAGAGCAGCCGCAGCCCCCGGAACAGGATGAGCCTAGCTGTGCCCAACCAAAACAGGCAGAGCCTAAACGGGAAAAACCTGTACAGGAAAATCCTGCACAATTAAATACTAAAGAAATAAAGAAAGAAGAAACAAATAACGTATCGAATCCTATCCGCGCGGCGGGCCAGCGGACAGAGTACCGCGCCCTGCTGCTGAAAAATATCGAGTATCCGATTTTGGCGCAGAATAACCCGATGGATACGATGCGATTGGATGAACTGGTGGAGTTGATGCTGGATGTGGTTTGTTCCAAACGGGCGGCTATCCGCATTTCGGGTGAGGAAATGCCTGCAGAAGTAGTAAAATCACGATTCCTAAAATTGGGCGCAGAACATATCCAGTATATTCTGGATTGTCTCAAGGACAACCCGCCCTGCATCCGAAACATCAAGCAATATTTACTGACGGCGCTCTACAATGCGCCGCTGACGATAGAAAATTACTATGCCGCGCAGATCGACCACGACCTGTGCTGCGGAAAGAGGTGACATGATTTGCAGATGAAATTTTATTCTCCGCTGACTGCGGACTTTTTCCCAAATGAACCTGACTATGAGGACGAGTTCTACGACGAGTATGAGGGTTGTCCGCTGGACGGTCATGACCTGCTGCAGTATGCCGATGCTGTTGATGAGGCCGTGAAAAAGGACATTGCAGATTTCAACGGCGACCTGATGCAGTATTACCACGAGGACGATTCCGTCCGCAGCAAGGTGGTAAGTGCTGTGCCGTCTGTGGAAATTTGCGGCAACAAACTGTGCGGGTGTCTGACCGTGGAACTGAAAGAAACTCTGCTCGATGATGAGCAGACCGTCCTGTGCAACTACATTTCCGGTCAGTACAGCGACGGCTGGGGTGAGGGCTTTGAGCAGAGAGATATTCGTGTGGATGACGGCACGTTGGCTGTTCATTTCTGGCAGGATCATGATTTTGAACTGAAACGCGATGTGCCGGATATGACCGAATTCAACAAACTGCTGAACCGTCCGAAGAAGCCCAAGATGCAGCTGATTGGGCAGGACGGCAACATTTTTGCCATCATGGGTCGAGCCTCGCGGCTGCTGAAAAATGCCGGGCAGAGCGACAAGGCCAAGGAAATGCGTGACCGCGTTATGTCCTGCGACAGTTACCAGAAAGCGCTCAACATTATCTCCGAGTATGTGGAAACCGAACTGTCGCCCAGCCCTACGCCCAAGCACGACCGGGGTGATGCCAGATGAAGAAATACGAAATCACCGACATTGCCCATCCCGACAATCCCAACCTGCACCGCATTCGCGCGGTGACAGACTTGACCGAGGATGTCCTTGCCGGGATGCTCGGCGGCTATGTGGAAAGCTGCGATAACCTCGACCAAGAGGGACGCGCATGGATTTCGGAAAATGCCATCGCCTGTGAAAATGCAGTTGTCTGCGGCGATGCAGTCCTTACAGATCATGCCGTTGCAAAGGGTTGCGCCTATGTCGGCAAGAACGCCGCCGTGACAGGGGATGCCACTGTGCAGGATGATGCCATCGTCTGCGGCGGACTGCTCACGGGCAAAAGCTGTGTCTGCGGTTATGCCGTGATTCGGCAGGATGAGCAAACCTTGTGCGCACCGATCATTGACGGCAGCGCCCGCATCTATGGCGAAATCTCTGGCAATGTAGTCTGCCGCGGCAATGCCGTTGTTCTGCCCGGTACCAAGCTCGACAACAGGACGCAGGACTGCTTTGTACTCGAAGATGACCGTGTTTCTGTGCAGACAGCCAGCCGCACACCACCCCCAAAAGAACCCCGTACCCATGATTTTGAACGATAAGAAAGAAGGATGCCTTTGACGAAAACTCCCGAAACGCTTAACATTCTCAACCCTGATTTCCGGATGCCCGAACACTGCGGCGGTGACCGTTGGTCGATTTTGCACGGGGATTCCCTGCAGATTCTCCGCCAGTTTGAGCCGAACAGCTTCGATGCCATCATCACCGACCCGCCCTATGCCAGCGGCGGCAGCAGCCAGACCACCAAGAACCGCAGCACCAGCGAAAAGTACAGCAGCATGAGCAAAGAAAAGGCGCTGCCCGACTTCGATTCTGACCAGATGGATCAGCTGAGTTGGATGTTCTGGACGGCGGCATGGCTGCAGGATGCCCGCCGCATTGCCAAGCCCGCCGTCCCGTTTGGCGGGAAATACCGCATCATCGACTTTCCGCTGTCCAACTGTGTCAACTCTGATATTGACACCGTTGGCATCCTGACCCAGTATCAGCCGCTGGTCCTGAATGAATACATCGGCAACGGCCAGCCGTGGGACCTTGACCGCCTGCATGGC
>ERZ779941.670-NODE-670-length-13547-cov-2.681144_pt1 | contig 13547 bp, 22 predicted proteins | sample MGYA00511952_ERZ779941 | MGnify/ENA primary metagenome ERZ779941 (study PRJEB29588, sample SAMEA2142846) | human gut metagenome | biome: human gut; feature: human-associated habitat; material: faeces | place: Denmark | collected 2008/2010 ...
CCCGCCGTCTCTGCCGAGGGCATACTCTCATGGAGCAACAACGGCGGGCTGGATAACCCCGCAAGCGTTGATATCAAAGGCCCGCAGGGCGAACAGGGCCTCACAGGTGAGCGCGGCCCCGCCGGAGAGCAAGGCCCGCAGGGCTTGCAGGGCATACAAGGCATACAAGGAGAGCAGGGAGCCAAGGGTGACCCCGGAGCAAAGGGCGACCCCGGCGCAAGCCACCACGCAGGACTATATAGACGCGCTTGCGGAGCTGGGGGTGAATGTGAATGACGCGCAGTGAACTTATGGCGCTGGTAGCCGTGCGTAAAGCGGAGATAGAGGCGCACGAGACCGACCTTGTAGAGGTGTTGACGGCGGCGCGGGCAGGGCTTACCCCCACCCCCACGCAGGGCGCACCGTGGGACGCTGAGACCCGCTATATAGCCGGGGATACGGTTGAGGGATATGTCGCCCTCAAATACAGCCGCAACAAGCCCCCTGCCGCAAACCTCGGCACATATTGGGCGGTGCAGACCGTGACCTATCCCGCGTGGGGCGACATCGAGGACGGCACGGTGATTGAGGTAAACACCATAGTTACCTACAACGGCAAAACGTGGCAATGCACCGAGCAGCACATCAAGTCCACCGTCTACAAGCCCAAGGCGGGCAGCTCCAAATGGAGCGAATACACGGAATAAGGAGCCGCACGGCTCTTTTTTCATAATTAAAAAACAAAAATAAAGAAAGGAAAAAAACAAAATGAAGAAACTCACTTGTATCCTCGCGGTTATGCTCATGCTGTGCCTTTGCACCATAGCCTACGCCGCAGACCCCGTAACTCTGGATATAACCGCGCTGGACTACCAGACCGGCAAGGCGGTATCCAAAACCTACGTCAACAACGAGCTGTTTTTGCTCAAGGTTGACCTGGGCATACCCCGGTTTTTCGACCTGACCGACATGGAGCTTATAATCGAGCTGGACGGCGTAAAGCTGGACGCAAACGACCTGAGATTGGAGGCCGGAACATATTACCTGAGCGGCATAGTTACCGACCAGCCCGCCGCCCTCCGTATAACCGTCAAGGACAAGGCCTACGACAACGCCACTACCGCCGAAGAGCTTTACAACGCCATGCAGCAAAACAGGACTGTAAGCAAGACCTACTATTTTAACGCCGCGCAGCCCGCCGAACAGCCCATTGCAAAAAATCCCGTGGTGATACCCAAGACCGGCGGCGCCTCCGTCCTTGCGTATGCGGTATCCATAGCCCTGATAGGGTTCGGCCTCGCGGTGGCAGGTAAACGCAGATGAGCAGAGTAACAGGCTTCATAGAATACCTCGAAAGCCATGTGGGGGATATGTACGTCTGGGGTGCGCAGGGGCAGCAGGTTGACAGCATGAGCGACCCCTACGCATGGATAGAACGGCGCGAAACCAGCGACACGAATTACAACCGCGCCGTGAAATTCATGGAGAAGGCCGAAAAACGGCCTCTCTACGCATTCGACTGTTCTGGCCTCATCGTACACTACATCAGCGACATAAAGCACTGGATGAAGGGCGACACCAACGCCCAGGGGCTATACCGTATGTGCGGCGAAAACAGGGGCTACGCCGGGAAAACCCCCATGTGTGCGGGCGACCTCGTATTCAAGTACAGCGAAAGCAGCAAGAAAATGGTACATGTCGGCGTATACGTCGGCGATGGCTACACCATAGAGGCCAAAGGCCGTGACGATGGCGTATGCAAGCGCAAACTGTCCGATGGCAGCTGGACGCACTGGGGGCGGCTTGCCCTGCTCCAGCAGGAGGGAGAAAAGGAAGAGGTAAAGGCGCGGAAAATCATAACCCTGACGAGCCCCATGATGCGGGGAGACGACATCAAAGCCTTGCAGACCGCCCTTAACGCCCTGGGCTACAACGCCGGCGACCCTGACGGCATAGCGGGTAAAAACACCATTGCGGCCATACGGGCGTTTTGCCAGGCGCACAGCATGGCACCGACAGAGCTGCCGGACGTGCTGCAGGCTACTGTATCCGTGGACGGCAAAATCTATGTAGGCGCACTAAAAAAATAAGGAGGAGCACCCATGACCAAAGAATGGATATGGGCAATCGTAACGGGACTGAGCGGCATTTTGCTGGGCTGGCTGGCTCACATAAAGACCGCAAGAAAGGACGCGGTTGACGCGGCTACACACGACACCGCCATTGATACCGCGCTTAAATCGGACGTGGACTACATCAAGCGCGGCGTGGACGATATCAAACTCGATATGCGGGCGCAGGCTACAAAAATCGAGGACATAGACCGCCGCGTGGCCCATGTGGAAGAAAGCGCGAAAAGCGCCCACCACCGGCTGGACAGGCTTGAAGCACACAACAACTAAAGGAGGAAAAAATATGAAACTCTCAAATAAGGTATACGACATTCTCAAGGCAATCGCCCTGATCTGGCTCCCCGCCATAGGCACCCTCTATTTTGCCCTTGCGGGCATCTGGAACCTTCCCTATCCCGAAGAGATAGTTGGCACCATCACCGCTGTTGACACGTTCCTTGGCGCGGTGCTGGGCATATCCTCGGCAAACTACAACAAACAGTAGCCCCCGGACGGGATTCCCTTTCAATAGCCCCCGGCAAACGTCGGGGGCAAATCTTGTATAAAGGAGGTGTAGGCTTTTGGAGAAGCGGCCTCTTATTATATGGACAAGACCCTGCTCAATTCCCGCCCCCGGTCAGAGTGGGAAGCACTCATACACGAATGGATACATAACGAAAAAGACCGCTGGCTGATAACCCGCCGCCTTTTAGACGGGATACCATACGACGCTTTGACGGGCGAGGGCGGTGCAAAGGCATAAGGATTTCAAGGTTGAAAAATATTTTACTGCGTAACTGGCAACCTTCCAGCAACTTTCTGGCAACCTTTTATTTCAAACCCTAAAACGAGCGTAAACGAAAAATATAGATAAACAGCCGCTTTTTACGGACGAGAAAATGAAAGGAACTGAATAAAAAACGGGTAGCCGCCGGATACCAAAGAAGAACACCATGCAGCGCATGGTGTTTTTCTTTGGTCTTTGATGAGTAGGCATTTTCCGGGCCAGGTCAAACAGCCAAGGGCTACAGTGACTTTTCATGTCAGCTATAAATGGTGTTTCCGCCGGGAACTACTTATTATAACTGACGAAGGGTAAAGGAAAACGAACTGTCGGGATGTACGGTAATGCTCTTGATTGTGCGGCTCCAGAATTCCTTCTTTCCCGGCTTGTCAAGCTGATTGTACAGCTCTAACACTGCCCGCGCCTGCGCTACGTCTATAGGGCGCTCATCTACGCGTGATGCTGCCGACAGGGCTGCTTGCAGTTCTCTGTATTCACGCTCATACTTTTCGCGGCTAATCAGGTCTGCTATATAAATGTCCGTAAGCTTATCCATTTTACGCTTGATGGCGGCTGTATCAATGGGCACTTGCCGCCTTGCTTGCAACTCTGCATTGTACTCTTCTACTCGTATTAAAAAATGATCCAGTAGATAACGTTCCACTTTTTCCTCACGGATGTGAGAAGCAAAGTTACAGTCCCCTACGGATAAGCGGCGAGCGCAACGGTAATAATAATAATCCTTACACACATATGCGTTCATCCGATAACCGCAACAGCCACACACCAACAGGCCGCTGAAAAGATAGACCCTGCCGGTCTGCGCGTTGCGCTGAGCTCTTGTATTGAGAATCTCCTGCGCTACATCGAATACCTCCGCATCTATAACGAGCCCGCGGTATTTTTTATTGCACAGCAGTTTGCGAAAGGTTGTAGTATCACGGAGAACGTTGTATTTCTGCGCCATATATCTTTGAGCGGCATAGATGGAGCGCACGGCAATAAACTCCCTGAAAATATCTCGCATCATGCTGGCCCCTGGTTCCACCGCCTCGAGGTGTTTGTCTGCCGTGATGGCTATACCGGGCGGCACGGATCCACTGCAAACTTCGCCTCGCGCCCTCTTGGCGTCAAATACCGCCTTTATACGTTCGGTGGCTCGCTGCGCCTCGTTCTGGTTCACGGATAACATGATATTTACCTTAAACTCGCCGCTTGGCGTTTCTGTCTCGTAGTCCTCCAGTATAGCTCGCCACGGCACCTTACGCTTATCAAGCACGTCCTGCGCCTTATAGTATTCTTTTACTTTGCGACTCCAACGGTCAAGTTTGGTGAAAAGAACTATATCAACTTTACCTGCCTGCACATCGGCCAAAAGCCGCTGCAACGCCGGGCGCTTGCTTATAGGCTTCTGGCCGGACACCCCTGCGTCTGTGTAGTGACCGACGATAAGCATGCTGCGTTCTTTGGCGTATGCTTCGAGCGCTTCTTTTTGCGCTTCCAGCGATAAGCCGTGCATTTTCTGCTCCTCGGTGGAAACGCGCTCATATAATGCGGCTCGCATGATTTACAATATCCTCCATATATGATAAAATCGGAGGCGGAGAAGCACCCACCTCTGATCCCCCTTGCGCTGTGCCGACAGCCGGGGGATTATTTTATTTTGTCAAGCAGAATAGCCTTTTTCTCTTCAAACTCCTCGTTACTCAGAATACCGCTATCTCGCAAATCGCCGAGTTTGCGAATTTGGTCAACGGCATCGATGGAAAGCGCGGACTGCACTCTTGGACCGTATATTCTGTCGCGCTGCTTGTTAGAAAGAATTACGGCGCCATCACCGTCCGTGAAAGTGCCACTGGCTATACTGCACAAGTCCGCAAGGGTTCCAAGGCCGAAACAGCCTGCTGTGAGTAACCAAAGAAGAGCTGTGAGCGGCTTATCGACATAGAACCTGTGTATTCCTAAACCGCCTAAAAATATACATAAAAGCAGAGTGGTTAGCCAGCTCTTTTCAGACACATCAAGGTTGTGACCTTCGGCACCATCCACACTTTCGGTCACGTCCATTTTTTCTGGTTCAACATTCACACATTCCTCTTCTGAAGAGGGCGAAACGATCATTGCCTCCTCGCGTCTTGCCCGCTCCGCCTTATTATGCTCTATACATTCCTCACAGTGCCCAAGGTTGTTGAGCGGCAGGAACAACCCCTTTTTCCCACACTGAGAGCACTGATGTATCATACCCATTGACCAAACCCTCCTATTTTAACCTTTTCCATTCTTTTATGCTGATGTATATGAGAAAGCCTGCGAATATCGCGAAAACCAGCATTATACCCCCTGCTATTGTCGATAAATGCTTAGTTTCGGGGCGTATCAGCCCCATGCTCGGATATCTGCTATCTATGATAAATATTCCGCTTAAAACCACCATCAATAACACGGAAACACCTGACAACAGGGGCAATTGAATGTTTTTACGCCGCCCTTCGGCTACCAGATCGTTTATACGCTCCTTGTTAGTGGCGATAAGTTCTTCGTATAAATCCTCTTTACTATATCCTTGCGGAACTCTCACAAAGTCAGAATCTATATCCCGCAGACTTTTGCCAATGGTATTTAATATCCTTATCAGCGTATCTACGCCGGGATTTGATGTTTGCCCGTGAAGCACCTTTTTGACAGTAGCGAGCGACAGCCCGCATTCGTCCGCGATCTCCTGCTGCGTCTTACCGGATTGCCGCACAAGCTCCTGTAATCGCTCAAAGTCCATTATTTTACCCCCCATTTAAACAATTTTTACCCTGAAAGGATACTATTTGTGGCTTTAAAAAACCAAGGGAACGAGATATGCTTAATTCAGACCGGGGCGGCTCCCACGAAGCTTCTCCGCCGTTCTGGCCGAGGCGGAGGTGAGCGGCTCCCGCTCCCTCTGCCGGTTAAAGGCGAATCTGAGGCACGATTTGTGCAACATCGTTGAGCACAGTCCCGTTTATGGTACTTTCATACAAATTCCCCCTTTTTTGCTTATTGTGAGTATGCTATTATCAAAAAAACAGAACAAACGTTTGGAGGTGGAAACAAATGACGAAAAAAGAAGAATTAAAGGAAATCATAGATGGAATGACGATAGAGGAAATCACTTTGGCATTTTTGCTGCTTGCCAAGTCGCCAGAAACAGAGCGGCTTGTTCTTCGGGCATGCTGTCAACGACCGCCTTTAACATAGCTTTACTGGAGGTGGTTTCTTCTGGGATATCTTCCCAGCCCATTAGATAGGCCGGCGTAGTATGCAAAGCAACTGCAAGGGCGGGAATACGTTCATACCTCAAATTCTTAATCTTACCGCTTTCCCATCGCTGCACGGTGGCCTCTGAGACACCAACTGCCTTTGCAATATCGGCGAGGGTTAAATCCAATTCTTTCCTGCGATTCCTCATTCTTTCTTCCAAAACCATTTTTACTATCCTCCTCGTAAGCCTATAATACACTTCTTTATTTTGAAATGCAATAAAAATTACTCAAAATGCAAAAAAAATTTCGCGCCACGTATTGACTTTTGGGCGCGACGGGGCTATTATAAACTTACGCAATACGTAAGAAACGGAGGCGGAAAGGTTGTACGAAATCAATGTCCCCAAACTTAGGGGGAAAATGACCGAAAAGAATTATACGATATCATCATTGGCGAATACACTGGGGATAGACCGAAATACTCTGGCGAAATACCTATCGATACCGAGTAAAATACCGTATGATGTGATGGTCAAAATTGCCGAATGCGTATGTGACAGCAGACAAGAAGCGACGGACATTTTTTTTGCAAACCAACTTACGCAAAACGTAAGGACAAACGAACAAACCGCATAGGAGGTGAGCGGCACCATTCGGACGGCATAGGAGGGGAACATGAAATGTGAAATTAACTTCTGCGATAAATCTGGGGCTGACGTGGTCGTGAAAGTATCAATGAGCGTAGCGGAGTGGCAAGAGTGCAAAAAACTATGTGTAATAAACCGAATAGAAGAACTCGCCCTAAAAAAAGCAGAGGAAAGAGAGAAAATGATGGCTTGTTTTGTAGGGCCGAAAGGGGATATTTAATCCCCGAGAACGAGACACGAGAATACCACCTTATTAAATATTTAGACCATTATACCACGGATCGCCGAATAAACATATTACGACAAAACGCGGAAGGAGGCCCAATATGAGTGAGATCAGCAAGGAACAGGCGTACAAGATGCTTGAGATTCTGGCCGAGATATATGGGCGCCAACATAACTGCGAGGTCGTAATAGTCAAAAAAGAAACCCCCAAAACTGCTTTGAGATAAGGGCGGGAGCGGGCAATACCAAAACGCTAACCCCTGGGCCTGAACGGGACAGGCCTAAAGCTTCATTGCGAATCTCCTTTTCAGTGATATTTATTGAGGATGCCGAATAACGCCCGCTCCTGCCCTTATCCCGAAGTTTCCCCCTCAGGAGGTGATGCCCTTGGGCACCTGCGGCTGATAATCACACGCTCCAAATAACCACGCACGTTAGCAACTCGACCGGGCGAGTATAAACAGGATTCAGGCCCGGTGCGTCTCCCGCGGACGGGTTTGCCGATAGCCCGCGCCGCCGGAGGGTATCAGATCATAGGGAGGACATAAAAAATGAAATTAGGAGAACTACCATTCGGAAGCAATATCAAAATCCCCGAGCGCCGCGAGGGTGGAACCTACGAGCTGGCTGACTACACCCTCGGCTGCCTCAATAATTTTGACGTAGGCACCGCAGGGCTTATCCGCAAAGATATTCATAGCTTTTGCCGGCTCGGCGGTAACGCAAAATACGCCGGATCAGACCTGGACGAACGCATGACGGAAATATACAACAGCTACCCCGACGAGCTTAAAGAACTGATTATCCCCAGCACGATCCCGCTGTATAACGGCAGCGGCGCCGAGGATATAACCCGCAAGGTGTTTGCTCCCACGTTGACCATGGTAGGCTGCGGCGACAACCACGAAGCAGAAGAAGGCTTAACATGGCCTATATTCGCGGGAAGAAATAACCGCAAAAAGACCTTTAACGGCTCGGCAGCCCCCTGGTGGCTTTCTTCGCTGAACTCCTCTGACTACGCATGGTTCGTCAGCACGGGCGGCTCCGCCGGCCACTACTGCCCGTCGTACTCGGGCGGTGTTGTCCCCGCTTTTATAATCCTCCAATCGGTGCAGATTGACGACACACCGGATAATGACGGCAGCTACAGATTGACGGAGCTGCAAAGCTATTGCTCGTAAAAAAGCCATGAAAAGCAAACGCACAAAAGCATGCGAAATACCTCTCAAAGTCAAACGGTGGGTATGGGAGAGGGACCATCATTGCTGCGTCCTGTGCGGCAGGCCCGGCAACCCTGACGCGCATTTTATCCCTCGCTCCCATAATGGCAAGGGAATAGAAGAAAACATCGTCACCCTATGCCCCGAGTGCCACAGGGATTACGACAATTCAGAACGCAGGCCGGAGATCAGAAAGGCCCTCCGGGCGTACCTTATGGCCAAATATCCGGATTGGGACGAAGAGAAACTGAAATACCGCAAGTGGAGGAGTGATTACATATGCAAGTAAGGGAGCTTTTACCCATAATCGCCCTGCTGAAAACACAACGGGTACGACTGTACCACTCGCCGGACGGGGCGCTGATCGGAGACTTCAGGAGGGAGGATATTCTTCCCGCCGTCTGCGACAGAACGGTAGCCGCCCTGCTCGATGCGTCCCTGCTGTGCATGGACGCCAACAACAACTACATCAATTTATACGTTGCAACGGGAAAGGACAATTGATATGTGGGGAGCATTTTTTAGCTGGGGAGTGCCTATGTTTGTGATCGGCATAATGACGGGCTTTGCCTTCGCGCCCCGCAAAAGGAGATAGATATGGAAGCGTGCATAACCGGACAAACTCTGTGCTGGCGTTGCCGGAGGGCGACCAACGCGCCGGGCATGGGCTGCAGCTGGTCACGCCGCACCGATCCCGAACCTGTTGAGGGCTGGGAGGCGAAGGAGACAACGCTGAAGGGCAGCGATTATTACCACGGCAAAAACTACACAACAATTATACAGTCCTACGTCATCCGCGCCTGCCCGCTGTTTTTACCGGACGAGAAAAACGAGCCGCCGCGCATATACAGGAAGTGGATCGTCGAAGTGGACGGCGAGTGGCTGACAACGCAGGAGACGAGGGAGCGGCTGGGCATCGACAGACGCGAAATATACAAGCTGATCGAGCGCGGCAAGCTCAACGCCAGACAAGTGGAGCAAATGAGCTAAAAACAGATCATAGGGAGGACATAAAAAATGAAATTAGGAGAACTACCATTCGGAACCAACATCAAAATCCCCGAGCGCCGCGAGGACGGAACCTACGAGCTGGCGGACTACACCCTGGGCTTCTTCGGCGCAGGCGTAGCCGCGTTTATTCGCAAAGAGATACACAGCCGGTGCTGGTTTGGCGACAGCGCGGAGTACGCCGATTCCGACCTGGACAAACGCATGACCGAAATATACGACAGCTACCCCGACGAGCTTAAGGAGCTGATTATCCCCAGCACGATCCCGCTATATAACGGCAGCGGCGCTGAGGATATAACACGGAAAGTGTTCGCCCCCACGTTGACCATGGTAGGCTGCGGCGACAACCACGGTGTGGACGAGGGCTTCACATGCCCTATATTCACGGGAAGGAATAGCCGAATAAAGACATATGACGGCTCGGCAGCTTTCTGGTGGCTTTCCTCGCGGAAATTCTCTGGCGACGCCTGGTGCGTCTACGCGGACGGCTCCGCCCACGACTTCGACTCGTGTTTCACGTTTGGTGTCGTCCCCGCTTTTATAATCCCTCAATCGGTACAGATTGACGATACGCCGGACAAGGACGGCAGTTACAGATTGACAGTGCTGGAAAGCTATTGCTCGTAAAAAGACTGCGAAAAAACATATCAAAGGAGGACAAACAAAATGGAAACAACGGAAAGGATTCACGGCGCCTGCCGCTACTGCGGGCAGATAATCAACATCAAAAGCTATTTGGCGCTGCACCCAAACCTCGACGACCCGGACGAGGACGCGATAGCTACCCTCATATGTGACTGCAAGGAGGCCAGACGCGACCGTGACACTCATGAGGCTGCCCTTCGGGGAGAGAGCGACCGCATTGAGGCCCTGCAAAAAGCAAATGACGTGATCGAGGAGCTTTTTACCGGCAATCCGCACCAGAAGCGCATGGCCGTGGACGAGCAGACGCGGGAGATATTGCAGCAGCTTGCCGAGCGGGTGTACGGCGGATTTGTAGATAAAGCGGTCATAACCACCACGGACGGAGTTAAGGCCACCGTAAAGAGCACCGGCTCCGCCGCTATCGGCATAGCCATAGAGCGCAGCGAAACGAAAAAGGAGAAAAAGGAGATATAACCGTGGAAAGCCGGGAGATATATGACATGCTCCTGCGCGCCATAGGGGAGCACGTGGACACAAAAGGCCGGGCCGCTGTCAGCATCAACGGCAGGCCCGCCCTGATAGTAACGATAGACCGGGAGACCGGAGAGGTTACCGCCCGCAATGCGATCACTGACACGACCGCCGCCGATGCGGTCATAGACTACCTCAACACCACCGCCGGGACAAAATATCAAAAAACGCCGAAAAACCGCAGCTATATCAACGCCCGCATTGCGGAGGGGCACACGCCGGAGGACTGCCGCCGGGTAATAGACAGCCGCTGGGCAACGTGGAAGGGGACAAGCATGCAGGAGTATATGCGCCCCTGCACCCTGTTTAACTCGGAAAAATTTGAGGGCTACCTGTCGGCGGCGAAAACCAACGTCAAAAAAATCGCTGGGAGTTATTTTATGAACCACATTCAGCACCAATACTCCGCCGACGAGCTGGCGAAAATAGGCGTTGACCTGCTGGGGGACTAAAAGATGCGACACCTTGGCGATATAAAAAAACTTAACGGAGCGGCTATTGAACCTGTTGACTGCATTACAGGTGGAAGCCCCTGCCAGGATTTGAGCGTAGCGGGCAAACGTGCTGGCCTTGCCGGAGAGCGGAGCGGCTTGTTTTTTGAACAAATCAGAGTAATAAAGGAGATGCGAAGTGGAACGGCAAATGTTGATGGAGGGCCTTGGCCCAGATACATGGTGTGGGAAAATGTCTCAGGAGCCCTTAGCAGCAACGGAGGAAAGGACTTTGCGACAGTGCTCGAAGAAGCGGTCAGAATCGTCGAGCCGGAGGCCCCCTCTATTCCTACGCCTACAAAATGGCCCACAAGCGGGTGCCTCATGGGTGGAGGATGGAGCATTGCTTGGCGAGTACACGACGCGCAGTTTTGGGGAGTGCCCCAGCGAAGAAAACGTATCGCGCTTGTCTGCGATTTTGGAGGACACACCGCACCCGAAATATTATTTGAGCGCAAAGGCTTGTCAGGGGATACTGAACAGAGCGGAACGAAGAGGGAAGAAATTGCCCGAACAGCTGGAAACGGCATTGAGGGCGCAAGCGGCTTTACAAATCGCGGATATTTCACTGGAGACATAGCAGAAACGCTACGCAGCGATCCCCATGGAGCATATCCGCATGTGTGCGGCATCGGCAACGGACAAGTCCATGAGGCCATGACCATGGCGCAGGAGGTTAGTCAAACGCTAAATACAATGCACGACAAACAGGCAATTTTATACCAGCCCAAAAGCGCAATGGAAGAAAACTGGGCAGAAAGCGAAACGAAAAACGCATTACGCGCAGGAGAAAGTAAAGTGAGCCATGCGGTGCTGTGTGAGGACGTGAGCCACGCGCTCCGAGCAAAAGCCAACTGTGCATACCGGGAGGACACAGAGACATACCCTGTGCAAAACATGAAGGCGCGCCGGTTGACGCCGCTGGAATGTGAGCGATTGCAGGGATACCCTGATGGATGGACTAACATAGGCAAGTGGATAGACGGCGACGGGAAAAAACATCGATCCAGCGACAACAGCAGATATAAAGCCCTGGGCAACTCAATAGCGTTACCGTTCTGGTTTTGGCTACTGCGGAGGATATCAGCACAATATGAGCGGCCCGCCACGCTCGGCAGTCTGTTTGACGGCATCGGCGGATTCCCACTCTGCTGGGAGCGGTGCAACGGCAAGGGGACGGCACTGTGGGCGAGCGAAATTGAGGAGTTTCCGATGGCGGTAACAAAAAAGAGATTTGGGGAGGGATAAAATGAAAACTATGAAAAAGAAGACACTACCCACCTACACCATCCTGATCCGCACGCCCGCCGGGACGGAGACCATTATTGAGACCAACGACTTTGCAAAAGCCAGACGGACATATGCCCAGTACAAGGGCTCATGCCGCCTGTGCATTGACGGGCGGGAGCTGCATATCCTCGAGGCGGACGAACTGATGAACGACCACAGCGACAAAGTGATAGAGCAGATATTTATCCCGCGCCGCGCAAAGAAAACCGAGGACATACACGCATTAAAGCCTGCCCGGTAACACGGGCAGGACTTGACCTTTTGCCGGGTGCGGCAATCACCCGGTCCTCCATTGACAGAGGGCGGCAGGTGCGGCCAACGGGCCAATGACCCGCACCGCAAACCACCGCCCCCGGCAAAGGGCCAAGACATGATTATTAAAAAAGGAGGCCGCCATGCAGCGAGTACGGCGTGATATATACTCTGGCGTGGTGCTGGAGCGGATCATATACTCCGTGGGCGACAGGACGCAAAAACCCTACCGCCCGCGAAAACCGAGGTTTAAGACGGACGAAGAAAGGGCGCAGTTTAACTCTGAGGTAGCCCGCCGGGCACATACCCGGATCATCAATGAGAACTTCACTCCGGCCTCGCTGTACAGTACATTGACCCAGGACGACGAGCACGAGGTACACGATTTTAAGGATTTCCGCCGCCTCTGCGTCAACTTCCGGCGCCGGCTGCTCTACGCCTACCCGGAGGCAAAAATCGTTATCTACATGGGCCGAGGCAAAAACACCCACCGCATACACGCCCACATGCTGACGGACGGAGTACCGGAGGAGGCCATACGCAAACAATGGACACTGGGCAGCGTCAACCGCTGCGAGCACCTCCGGGCGCACATCCACTATGACGGCATAGACCACGGTCCCGATTATACGGGATTGGCCAATTACCTTTTTAACCACTGGACGCCGGAGCAGGGCGGCCATCACTACATGGCCACCCGCAACCTTGCCCCCTGCGGCAGGGAGCAGACAAAACCGATAAAACGCAACTACACGCCGGCCAAACCGCCGCATACGCCGAGGGACTATATCCTCGTCGAGAGCGGCGCGACAGAGTTCGGCTTTACCTATTTCAAGTATGTCAAAATCCCGCCCAAGCGGCGGTGTTAAGCGGCGCAAAGCGCAAGGCTTTTACCGGGGCCTTGTAAATGCGTCGGATTTTACGACGATATCAAAAAAGGAGGTAAAAACAATTGCTGACCGACTACATTTTCGCGAAAAATAGCAATTTTTTGTATCTACCAGATAATCAATGTGTTACAAATATATACATTTCCCATGAAAATTAGGAAGGGCTTTTCTTGCAAAATTATCTAGAAAATTTTCGGTCAGAAAAGGCTTTTGATCCGATCAAACAACTGATATGACC
>ERZ779941.678-NODE-678-length-13484-cov-3.391839_pt1 | contig 13484 bp, 6 predicted proteins | sample MGYA00511952_ERZ779941 | MGnify/ENA primary metagenome ERZ779941 (study PRJEB29588, sample SAMEA2142846) | human gut metagenome | biome: human gut; feature: human-associated habitat; material: faeces | place: Denmark | collected 2008/2010 ...
ATATTCCTCCAAAAGGAGTGAGTTTCTCAGATTTAATTTGTATCTTTGCCATGTCTATCGTCGGATTCTCTTGTTTATTTTTTGCAACACTAAGATAAGTGAATTCTTCGACATGGCAAAATCCTGAGCAACTTTTTGTTGCTCAGCTACTTAAAAAGTTTAATCTATAATAGTGTTGTGGAATTAAGGTTGTATAAAATAAGACGTTTGTTCTTGTTTTTATTCTGATAGGTATTCGGCTGTAATCATCTGTCTTACTTACTTGAATAAGTTTCGTTGAAAATGACTTTTCCTTTCAGATCGGATATCTTGACGGTCAGCTGCCCGTTGTTCGTTTCCCCATACAAAACAGAGTTGTTGGAGTTGATGACAAGAGGGAAGTTGATTCCTTCAGCATGTGGATGATAGCTGAAGCGATGCGTATGCGCACAGATCATGAGGTCGACACGGACATCGTTCAATATGGGGATGAATTTCTGCCGTACCTCAATCTCCCCATGCCAAGCCGACTTGTCCATGGCTGGAGGAATATGTGCGATCACCACATGGTACTTTGCCTTCTTATAGGCTTCGGAGTTGACAACTTCCTGAAGCCATTTTGCTTCCTCCGAACGATACGCATCATATTGATTGAAACCATAATACTCGATGTCGTCATCCGGTTTATCCTCACCCGTATCAAGAGCGATGAAGAAGACAGGCCCCTGCTGCCATGTAAAATAGAGCTGTGACTGGCGAGGACATGTGTAATCGTGAAAATACTCCGCCATTGCTCCTCGCGTCTCATGGTTACCACGCACATAATAAAGGGGTTTCTCTGACGCGAACAACTTCACTGCAGTATCCATGAAGCCCTTAAAGTAAACGGAATCTGCCCTAAAACTGTTCATCATGTCTCCGTTGAAAATGACCATGTCGCGCTGATCCAAATTCGAGTATTTGGCATACGGTAGGAAAAGAGAGTCGCGTTCATGCAAGTCGTTAATGACCACGAAGGATGTCTCTGGCTTTGACGTGTCAAGTGTTGTAAACCGCAACGGGTCCTTGCTGAACACATCTGTAGCTGCGAAATACCCGAAAAGACTACTATAGGCTCCCCGGTCTTTCACTTCCTGTGAATAGACACGGTACCGATAGGTAGTGCCAGGTTGCAATCCTGTGAGGCGCACCGCATGCAAGCGTGAGTCGCGTTTAATACCAATGCCCGTATCATAATATCTTGGGCGTTCTGTGGCATAGAAATTTGTACCATCATTGGGGCATAATTCAATCCAACCGATAGAGTTCACATCACTTTCCCAAACAATCGTTGCCTCATGCTCATTGACGTTTTGCAAATAAGGACCATGCAGGATTTTTATTGCTTGTACCGGTAGAAATGACCAAAGTAGGAAGAATGCTACTCCCATAGTTAGTTTACTTACATTTACCATTGTATTATGTTTTTTGACTCAAAATTAATAACTTCGTGACAAAGATACGAAATGATCTATTACCTTGTTCTTTTTTCGTTACAAATATTTCAAAAAGATGACATCCCTATCTTGCATCCAGAAATATGCATGCCTCATTGCCAGAACAGTGATGGTGTTATTGGAGACCTGAAATTGAATATAATATAGTCCTATCATCTATAACCTGATTTTTACCACTGCAAAAGTACAAGGGCTATATGACAAGAATGATACAGTTGGATACGGACTATATGACAACCATTTCTCATTTTGAATACTGTTTGCAATGTCAAATATAAAGATCACCATAGCAAACAAAAGAAAAACCGGGATCCCCTTCATTGATGAGATCCCGGTTTCATTTCACAATTTTAGCATCAAGTCATCAAGCTTTGCTTGCCTGTCAGCATCCCAATACTTACAATCCAGTTCAAGGAAGATAGAAGTATAAGGAATCGTCAATGGCGTCTTGATGATGACGATGGAGTACAGTCGACTGGCCTTATCCAATTTTTCAATGATGGCCTCATGTGGCATGCTCTTAGCCTCTGTCCCATACAACTTCGTCACGGTCGCCTTGACCTTGTCTATCCCTGGAGCCAAGCTATCATTGAGCACATCCATTTCCTGGTCATGATAGACATGGGCAAAGACATGGGGCATGCTGTCGATATCATGCTTTACTTTCGTCAGCACGGCATTAAAGTCTTCATCGGCATATAAGGTGGTGATCCCCTGTGCCGACTGCAAGGGATATGCCATATCCGTAATCACGATCCAATTACGATGGCCTAAGAGGGGAAGCCGCTCCTTGAGCGTCTGTTCCCAAGAGGATTTTGGTTGTTCCATTTTTATCTTACTTTGGTTATTGCAACTTGCTATCAGGAACGCCATACAACAGATGGCGAAATACATCAACTGCCTTTTCATGCTATAAAGAATTGGTTTCCGGGGTCAAAGATACGAAATAAATAGATATGTTGATACCGAATATCATTCTTTTAACTTGTGGCTTTGGATAAAAATCGTTATTTTTGCACGCAAAATGATCGTTTCCATCATCAATGAAGAAGTTTTTTACCTTATTGCTTGTATCATTCTTGGCTTCCACTTTGGCGATGGAAGCCAGAGTCAACCATCTGTTGCCCATTCCGAAGGCTGTCGTAGAACGGGATGTCAAAGCGTTCTACCTATCCAGGGATGTCTCCCTGAGTGACCCGACGGATTGTGAGCTACTGAAAGACTTCCTCACTGATAACGGTTGCCAAATCAAGAATAAAGCCAAGGCAAGCATTAAAGTCATCCTGATGGATGAAGTCCCTGGGTCATACGACTATCCCCTGGATGGATACGAGAATGAAGCTTATCGATTGTCGGTCTCTACGAATGACATAGATATCTATGCCGTGACTAAAACCGGTGTCATACGGGCGGTACAGACCATGCAGCAATTGGCTGAGGGATACAAGGCAAGGACTGCCATACAGGCTGCCGAGATCATTGACTATCCTTCCTTCAAGATCAGGGGGTTCATGCATGACACAGGGCGATCCTTCCTCTCGATCAATGAATTAAAAAAGGAAATCCGATTGCTCTCCAGGTTCAAGGTGAACACCTTCCATTGGCATCTGACCGAGAACCAGGCTTGGCGGTTTGAGGTAAAGGCATATCCCCAGTTAACGGCTGACTCCAGCATGACCCGGTTCCCTGGTCTGTTCTATACGCAGGAACAATGTCGCGACTTGGATGCTTATGCCCAGAAATACGGCATGACGATCATCCCAGAAATCGATATGCCCGGGCACAGTGAGGCTTATGAACGAGCCATGGGGCATAGCATGCAGACCCCAGAGGGAATCTCTGAACTTAAGACGATCTTAGCAGAGGTGGCAGGCGTGTTCAGCCATGCTCCTTATATCCATATCGGTGGAGACGAGAAGACGATCACCTACCCGAACTTTTTGGGGATCATGACCGACTGGGTGCGCAAATTAGGAAAGAAGGCTGTCGTTTGGATTCCCAACAAGGCACACTTCAAGGGTGCAGACATGGCACAATTATGGAGCACGGCAGGCAAGGTCGCAGCAGGCATTCCCAATATCGACTGCAGATATAATTATATCAATCACTTCGATGTCTTTGCTGACGTAGTGGGCATCTATAAAAGCAATATCTATTATCAAGAGAAAGGTTCCCCGGAAATTGCGGGTGAGATCTGTGCCCTTTGGAACGACCACAAGTTGGAGACAGAGGCAGACATCTTAAGACAGAACAATTTCTATGCAAACGTGTTAGCCTCCGCCTCACGGGCTTGGCAAGGAGGCGGAAAGCAATATATCGAACAAGGCGGAACCATCCTTCCCAATGAAGGGGAGGAGTTTGAAGACTTCAAGGATTGGGAGAACCGTTTCCTTTTCCACAAGGCCCACTGCCTGAAAGATGAGCCCATCCCGTATGTTCGACAGACGAACGTCGTTTGGGGACTGTCCGACAGGTTGTCAAAAGAAGGTCGTCCTCTGGATCCGCAGCTTATCACCGGTGCGGGCATCTATCTCCGCCATACATGGGGAAAGATCGTCCCTGCTGTTTACACGGACAAGCCGATGGGTGACACTGCGTATGTATGGACCTGCATTTACTCACCAAAAGAGCAGAATGTCGGGGCTTTGATCGAGTTCCAAAATTATAGTCGATCGGAACAGGATAAGGCACCTGAGTATGGCAAATGGGACAGGAAAGGATCCCGTGTCTGGCTGAATGATGTCGAGATCCTGCCACCTGTCTGGCTACATCATGGAGAAAGGGTTGACAACGAGACCGCCTTAAAGGATGAGAACTTCACGGGAAGGAAGCCTGTGGAACTTCATCTCAACCAAGGATGGAACAAGGTATTCATGGTCCTTCCCAACCAAAAGGCAGATGGTATCAGGCTGAACAAATGGATGTTCACCTTCGTCCTTACTGATAAATATGGCGACCAAGCCCTGCCTGGAATCGTCTATGATCCCTTCATGAAATACCAACCATGAAAAAAGTCCGGCTCCCAAGAAGTCGGACTTTCGATACGGTAACATTTTCCCCTAAAACTGATAAACAGCGAAGGTCTTTGCCGGGACCTTGACGGTGAGGGTATTCCCGCTTGTCTCCACCTGTGAGGTAAGAGGCACGACCCGGTTCTTATGCCTGAGGGAGTTCGTGGACGTAGGATCATCGCTGTGCAAGGTTATCACTGTACCTGCATTCAGTCGCTTGATGCCTTTGAAATGCAAAGTGATCTTCCGTTCTTCAGCGGTGGTATTCACGACCTTGACGATATATTCCTTGCTATCCCTGTCAAATACCGCACTCGCATAGAGCCCGTCTTCGCCTTCTACTGCCTTTCCTTTTTCCGTTAAAGAGAGGACATTCGTGCCCTTATGGGTGGCATATAGCATCTGTACATACCAGTTGACCGTGCGCACGCTGGACAGGTTATCGAACCAGATTAGGTCAGGTCGCCACTGCCAGCCCTTTACATGCGCGAAGAGCGGGGCATACGTTGCCTGGTAGACAACATCGGCATTGCGCTCCAATCCCGTCATGAAGGCGGCTTCGGAAAGGGCTGCCTCGAAGTTGTTCATCGCCACATCAAGCCTGTTCCCTGCACCCTTCACATGACTGGCGTATTCACCGGCAAAGACCTTCGGACCCGTGCGAGGATAGTAATCATACCGATTGGCATTCTTCAAGAACCAATCGGGCGACATGTAAAAATGCTCATCCACCAAGTCGACCTTTAGCTTGCGCATCTGCTCCCAGCCATAGTCAAACTTGTCGCCTTGAGCTGAAGGACCTGCCGATCCGCAAATCTTGACCTTCGGGTATTTGGCACGGATCTGCTTGACGAACGCAGCAAGGCGTTCTGGATACAACTTTCCCCATTGCTCATTACCGATGCCGATCTCTTTCAAGTGAAAAGGAGCGGGATGTCCCATCTCAGCTCTCAGCTTCCCCCACTTAGTGTCTGTCGAACCATTGGCAAACTCAATGAGGTCGAGCGCATCATCGATATAAGGCTGCAGGTCTGCCAAAGCCACATGCGCTTGAGGGTCATCGTCACGGTTCTGGTATTGGCATGACATGCCACAATTCAAGATAGGCAAGGGTTCCGCGCCTATTTTCTCACTCAGGAGGAAGAACTCGTAGAACCCTAATCCATAGCTCTGGAAATAATTTGGATACATCCTATGGGCGAAAGTATAGTTCCATCGATTCTCATTCAGCGGGCGATTTTCCGCCGGTCCCACGCTATTCTTCCACTGATAGCGGGTAGCCAAGTCGGTCCCCTCCACGATACAACCACCGGGGAAACGGAAGACACCAGGATGCAAGTCCTCTAAATCCTTAACGAGATCTGCCCGTAGTCCGTGCCAGTTGTCGGCAGGCATCAAGGATACATGGTCAAGATCGACCCCTGTCGCAGTCTCTAAGAAGATCCGCATGCAAGCGTTGGGACACGTGGCGTTGGAGACCAATCTCGCTGTGTACTTCGTCCAATCCTTGCCAACGATAGCTATGCGCTGCCGCGTGATGATATCATTGTTGCCATTCACGAGCTCAACCCGGATCCGAGCCTGGGAAGATGAGGCATCATGAAGGCGGGCACAGACAGAGAAGTCATACTCCATTCCCTTCTTGACGCCCATGCCGAAGAAGCCGTCGTTCTCGATTCCCGTGCGCTTCTCCACATGTCCGGAATCGGCAAGGGAGACATAATGCGGGTTCCGGTCGAAAGCCGGCTGCCGATCGTTGACAGTCACATTCCCGAACATCTTCCATCCCATCAGGCGGTCGGGAAACTCAAAGGAACGATTCTCCACCATCTCGGCGTACAAGCCACCGTCAGCTCCGAAGTTGATATCCTCGAAATAGATGCCATACATCGTAGGTTGCACGGGGGCTCCAGGCTTAGTGCTAATGGTAAACACGTGTTGTGCAGACGCAATGACCGGATACAGGAAAGCCAAAGCCCCTAAGATTGTTTTTATTCTTTGCATAGTAGATCGTTGAAAAAGACAGGAGCAGAACTTAATATCCTGCTCCTGTAGATAAAATCTTGTTTGTTATTTCTGAGTGGGTACCAACCAGAAGGTAAAGGTACGATCCTGATATGTGCAACGGTACTTAGGCAGGGCCAGTGCGTTCTGACTCCAACTGTCGATACCACCGACACCAGTCTGGAGGGCATCAATGCACAGTTCCGTGTTCTTCGACTTTGGAATAGAAGGAGAATGGCGCTGAGCCTTGTGATCACCTTCACTCAGATCAGAAATATTATAATGCAATGCGCTGGCAGAGAAAGCCTTGTCGGAAACGATGGTGAAGCCTAAGCCAGAAGGACTGGTCTGCTTCCACCAACGGATATCGCTCTTCGTGCCTGTTTCCTGCGGACGGACATAAGGGAAGAACTGCTCATCTGCCGTCTGCTGATAGATACCAATGTTCTGGGAGAGCTTACGGTCACTGTAGTTCTCGATCGGACCGCGTCCATAGAACTCGCTCTTATCCATAGCATAAGGCAGGTCCACGACAACGCCATATCGGAACATATCCGACACCTTCGCTGTCTTGTTCGTCGTCATCTTTTCCGTCACCTTCATGACGCCCTCATTGTCGATCTCGTAAGTCATGGTCAGCAACGCGCCGACAGTAGGCAATGTATAATGCGCGGTCACGATAACCGTATTTGCCTTTTTGTCCTTCCTTGCCGCGATATAGTCCAAGACCATGCGTGGATGCTTCCATACCTTATAAGCGATGTTGGCACCTGCGCCCATGTCATTATCTGTCGGAGCACGCCAGAAATTCGGCTTGATGGTACCAGCCTCAGCCAACAGGGAGCTGCCACCCACCTCATAGCGTTTCAGCAGACCCGTTGCCTGGTCGAATACCACAGTGTAGTTGGCTGCGGTAACCGTCAGATCAGCCTTTTTCTTATTCACAATCTTTACTTTCATCTTAGCCGTGGAAGCTGTCGGGACGGCTGAAGCGAAGTCGTAATCCTGGATAGGCAACTGGTTGTAGGCAACCGTCTGCCCTGCATCCATCAATGGCTCTGCGTTCTTCAGCTTAAAGTCGATGTTCAGGAGAGCCTCATCCGTAGCCTTGATCCCATTGAGAGAATACTGCAATGTATAGTCTGCAGTCTGATGAGCTGGGATATTCAACTGGTCAACAGTACCTCTTTGGACAGGTTTTCCATTGACAACCAAGGTCCAGTCCATCTTGTAATTGCTGAGGTCTCGGAAGAAATTCTCGTTATAAACACGCACCTTCCCACTCTTCAGGTCGACCGGTGTTGCCCAAATGCTCTGGTAGTAATGCCCTACCTCATAAGCCTCTGGATTAGGGATACGGTCGGGGTTGATGATACCATTGCAATTGAAGTTGTTATCACTGGGATCATACCTGTTATAGTCACCTCCGTAAGTATAAATCCGGTTCCCTGCGGTATCCTTTCCGTGAAGGCCTTGGTCTACGAAGTCCCAGATAAAGCCTCCCTGATACTTCGGATACTTACGTACCAGGTCCCAATATTCCTTGAAACCACCGCAGGAGTTACCCATGGCATGACTATATTCGCACTGGATCAAAGGCCGCTGGTCTTGAGGAGCCGTGCTTTGCGCATACTTCTCGCAGCTTGCCTGAGACATATACATCGGACAGAAGATGTCGGTATTCTCTCCCTTGCCTCCGCGCTCCCACTGAATAGGGCGAGAAGGATCCTGACTCTTGATCCACTTGTAAGCTGCCGTGAAGTTTTCGCTGTCTGCAGTCTCATTGCCCAATGACCAATAGATAATGCTCGGATGGTTATAGAAGCTGGCAACGTTATGCTGGTTGCGCTGCATAATAGGCAAAGCGAATTCCGGTTTCTTGGAGAAAGCATCATCCCCATAACCGAATCCATGGGATTCCTGGTTCGCCTCAGCACAGAGATAGATACCATATTGATCGCAGAGCTCATACCAACGGGGATCATCTGGATAATGGCAAGTGCGGACAGCATTGATGTTAAACCGCTTCATGAGCTTGATATCTTGGATCATACGGTCGACACTCACATTATAACCCTCATCTGGGTCCATCTCATGACGGTCGACGCCCTTGATATAGACTGGCTTTCCGTTTACAAGCAGTTGAGCGTTCTTGATCTCGACCTTGCGGAAGCCCACCTTCTGGGGCACGACCTCGATCACCTTATTCCCTTCCTTGACGGTAGCCACGAGGGTATAGAGATAAGGAGTCTCTGCCGACCAGTGCTTGACATCTAAGTTCGTGAAGGTCGCATTTGCCGTAGAAGGACCAGCGGGCACAGCCTTTGCCCTCTTTCCTTTTTTCTTTGTCGCTTTCACGACAGTGGTCGGGGATGCCTTAACGGTCTGCATGGCAACGGAGTTTCCATCCGCATCATACAGGTTATATTCAACTGTCACGTTGCCCTTTACCTGCGTATTGACGGTCAAAGATCCCTTATCATAATTCGCATCCAAGTCGGGAGTGATACGGATATCCGTGATCTGAGCCTTCTTGTTGCGGGCATAGAGATAACAATCCCTTGCGACACCGCTCAGGCGCCAAAAGTCCTGGTCCTCGGAATACGACCCATCGCACCAGCGGAAGACCTGGAAGGCGATCAGGTTGCGCCCCTCCTGGAGATAAGGAGTGATATCGAACTCGGCTGCTACCTTGCTGTCCTCGGCATAGCCCACGAACTTACCATTAACCCACAGATAGATATTAGAAGTAACGGATCCAAAGTGGATGATCACCTGACGGTCCTTGAAAGCCTCTGGCATTTTCACCCAGCCTCGATATGAACCCACATGATTGTCCTTTATGGGGACTTCAGGAGGGTTATTCTTGAAGTGTCCGCGCCAGGCAAAGCCTACATTGACATACTCCGGGTCGCCGAACCCGTTCAGTTCCCAGATGCCAGGCACCTTCATCAGTCTCCATTGGGAATCGTCATAGCCCACGGTATAGAAATCCGTCGGGCGCTGATCCGCGTTCTTCACCCATTTGAACATCCATTTCTCGTCCAAGGAGCAATAGTTGTCCGAAGCCGTCATGTCACCGGCAAGGGCCTTGTCCAACGACTCATAAGAGAAGAATGCCGTATGAATAGGGAATCTGTTCAATTCATTTACCTGCAGGTCGTGCCATTCGGTAAACGTAGGCTGCACCACATCGGCAGCCGAGATTTGCAACGAGGACATCGCCATCGCTGCCAAAAAAAGTAGTTTCTTCATAGACATTGATAGTTTGATCATTTATATTTTATTTTGCAAATTTACTAAGAAAAATACGGAAAACAGGGAATAAACGCTTAAAAAACGGAGCTGAATCTGGAATTAAACTTAATTTAACGTGTTTTGCATATCCTTTGTTGGATCAGTTCTAATTATGATCGGAGTTCATACAAAATTTTAGTCAATTGTAATATGTTGTAAAAAATCACCCAAGCTGGTACCCTCTTTAAGCTTAAGTTTTTTCCGCAATCGATATCGACTAATTTCTACGCCACGTAACGAAATGTTTAGCAATGGCGCAATTTCCTTTGACATAAGGTTCATACGTATGTAGATACACAGCATTTCCTCTTTATGTGTGAGATTGGGAAAACGTTGACGTAGCAGCGACAAGAAGTCATGATGCACAGCATCAAAAGAAGTCTGAAAGGCTTCCATATCATCATCGTGCTCAATATTGGTATCTATCTGCCCTATGAGACGTATCACCTTACGACGTATGGACGGAAGGTTGTCTTCGTTAATTGCATTAGAGATGCTAACAGCCGTTTTCTTTATTTCCTGTAGCATTTCATTCTTGCGTACGACGTTCATTCTAGACCGTATCAACTCCTCACTCTTTGAACGTAATTCTATCTTTATTTTTTCGTTCTCCAAATCTTCTATTTTTTGATCTTTCACGCTACTCTCTGCTTCAAAGCATTTTTGCTGCTGTTCTAACTTTTGCAGACCTTCTTTAATGAGTTGCCGCTGTTTCTGTCGGTAGCGCTGGATTAAGAGCCAAACGAACACGCCAACTAAGAGTAAACAAGATAGACGTGCCCACCAAGTAAGATACCAAGGTGGCAACACATCAAATGCGACTTGCGCAACGATAGGTTTGGCACTGCGTGTGGTTATGACGCGTACACGAAACACATAATGACCTCCCGGAAGATCAGTGTACTCTTTCGAATGCGAGGTAGAATAGGCACTCCATGGCTCGCTTTTAGGACCTTCCAGACGGTAAGCATAAAGCACAGTCTGTGACTTGTCATAGTTGCTCGCGCTAAACTCTATTTTAATGGAATTATCTCGATGAGAAAGCGTCAATTTACCATTCGTTCCAGTGATACTATGGGCGTATACTAACGAGTCACGAAGTCCACGAATCCAAATATAACGCACTTGCACTGCAGGACATTCCTGCTGATTATAGTGTCCGGTCATGTGCAGCATGGCATAGCCATTTTCGGTACCAAAGACATAACGATTTCCCGTCAATTCGCACAAGCTCTCAAAGTCATCCATTAAATCTCCTGCGAGGTAGACTTCACCTTGGCTTCTATAATAGCGATTATGAAAAGCATCGTAATGCAGAATGTGCATCATACCCTGAGAAGCATACCAAATATTACGCTTAGAGTCTTGATGTATATACGTGTATGACTGGCTTCCTCCAAGCCTTTTCTCAAGAGTCGTATAGCGTTCAAGTCGATCAGCAGCATAATTATAACGAAATAAGCCTTGCCGTGAAGCCACCACTACCTGATTATCAATTTCCGCCATACACACGTTGTTGCCTTTGGGTAAGACTGTCGAATTATAACACTTTTGTTGCAGAACGGTTTTATAATCAGCAGAGAGTTTAATGCGGTATAATCCTTTTTCTTTATTGGCCACCCAAATAGCATCTGTTGCTCTTTCAACCAACATGGTCTTAGCTGACAAGCCATTACCTTTCACCTTATCCATCAGACGCCACTCTCCATCTTGCTTTTTCATTACATATAGTCCCCAGTAAGTACCAAGATATAAAATATCAGGTTGACGTTGACTTGGCATGATATTCCACACACCTCGCAAGGGGAAGGAAGTTAGATGCCCATGGTGCATCATAATAAAGTAATTTCTTCCTCCACAGAAAAGACGATCATCATACACGCTCATACCCAAGTTCTGCCCGCCTGTGCCTTTAACAAAAAGAGTACTCACTCCCCTGTTTGTGTCGAGAGGTGACGATGTGGCATATACGCCTTGATTTGTACCAAGATAGAGAGTGCCATCATAAAGTGCTGAAGCATAACCGGATCCCACAGGAGATAGGCGGCTATCGAGGAAAAACAAGTGCGCATTAAATGATATGCAATCAATACCATTGTCGAGGCCCAACCATAGATTATTTTCGCGATCGAACAAAAGAGAAAGCACTGTCTTGTTTTGCAAACCATTATGGGTGGAAATACAACTAACATTACCTGTCTTGATATTTTCTAGTATTACACCATTCTGCAGGGTACCTATAGCCAAATGACTTGCGTTGACAGCTGCACAGGAAAGTTGCTTGCCTTGTAATAGAAAGTCGAGTGTAGAATGATAAGGAAGAAAGTTTCCACCTGATGAGACAAATAGTCCGTGGCGTGCCGTTACTGCCAAAAGTTGTCCTTTAAAAGGCAACAATGAGATGACTTGTGCGTGTGTGATATTTCTTGTATGTGGAATAAGCTCGAATTTATTACCAACCAGTAAATAGATGCCATCACGTGAGACCGCATAGAGGCGACCATAGATAACATTGGAGTAACTAATTCCATGTTCACAATGAATGTGTCGAAGACGTCCCTTATTATAGACATAAACTCCATCATCGCTCTGAAAATACACGCTACCATCCAATAGATGGATGTTCCAAATATTGATCACAGAAGCTCCATCCTCCTTTGGAGACAAATCTTGGTACCGTAGTTGTCCATAAGAATTAGGTTCAAAGAAGCCGAACCGTCCCAGTCCACCTACGTACACACGCCCCCCAACAGTTTGTACCGCACGAGCCTTAGCCCCGTGCGGTAATGGATACGTATTCCAATACACGCCATCGAATTCAAGCAAACCCTTATTATTAGCAAAATACATCCAACCATTCCCAAGTTGGCTAACTTGCCAATTTTGATTGCCAGATAAATACTGTTGCTTGGTATAGTTAGTCACAGCCCTTTGCCAAAATACCTGTGACCAGGAAGGACAGGAAAGAAACAACAGTATGATGATAAAGGATAGGTACTTCATTTGTAGATTCTTAATCATACACAAAGGTATGAAATTTTATTGAACCTCCCAAAAGTTTAGTTGATTATTTATAATAAAAGTTGAAATGAACATGATATGCAGGAACTGTTCAACTGATCCTTTTACCGTAAGCAAGTAGGATATTATCTTATGAGAAAGGATTTTTATCAAGTATATATTTATAATTACCTTATTATCATATAGTTATATTTTTTATGAGAAAGTAATGATGTAGTATAAATACTCAATTGATGTACTTTTGTATAGATACTTGCGGAAACACATTCCACATTTTTTTGTATATTTGCCCAGAAAACTTATCGTTAAACATAAAAAAGCAAAACATGAAAAAACTATTTGTAGCCTTACTACTAACCAGTATGTCGCTCATTACAGCACTCGCTCAAGACATAGATGTCCGAGGTACCGTTGTGAGCAGTTCTGATGGAGAACCTTTGCTGGGCGTAAGTGTAAAGCAAGAAGGCAATCCATCCAATGGTATAGTAACCAATACCGATGGCGTATATACCATCAAGGTACCTGCAGATGCAACCCTAACATTTTCTTATGTAGGCTTTGTATCACAAAAAGTCAAAGTGTCCGGTCGCAAGACACTTAACATTACGCTACGCGAAGACTCGAAGCTACTTAACGAAGTAGTGGTAGTAGGCTATGGCACCCAGAAGAAAGCTGA
>ERZ779941.682-NODE-682-length-13412-cov-3.291757_pt1 | contig 13412 bp, 19 predicted proteins | sample MGYA00511952_ERZ779941 | MGnify/ENA primary metagenome ERZ779941 (study PRJEB29588, sample SAMEA2142846) | human gut metagenome | biome: human gut; feature: human-associated habitat; material: faeces | place: Denmark | collected 2008/2010 ...
AGTCGGAGGAAGTTAGTCTGAGGTACGAGGACTGTCTTTCTTCGACGACGGCTGAGTTTTATATAGAAGTTGCATACCGTATTTATAGCTTAAAGTTGTTTGGACTGACACTCTGACATCATAAAATCCTCAAAATAAAATAGGCATGATTTTTGTAATGTATATATATGATTTTTGAATGATACGACTCAGCCAACAGACCCGGCTAAGCCGGAGAGGATTAAAAGGGACTTCAAAGATATTAATACCAAAATATCTCAATGGGCTTCTTTATCAGCAGACGCAACTGTTACAAAGGTTACGCAAGAGATTAATGGTGGGACAAATGGCTTGCAAGCAAGAAAGGATGCATATGCAAAATCAAAGACGATATTTAAATAGACAAAACGGAGGTTTGCCAAACTTGGCACACCTCTTGTTACTATTCATTATAATATTGGTTATACCAATATCGTGTATATCATGCCAACAAAATAAGCGTGTTGTACCAATAAGTAAGCATAATGACAGTATTCATGCCAAGATTTCTAACGATACATCATTGATTCATAGCGATACATTATTGGAGGGAAAAATATTCCATATAGATAATACTGTGACAATAGACAGTATAACTCATTTGCCTGACACCAATAAAATCTTCGTTTTTAGAGATGAAAAAAAAATTCAGACTATCATATATAAATATAATTGGGAAGAATATGGCTCTCCTACCATAGGACGAGATTCAATAGGCAAAATTGATTTTGTGGATGTTGATTTTGATGGAAATAAAGACCTTTTAATCTACAAAGGAGGTTTTGGAAATCAAGGAGCCGATATTTATGATTGTTTCCTATGGAATGACAACAAACATCAATTTAAAATTGCCCCTTCGTTTTCTTATATATTGAATCCCTCAATAGATAATAGACGGAAATGTATATATTCTTTCTCCAGAGAAAATGCTTCTACTTACGTTAATGTGAAATATAAATTTCAAAATGGGGAGTTTCGTGCTATTTCAACTTTGAAGGAGAAGGTTGATAATGGCAAAATGGTGTATATATTAGAAACTTCACAAAATGGTGTTTTGCACAAAAAAATATTGCGGTCTGCAGATTTGGGAGAATGGAAGGAAAAAATATTGACAAAGTAAGGGCGTTGCCACTTATTCGTATAGTCATAATAATGTTGTTCACTAATATGTGATGAGCAATATTATTATGACTACGATAATAACAGGGATGAGAAATTTTATAGAGAAACATATTGGAGATACACTACTTTCATGCCGTTTGAATTGTGAATAAAAATGGAACTGCGAATTGTGTCTATAAAAGTCAGCCGTGCCATAGTCGGAGGAAGTTAGTCTGAGGTACGAAGACTGTCTTTCTGCGACGACGGCTGACTTTTATACAAAACACACTAAAGGATGAGAATATGCAAACGAAATAGACCATTCAAAACAGGAACCCTTGCCACATATGCTTGAATGGATTGAAATGGAAATAGCAAAGAATAGAGAAGAATATGGTTTAATAAAAACAGATTTACCCAAGCCGTTTCAAGTTTATGGATGAATTGCAATAAGAATTAAAATGGGCAAATACGACGACATCATCAACCTGCCGCACCACGTCTCGTCAAAGCATCCGAAGATGAGCATGTATAACCGTGCGGCGCAATTCTCCCCCTTCGCTACCCTCACTGGCTATGAGAAAGCCATTGAGGAAGCGCGGAAGAAGCAGGAAGAGGCTGTGAGGAGAAGGAATGCCCCCGTGGATGAAAACGGTGATAACAGTATTTGAAGAATTGGAAGTCTACTCTGCGTTAGCCTTTATCTTCTCAGCCATTCGTTTGCCGGCATCAAAGGCTTGCTGAAGTTCTTCCTCCCAGTGCTCGGCGTTATATTTCTTTCTTCCCTCTGGATTCATCGCATCCATCTCATAACGGTCGTAGTTCTTCACCTGTAGCGTGTTGCAGGCATCAATGCGCTCTATGTCGCCGAGTTTGGCAAGAATAAAATTCTCCTCAGTATTCATTTTGTTGTGGACAGCCTCAGCATCTGACGGCATGCCATTCATCGTAAGAATCAGTGCCAAGGGCATCTTCCGCTGTGGGGTTATCGAGAAATCCTCATACGACAGCCATGGATAGGTGAAACGTTCTATAAAAGTCTGCATCTGACCGGTCCAACGGCCAAAGAAAACCGGTGAGGCCAAGACGAGGCCATCGGACTGGTTGACTTCCTGGATGACAGGGAGAAGACCGTCCTTTATCTTACACTCGTGAGAGGCTTTGCCGCGTACTTTACAGGCCAGACAAGAATAGCAGCCCTTATAATCAATGTCGTAGAGCCGGACATGCTTCACCTCAATAGCCTTATCAACGGATTTCACTCCTTCTGAGAACTTCTCTATCATGGCGGCCGTATTCATAGTCTTACGAGGCCCGCCATCAATAGTCATTATCTTCATATCAATAAATTTATCTTGTTTATGGTCGCAAAGGTAGATAGATTATGCGTTAAAGTAAAGTTAATATCGAAACAGAATATGTCTGAAACGAAACAATTACTTAAATTTGCAAAGGATTAAAATATTCCGTTATGCTCACACTTCGACAAATGAGACAGCTCTATTCTGGGCTGCACCCGGAAGAATACTGGGAAGACTTAATATGCTGCGGCCATATCTTGGGCTGCGATATTGAAACCGGCAATCTGGAAGGATTCTCTCTGTTCTCGTTCTTGCTGATATGCCGTGGCAGTGTCAGCATCAAATATAGTGACCGGCAGTTTACGCTCAATGTTGGCGACCTGCATGTCTATGCACCGGGCATACCCACTGAAATCGTACATATGAGCGACGACTATGAAGCCTGGATTCTCAACATAGATGAGCAGATGGTCTATCACACACCACAATTGGAGCATGTGGTGAAGGTGGCTTGCTTCACGGTATCACAACATCCCTGCCCTGTGCTCAACCTTTCTGGTGAAATTGCCGAAAGAATCAGGCAACTTATGGTACTGGTTCATAAGCATATCCTTGCCAAACCGACGACCTATACAAAAGAGTTGCTCCTGACAGCTATTCGACTGATGTGCGTAGAACTTCTAAACACTCAGGACAAGGTAGTGGTCAAACATCATTATTCAGAGCGCCATGAAAAGACATTTGCTGACTTCTTGCAACTCGTCTCGCAGCATTTTGTCAAGCACCACGACCTTGCTTTCTATGCCGGACATCTTAATATGACAACCACATATTTTTCACGTATCGTCAAACAGATGAGTGGCCATACCGTTCAGCATTTCATTTCCCAAGCATTGGCTTCTGAGGCCACTGTCCTGCTCAAGACCACCAGCATGAGTATAACTGAAATCGCATTGCGACTGAATTTTGCTGACCAAGCCTCTTTTACAAAGTTTTTCATCCGTATGAAAGAAATGTCTCCAAAGGCCTTCAGAAAATCATGAACTGACGCGAAGCCGCTACTCTTCCAATAGCTCAAGGAAAATAACTTTTTCAACCAAGACCAGGAAAACCTTTAAATCAGGCTGGTGCGCTAAAGGCAGAAGTTAATAGTTAGAAATTAGCAGTGGGAAGTCTCGTGGGGGTTGATGCTCTCCATACGGGGAAGGGACGAGAACCGTAGGGGCGGGGGCAAACCGTGAGTGGAGGATGGGAAGTTGAAAAGGTTAGTTGAAAAACTATTGAAAACATTTCGTTAATTGCAGGGAAAAACTTAATTTTGCAATGATAACCGCAGAAAAATGTAAACCGCTACATGCTTCCGCACTTAAAAGTGTAAGGATGAAGATTGAAAGGGACATGTCTATTGGATCTTAAAATATAGATCACTTGCAATTAGAATAATGTGCGAAAACGGAATGCGCCAGTTGATGAAGTCAATAACTTAAATACAGAACAAGATGAAGAATTTTAATCCAAAAGCGTGGTTTATGCCACAAGCAGTACTGGTTATCGGCACATACGATGCCGACGGAACACCCAATGCGATGAACGCAGCATGGGCAGGTCAGTGGGACAATGACAAAATCATGATTTCGATGGGCAGCCACCAGACCACTGTCAACCTCAATGCCAATCCCGACTTTACCGTTGCCTTCGCTACGACAGATACGCTGGTGGCTGCTGACTATGTAGGCGTTGTCAGCGGGAAGAAAGTGAAGGACAAGGTGGCAAAGACCGGCTGGACCGTCGAGAAGGGCGAGCAGGTGAACGCACCCGTGTTCACTGACTTCCCCATGACGATGGAGTGCCGCATCGAGCGGAAGATTGATGAGTCGGAGACGGGTTACTATATCGTGGCCAAGATTCTGAACATCAGAGTCAATGAGGAATACCTTGCCGAGGATGGCAAGCCCGACTTGGAGAAGATGCACCTGCTAATCTTCGACCCCGTTCACCTCGGCTACCTTGAAATCGGCAAGCGTGTGGGCAATGCCTTCAAGGATGGCACACAGCTCAAATAACGCTATCAGTTGATGAACATCGAAGAAGTTCGCGAGTATGCACTGTCCTTGCCCGGCACGACAGAAGACCAGGCCTATGGTGAGGACTGGGTATTGTTTCGTATAGAAGGAAAAATTTTTCTACATATATGGTTGGACGCTCCAGAGCCTTCCTGTGCCCTGAAGCTTCCTCCCGAGCAGGGGCAGACGCTGCGCGACCACTATGACGGCATCCGTCCGGCGTATCACTTGAATAAGGTGCATTGGAACGATGTCCTCCTTGATGAGATTGACGGTGAGATGGTCAAAGACCTGATCCGACAGTCTTACCAGCTCGTCCTCAGCAAGCTGCCCAAGCGGCTGAGAGAGAAATATAGGATTGAACCATGAACACAGCAGACATTGACACAACTAATATGTGCTCGCACCTGCGGCATAAGCTGATGGACATCGATGGTGTCTATCATCATCTTTGGCAGACGATTAACGACGACCCTGAGCTGACAGCCGTGGTGCGCTCCCGTCAGCTCCACATCTACCGCAATGGCAAGAAGGTGCTGGTGCTGAAAGGCAAGGCAGAGCCACAAGTCATTAGGGAGGATGCCATTTGCCACCTGCTAAAGAACAAGGAGCGATGAGCTGGAACGAGACAATAGACAATTACCTCTATGACGAGGAGAATGAATACACGCAGGCCGACGATTTGTGGGATGACTTCTTTGTGGAGAGACGCGATGAGATCGACGAACGCCCTTGGAACCAAGCCGACGCATTGGCTCATCGCAACGAGCTCAACAAGCAGGTCGGCGACATGCTTGACAGGGTATTGCCTGAAGAAGAGCGCGAACTGCTGCGCCTCTACTTCGGCATCGGTCGTCGTCGGCATTCTATGGACGAGCTCATTGCACTCTTTGACGGGGAGCGCAAAGTGAACACATTGCTACAGTCAGCCCTGGAGCGGTTGCGCTATTCCGACGAGATACTCGACATCTATAAATATCTGCACAGGTAATTTGATTAATCTTAGAAGAGCACTCTTTACTTGGTCATTCGGATAATATTTTGTACTTTTGTTTTCCAATAAGAACAATGTGAAAAGAACAGATCCTGATGATACAACAATTTGAATTTACACTTCGAGCCCAGCCCCGCGGCTTTCATCTGGTAACAGATGAGGTTCTTCGGCATCTTCCACAGTTGCCGAAGACGGGACTGCTCAACCTGTTTATACAGCATACGAGCTGTGCGTTGAGTATCTGTGAACTGACGGAGCAGCGAGAGCAAAGCCAAGCTTGCTTGAGCTTTGCCGAGTCGCGACGGAAGAAGGCGATAGCCAAAATTGGGACCCGGAAGTAAGAGAGGACATGGAAACCATTTACGACAGGCTCATTCCGGAGAATATGCCTGACTACCGCCACGTTCTTGAAGGCTCCGACGATATGCCAGGACACGCAAAGTGCATCATCACGGGTGTGAGCATCAACATCCCTATCACCGACGGACGACTGAACCTCGGCACATGGCAGGGCATTTACCTCTGTGAGTTCCGAAATGACGGAGGTGCCAGGAGAGTCGTGGCGACAGTGATAGGATAAGTGCCTGAGACAAAGTAGTGAAAACAAATAAAACTACCTTGGGGATACGCCCTCTTCCACCGCAGAACTTTGTGGTGAGACCAATGATCCATTTATATGATCGTCTCTCTTACTTATATATGCTATCAACACATGCCAACAAGTTAGCAACTCTGTTGATTGCAATGCAAAGTTAAGTGATTTATAAGGATTATGAAATACCAATAATGTGGGATTTTTTACTTGTATGCGGGATTGAATTGCGAACTTGCATCTAACTTTCCGCCGTCAGGTACTTATATGGCACATGACATCCCTACATCATTAAATTCATGTTCTAGATAGAATCATTAAGTATAAATTTCAATCTTTTTGTTTTTCTATCCATTTTTGCTATCTCATCAACTGAAATCAAACATGAATCTAACTAGCTGAAGAACCTAAAAAAAGTTAATTTGCTTGCGAATTACAGATAATTTCGTAAATTTGTCAAGGATAAAAACAACCGAAATATGGACAAGAACGAAGAAACCATTAGCTTAACGAAGTGCGACAACTCTATTCTGGCCGATGAAATCGTTTCTAAGCTGGCCAACGCTGGTATAGCTTCATCGCTCCACGACGAGCTCAACGACCCCGCTTATGGCGCTTACGGGCCTAATCCCGGGATTGAGGTGAAGGTGTTCAAGAAGGACTTGGAGCGAGCCCAGAGCATATTGCAGGAGATAACCGAAAAGCGAGAGAAGCAACTGCCATGGTGCCCCAATTGCGGCAGTCAGAATGTCATAGCGTTAGGCAAGGTAAGGCCCAAGCTGTCGAAGTGGGCGGTCATCATCGGCGTTCTCTTGGTTGTCATCGGAATCGTCTGCATTATCCTACCATTCTGTGTGAAGTCTCTAAAGTCAGCTACGGTTAGCTTTCTTATTATATCACTGTTCTCATTGGCGGTTGGCGTTGTCCTAGTCATACCCCAGCGAGAGCGCAAAAACTACAAATGCAACGAATGCGGGACTGAATTCTATAAGGAATAATTTTTAGACCCAATAATAATGTGGCAATCCAACAACTTATCTGCAAAAAGATATAAACCACTTACCTAATAAATCTCTGAACTTATGAGAAAGAAGACAGATATTAAAATAAGATGCAATGATATTGAACAACAGCTGAAGGAATAGGGTAAAGTGCCAACTAATAGCGAGGATACCAATCTGCTTCATAAAGTCAATAATCTTTATCGTGAATTAGGCGACAAGCCGGAGGTACAACGACTTATGACCTTGTATCCAACAAATCAACTTTATTCCAAATGGGGGGGCATCCGTTGATCCAGAAGAACATCCTGAGATGGAAACCCTTGGCTTCATCAATCGCTCTGTAGAACTGCCTTACAGTCGAGCAAAAAGGTATATAAAACAGTGTGTAGAAAAATACGGAGAATTGCCAGGGCTGAATACTTGGCCAATGTATTTTGTGTTTCAGGATGACTTAAATCGAAGAAACTATTATTACGGATTCTCAAAGGACCAGCTCGATTTCATTGGCAGTTTAATTGACGGGGGCTACCTAACCGATGAAAAGTTAATCGTCAAGTACTTTTCTTGCAGGTTGAATGACAAGTCCGTAATAGAGAAAATTGATGCGATACTGGATAAATACAAACTTATCACACTTGGTTATTTGGCAAGGCACCTCCATGAGGGACTTGTATTGGATATCTCGTATCTGCATTCATTCTTTGACGAAATGACACAAAGCAATGGAAATATACCAAGAGGCATTTGTAAGGAAGTGAGGTCGCGTTATATGCTCATCGAACCATCATATGGACAGTATGCTCAAGAAATAATCATTTGTCGTGGTTATGAGGACCTTGCCAAAGTGGACTTAAGGAAGCGGCGCACCTTCTGCCTTACAGGGTCTTACCTAATTATTCTTTGGACTTTACTGATGCCGATGACATCAATTATGCACGTGCCTTTCTTTTCCACATGCCCTCAGGTATTTATTGAGTCTTGCCAAATCTTTCTCCGTCACTTCGCTAAGCCTTCGTATGTCCATGTTGTCCTCCAGGTCATGTGTTTTCACTTGCTTGGAGATGGGATTGAGACTTGCACGGCGGACGAACTCCTCATAGGTCTCGTCATCACGGCGGGTAACACCTAAGACGGCATCAACAATGGTGCGCGGGAAACCTTGCTCCAACAGATACTCCGGGGTGACGGAAGTATCCTCAATGGTGTCGTGGAGCAATGCCACGATCTTTTCCTCTTCCATGGTGCAGCGTTCTGCCACACGGATGGGATGGAAGATGTAAACGGCTCCCGACTTGTCAACCTGACCTTTATGCGCCTCGGTTGCTATTTCCAAGGCGCGCTCTAATAGTTCGTACTTCATTTTCAATTCTCATATAGATGTGGTCGTATTTTCGGCTTCAACCTGAGTTTATATTTAGTTGAAGATGTGCAACAAAGTTACGACATTTTTTCGAAGTCATGACTCAAACAGACGAAAAAAGCCGGCTCCATCTAAATTTTGCACAGATGATACCGACCCGACACAATAGGATTTTGCTTATCTCTTTTGGAACAAAGTCATTTTCTCTTTCTTAACTTGGCAATGTCTTTGATTTCCATTTTTGTTTATTGTTAACCCAGTAGTATGTAAGCCACACAAGCAGCCAAGAGTAATGCCATGACTGTGTTTGTCCGTTTGGGATAGCGGTTGTAGAAATCATGAAGTTTGGATCCGGCAAAGAGATAGACGAGGTTTGCACCAGGACCGGCTATCTCAAGCAATGCGGTGACAACAAGCAAGTCGGAAAGCCGATTGGAATATGGTAATACGAATGTGGTGTATGCCATCAGATCAAAGAGGATAATCTTTGCGTTGGTAAGCTGCACTATCATTCCTGAGAGGAATGTGCAAGTCTTGTCGCTTTCCTTTGCCTTGCCGGAACTGCGGTAGATCTGCCATGCCAAATAAAGTATGTATGCGCAGCCGATATATTTTAGTATTACCACATATTTACCCATCATCGCTCCGACAAGATGAGTGATGATTGCCACAATGACTGCTGCAATGGTAAAGCCAGCTAGCAGTCCGAACCACATGGCCGTGGCTTTCCTCGTTCCATTCTTCATTGAGCAATGAAGCGAGAAGAGATTGGCTGGTCCGGGCGTGAAGCCTATAAGGACTATTGACAACAGGAGGGAAGGAAGTAATGTAACAGGCATTTTATATTGTTTCTTAGAATAGAGTAAGGGCATTGAGCATGTTACCTACCAGGGTGACGAGGTCGTCATACCCCTTCACCCGTGCCTTCAGTATCGAATAGCCGTTCTCGCCATTCTGATACGTAATCCGCTCTATGACCGCACGTAGCTTCATAATGATGTTACAAAAGTACGAAGTTTTGGCGAGAATATATCGAAATATATGAAAAAGCCGGTACCATCAGTAAGGGCAACGGAGTCTGGCTACTGACAACGGTGAGCATGCAATACCTCTACAAACTGTTTCTGTACGCCAATGGCGTGACTCCCGTCTGTTTCTTGAAATAGCGGTTGAAAGCGGTGGGCTCCGGAAAGTTCAACCGCTGGCTGATTTCATAAATCATCAGATCGGTGTGTTTTAGCAGGAGCTTGGCTTCCGTCGTCGTTGTGCGATGAATCCAGTCCATCACAGACAGCCCGGAATGCTGCCGCACCACATCGCTGAGGTGGTTGGGCGTGACATGGAGTTGCTCAGCATAGAAAGGAATGTTTCGGTGGGTCGCTCCAAACTGCTGTAGCAAGTGGATAAAACGCGCCATTATTTTTTCTTCTCTTGACTGCCTGCTGTTATTCCCGTCATACATCGTCTTATTGAGGCTTGCTGCATCGGCCACCATAGCAAGAAAGACAAGACTGATGGAAGATTCGCTCACTGTTGACCGAGTCATTTGTTTGTGAAGAAGGTCAAAGTAAGCGCCGAAGCACTTGCGGTCGGCCTCTTCCAAGAACAAGTGCTGCACTTTCTTGGGCAGGAGACGATCTGTGCTGTCGCCGTCAATGCCAGGAAGATCAATCGCCGTCAAAGCCTCGGCGGCAAAGTCCTTACTGAGGCTCAGCACCTCTACGATCGTATCTGACGGTAGAACTAGTACCTCATTGGCTTGCAGGAGATGGTCGACGAGATTGATACGATACGATGCACTTCCGGCTAATATGTGCAGCAGTCTCCACTCGGCAAGTCTCATGGGCTGTCTGAAGGTTATTTGCTTTTTTACTATGTCCGACTCTCTGACAAGAATGAAATGCTGGCCCACCACATTCCGGCCATCTTGGTTGTGTGGCGCATGTTCTTTGCTGATGCAGTTTTTGATATCGGAAGCATCTATGGTCTCTATTCCTTTCATATATGTATGTGATCTGTTGCAAAGGTAATACTATTCCGTGAAATTGTACATAAAAGCGGGCTTTTTGTTTGTCTATGGCTTAATGATTCATAGTAATTTTGCATTCGAAATATAAAATATCAGAAAAATGAAAAGGTTTATAAAGTATTATGCGCTGGAAATTTACACCGTATTGGCTCTGTCGTTTATTGTTGCTGCGGCTGTTATAGGAAACTTGTCAACGATTCAGAAACTTGTGGTCGTCGATGCGCTGTTGTTCGTCCTGCATGAATGGGAGGAAGGGCATTATCCCGGTGGATTCATCAAACTGATTTCCGGCCTTGTCGGTATAAAGGTGGATGATGAGATGAGCCGTGCCAGCAGGATTCCCGCCGGTATTCTGCTGCTGACACTAAGCATCGTACCGTTTGTTTTCGACACGACACCTTTGATTATCGTCGCCGTGGCAACCTTCGGTTTCATAGAGTGTTTTGTCCATACGATGGGCATCCGACTTTTTCGCATGAAGCGGTTCTATACGCCCGGCATGGTAACGGCATGGTTGGAGTTTGTCGTAAGCGTGATGATGATAGCCTATCTCGCAATGTACAATATTGCCTATTGGTATGACCATGTCTTTGGCCCATTGCTCATGATTGTGTGTTTTGGCCTCCTCCAGAAGACCATGACGCTCATGGTGGGCATTCGATATAGTGATATGCCGAAAATGATTAGGACACAGTGGACGCGGCGTGACTGAAGTACGAAGCTTTGGCGAGAATATGCTGTATAGACGAAAAAAACCGGTATCATCTGTTTTGTACAGACGATACCGGCCCAATACAAATAGGATTTTGCTATGCTAACTCACAATAAAAAAAAGACTGCCTTTTGAACAGTCCCCGTGTTTCAGAGCAAAACCAACGGTTTTATATGCTTCCTATCAATTGTAATTATTATATGGATACTCTTTCACCTCTGTCAACTCTCCAGTAGTGGAGTCTATGATGAAGCCACGAACGATGATATTGTCGGGTACAAGCGGATGATTTTTCACTCGGTGCATCGTAGCCAATACGCTTTTCTCTGTGTCACCGAAGCCATTGAGCCATTGACTAAGATTAACGTGCTGTTCCACTTCCGCGACCTTGTCAGCAGCAATCCGCTCACGAATCAGATGCTCCATGTGCTCGCCGGTCATTTTGCCCGCACCGCAATCCGTATGGTGGATGAGCATGATCTCCTCAATGCCCAACTCATAGATGCCCACGATGATGGAACGCATGACAGCATCGTAGTCGTCGAGGATGACACCGCCCGCCACCTTGACCATCTTCACCTCACCATTCTTGATGCCCAATGCCTCAGGCAGCATCACACTCAGACGGGTGTCCATGCAGGTGACGATAAGCGTCTTGCCCGATGGTTTTCCGTCCGTGATATGATTCTCGTAACCTTTGCCGGCAACGAAGCGCTGGTTGTTCTCTAATATTTCGTCTATCATAATCGTACTGTCATTAAGTTACTGTTGGTCTGCATGATTGTCCTTGGCTTTGCGGGCGAACTCAAACAGGCTCTGGGGCAGATGGCAGTAACCGTCAGGATTCTTGTCAAGATAGTCCTGGTGGTAGTCTTCCGCCTTGTAGAAGTTCTTTAAGGGTAGGTTCTCCACGACGATCTTCCCCTGGATGTGCTTTTGTTCTTCGTCGAAGACCCTGCTGATCGTTGCCTCGTCGGCACTGTCGGTGTAATAGACTCCCGTGCGGTACTGCGTTCCTGTGTCGTGGCCCTGCTGGTTGATGCTCGTTGGGTCAATGGCCTTGAAGTACATCTCTAACAAGAACTTCAATGATACCTTGTCGGGATTGTAAGTGACATGGACTGTCTCAGCAAATCCGGTCTTGTCGGTGCAGACATCCTTGTAAGTCGGATTCTTGGTCGTACCGTTGGCATAGCCTACCTCAGTATCTACTACGCCGTCAATCTGCTTGAAGTAATGCTCAGTACCCCAGAAGCAGCCACCGGCCAGATATATCTCCTTCAAATTCTCTTTTTCCATATTGTTCCGTTTTATGTTTTGTTGTGCATCTGCCTGACATGATAACAGCAGCATTGCAGTCTGAATAACCACAAGGAGTGTACGCATGGGTTGGCGATATAGGCCACGAAAGGCAGATGCTGATATCATATTTCCAAATTTAGAAGTCATTGTTGACGATTTCCTTCCCGAAGGGTGCCAATGCCAGTCGCATCAGCCGGAAGTGCATCTTACCCCACGGGAAGCCGACAATGGTGATGCATAGCAACAAGCCAAAGCCAAGATGGGTCAGTGCGATCCAAAAGCCGCCGACAAAGAACCATAATACATTCATAATCATATTGAGGCAACCACTGTCCTGTGGCTTGTCAACAATATGTGAGCCGAATGGCCATAACGCGAGAAGGCCCAACCGCATGGTGGCGATGCCGAAAGGTATGCCGATGATGGTGATCATCAGCAACAACGAGGAAACAAAATATTCCACTGCGATGCCGAATCCTCCAAAGATGAGCCAAACGATGTTTCCCAAGATCTTCATGCCTGTAATTCTTGTTTCAAATGATGAATGATTTTGTTTGCAAAGATAATGAAAATCACTGAAAGCAAAGAATAAGAAGTGATCAATATTTGATGACTCATCATGCTCTACAAGATATTTTTGCAGCATGCTGCAATTTTACCTTGCATAGAGAATTCAATGCTTGGAAACCTTGGCAAAGCAAGGGCTTCCGAGTGCCCGAGTCGGACTGCCAGAAGATATTCCAACGTATGGTGTTCAATTTCTTGCCAACAATACAGATGATCATAACAAGAATTTCTCTTTCATCATGAGTGAACAAAGATCCTGTCCATACAGGTTTCTTTTCCTGAACAATTTTATAGTTCACAGTGTTTTTTTTCGCAAATAGGTTGACAGGTTGTCAAAACCCAGTGTTTATCGGGCTTGCAACCTGTTTT
>ERZ779941.690-NODE-690-length-13281-cov-2.141313_pt1 | contig 13281 bp, 15 predicted proteins | sample MGYA00511952_ERZ779941 | MGnify/ENA primary metagenome ERZ779941 (study PRJEB29588, sample SAMEA2142846) | human gut metagenome | biome: human gut; feature: human-associated habitat; material: faeces | place: Denmark | collected 2008/2010 ...
GGTAAGAATGAGCAGCAGTGCACCCACACAGCCTGTGATACACAGCTTCACACCGATCTGTTCCTCAAAAATCATCCCCATCAGTGTCGCGATGAGAATCACGAGTGATAATACTTTTTTCCATTTCGGCACACTGCCAAAATCCTGTGTTTCATCAAAAATGGAATCGTCCTCTTCGGTATCGTGATTCGGCAGTATCCGAAAACCAATCGTCGCATAAAACAGGATACCGGCAATCAGAATCGGCAATCCCACAACTGCATATTCAAAAAAGCCAAAGGACAAACCGAGCGGCTCTAAAGCTGACTGTGCGATCATATTCCCCGGAGCCCCGATCAGTGACAGATTTCCACCCATCGCTGCGGCAAAGACGAGCGGCATCAGCAGACGTGATCTCTTGTAGCCGGACTTTGCGGCGATACCGATCACAACCGGAATCAGCACAGCTGCCGTTCCTGTATTTGACAAAAATCCACTCATGACTCCAACGATCACCATGATTGCTACGATCAATCCTCGCTCACTCTTGGCAAATTTTGTCACCAAGCTTCCGATTTCATTGGCCATCCCGGTTTCGAACAGCGCTCCTCCGACGATGAACATCGCAACAAACAGTATTACATTACTATTGATAAATCCGCTGAAAGCATCATTTACATTCAGCACGCCGGTGATGACTAATCCGATACACACAATCATCGATGTCACCGCCAACGGTATTTTTTCTGTGACAAACATCACAACGGCAAATGCCAGAAAAATTAATGTTATAGTTGTTGGACTCATAGAACCTCCTCATAGGTAACTTCTTTGATAACTGCGCAGTTCTCTTTGTTGATACTATATTACCTTAATTTTAGCATAATGTACATTTCATATAATTGACATCAGCATAGTTTTTCCCTATACTAAAAATATCAAAAATCCAACGAAACGGAGAAGCAGTATGACGCTCACACAACTTGAATATTTCTGCGCTGTCTGCAGATATCACAGCATCACTCGCGCCGCCGAAGCTCTTTTTGTCTCACAGCCGACGATCTCCACATCGATCCGGGATCTGGAAAAAGAATTCAATCTTCGACTTTTTACACATGGAAGAAACCGGATCACGCTCACAAATGACGGCGAGGCGTTTTATCAGAAAGCCGAACATATTTTGAAACAAACGCATGAACTATATGCGGATTTCGCAGGCATGCAGGAAAGCAGACATCCACTGCGCATCGGTATCCCACCGATGATCAGTACCGTATTTTTCCCACGGATTACCGATCTGTTTGAACAGCAGTACAATATTCCGATCCAATTGTTTGAATACGGTTCAATTCGAGCCCGTACTCTACTCGACGCGGAGCAGATCGACGTTGCAGTTGTCAACATGGATTTTTATAATCTGGATAAATATAACAACTATGTGATGATGGAGGACCGCTATGTCTACTGCGTTTCCAAAACGCATCGCTATGCAGATAAACATGAGATTACTACAGATATGCTCAAGGATGAATCCATCATCCTGTTTAATACAGATTCGGTACAGACGCAGACCGTAACTACCCGCCTGCGTTCCGCCGGCATCACACCGAGAGTCCGTATGTATTGCAGCCAATTGGCTACCGTACTGAATTATGCCCGCGGTGGTAATTGCGGTGCATTCCTCTACTCGTCAATCGCCGTCAACCCGCGGGACTTCGTGGAGATTCCGGTTACCCCGGAGATTACGAGCAAATTTGGCATTATCTGGAAAAAGGGCGTCTTTGTGCCCGACCAGCTCTCCAAATTTGTGACATTTGTCAAGAGCTATGACATGTCACCATATCTGCCGCAGTTTTAGCGGCAGATAACGGCATCCCTGTCATACAGATCCACTTCCCCGCACCTCTTTCATGCAAAAATAATTGTGGAATCCTCCTATAAACTTGACTTTTCTTATTTCACCAGCATCTCATAAGTAACCCCGTACTTTTTGGCAATCTCGCTTGCATAGGATTTTCCCTCCGGAGGCGCCACTTCAATCTGATAAGAGCGCTCTGTCCCCTTCATGTGCACGATCATGGAAAACGCTTTCCCCTCTGTGTGCTCTGCCTTCTGCTGCTCTTCATTCATTTCCTCCACATCAAATGCCAGCTTATGCATATGTGTATTATAAATGGTCCGCATTCCCTTATGTAAAATTGCCCGGACACTGTCCTTGGCAATGTAGTATCCCTCTTCAAACGAAGTTGTAGAAAATGATTCATTCATCAAAAGCAGACTCCTGCTATCTGCTTCCTCATAGATTGCCTTAAAACGCTTACATTCTTCCCCAAGCCGTCCTAAATCCAGCGTCTTGTCCTCATCTGCCGGGAAATGGGTGTAAATACCGGTAACAGGGGAAAAGGTAAATGCCTTTCCCGGAATATAGATGCCACCCTGCGCCAACACAAACAACTGCCCAACAGCCTGTGTAATTGTCGTCTTTCCACCTCGGTTGGCACCTGTTAAGATATACACTCTCCGATCCCGGTCAAAATTTAGGTCATTCGGTACAATATTCCCGGACTCCTCTGTCTCAAAAACAGCAAGCTTTAAATTGTAGATTCCACGTGCCTGCATCATATACGGATCAGACGCATATTCTTCCTCTTTATATACAGAAGGTTTTGCAAAAGTAAATCCCTGTTCCTGCAATTTTTGGATGTACTCCGCCCATTTGATATAGTAGATCAACTCCGGAATCAAGTCTGTCATATCGGTAATGGTAATGGAAACATATTTGTTCAGTACTTCCCGGACTCTTTTCACCATATGGGAAACCATATGATTGACGATTCGGTCGGTATAACGAGTCAAATCCTTTGCCTGATCCCCCTCGGGAAGCTTCACCACTCCACTCCGGCTTCCTGACAGCATAACGCCTGTATCCATTGCCTTTTGCATCGGAGTGCTAATCACCCCATCTGTGTTCACATCAAATGGCTGAAATTTAAAATTCTGTTTCCATATGGTATCGTCATTGATCCGGTCCTTTGATGCGATGTGATCATAGAAGTTGCTCAGGATTCCGGACCTGGTAAAATATTTGCTGTTTACAGATATCAGACCGATTCCGTCCGCTTCAAAGCGGTCATTTAAATTAATGCCTACCGTAATGCTCTTAAGCTGTGAAGTGTCCAATTTCAATTCAGAGATATCTTTTTTCAATTCTGCAAATCCGTTGTCCGCATAGATTTTCTCCACATAGGCTTTTAAACCCAGAAAGCCGGCGGAATGAATGTCCGAATCTGTCAAACAGGTGTAAAGTGCATCCACGCACCGGATATAATCGCCAAGCTCGTCCAACCGATGCAAAAGATCCCAAATGCCGGCACTCTCATCATATTCCCGATTAAAGCTACCGTAATCTTTCAAAAAGCTGATACGCCCAAGTATTTCCATAAGGTCATCACGCATTTTTTTCTGTCGAATGCAGGCATTGTGGAGGCAGTGGTGGAAATACCTGCCAGCAGTGCGGTGGAAGCGGTGGTAAGTCTTGTAGTATCTGTCATGGCAAGGGTGTGATCTCTGATGACTGTATTCTGTGTCACGGAGACAAAAAGTGTACTGTATGCGGCGGCACCGGAGAACTTTAAAAACGTAAAAGATAAGTCAGTAAAGGAATGGAACAGCATGAAGGATCGTTACATGGAATTTCGCAGGGCGCGCAGAGAAGAAGCAGAAGAGATCCTGCAATTATACCGTTCACTGATCGGAACCGAATATTGTGTCTGGACAGAAAATTATCCCACAGAACGGGAAGTGGAATTTGACCTGTCGAGAAATGCATTGTTTTGTCTGTATGAGAAAATGCCGGAACCTGATGGGAGAGGACGATTAATAGGCACAATCTCCATAGACGATGACCCGGAAGTGGAGGCACTGTCCTGTTGGTCAGAGGACCTTACCCCGGTGGCAGAGCTGTCCAGACTGGGAGTGGCGGTAGAATATCAGAATCGTGGCATTGCCAGGATCCTGTTGCAGGAGGCTATGGCGGAATTGAAATCACAGGGTTATAAGGCGGCACACATTTTAGTGGCAAAGGACAATGTGAAAGCCTTGCGTTCCTATGAAAAATTACATTTTTCCACAGCAGGGGAATGTGAGCTTTTCGGGCATTCCTACTGGTGTTATGAGAAAGAATTATAGAAGTGATCACTATGCAAATCAATGAAACAGAGAGGAAAGACGATATATGGTAACGATCGATCTGATCACAGGCTTCCTGGGATCCGGAAAGACTACTTTTCTGAAAAAATATGCGGAATATCTTATGAATCAGGGACTGCATATCGGTATTCTGGAAAATGATTTCGGTGCTATCAACGTGGATATGCTGATGCTCCACGAACTCAGGGGAGATCAGTGCGAACTGGAGATGATCGCCGGAGGATGCGATGCGGAGAGCCACAGGAGGCGTTTCCGTACGAAGCTGATCTCCATGCGAATGTGCGGTTATGACAGGGTGCTGGTGGAGCCGTCGGGAATCTATGATGTAGATGAGTTTTTTGATGTACTTCGGGAGGAGCCGCTGGACCAGTGGTATGAGATCGGCAATGTCATCGCCATACTGGATGCAAGACTGGAGGATAATCTATCAGAGCAGGCGGACTATCTGCTGGCATCGGAGGCTGCCAATGCCGGAAAAGTGATCCTGAGCCATGCGGATGCAGCCACCAGGGAACAGTGTGAGGACACGGTGACACATCTCAACCGGGCACTGGAACAGATTCGCTGTGACCGGAGAATCGACCCCAAGAAGGATATTTTACAGAAAAATCTCACGGATCTAACAAAAGAAGATTTAGAGGAAGTATCCAAATGCGGTTATCGTCTGGAAAGTTACCGCAAGATGGATTTAGAGAATGGGCAGAGCTTCGACTCATTATTTTTCATGGAAGAGAAGATTAAGACGGAGGCTCTGGAACGGGCGGTGCCCAGACTGTTTGCCGACAAGTCCTGCGGAGAAGTATTCCGGATCAAGGGTTATGTGAAAAACGGAGCAGGACAATGGATGGAATTGAATGCTACACCGGACAGTCATACAATGCAGTCTGTCGCGGTGGGGCAGGAGGTGCTGATCGTCATCGGAGAGCATTTACAGGAAGATAAAATCAGAGAGATTCTGAAGGAGGAAGAGACATGTCAATCTTAAGTCAGTTAAACAGTGTACCGATGTACCTGATCTGTGGAGGGATCATTGCTTTTGTGGCGGTGGTCTGTGTGATTTTTCTGGTGAGGGCATACCGCGCCGGGCAGGCACTCGGTATGGATACCACGAAAATGAAGCGTACGATCATCTCCAGTGCGACCTTTTCCCTGTTGCCCAGTGTGGGGATTCTGCTGGGTGTCATCGCCTTGTCGGGAAGTCTGGGAACACCCTGGCCGTGGCTTCGATTGTCCGTGATCGGTGCCCTGCATTATGAGACCCAGGTGGCGCAGGCAGCAGCGGAGCAGGTGGGAATGAGCACACTGTCTGCTGCGGAAATGACACCGCAGGCATTTTCCACGATCGCACTGCTCATGAGCATCTGCATTATCTGGGGCATGGCATTGTCCATTTTCCTGAATAAAAAATATACACAGAAGCTGACCTCGAATAAAAAATCCGGCAAGCCGGGCTTCGGAGATATGGCAATGACTGCCATGTTCATCGGACTGGTCAGCACCTACATCGGAAGATATCTCGGCGGTTTTATATCGGAGAACGGATTGTTTACGTTTCACGGAGATTACATTCCGTTAGTGGTAATGGCGGTATCGGCACTGGTGATGGCGGGATTTGTATACCTCATTGAGAAAAAAGGAAAAGCCTGGGTGGACAGCTTTTCCATTGCCGGAAGCATGATCATCGGCATGACGGCAGCCGTACTGGTGGGATTGCTGTAAAGGCTGACGTGACAACCTTAAAATTTGATTTGCAATTCCTCCAACGGAAGGAATCGTCTGCGGAATGGAGATTAATATGAAAACGGATAGCATGACAATAGATAATAAGGAACTTAATAATGGAGAAGCAACAAAGGAACAGACCAGGCAGACTCCGGATACCTGGCAGGCCTACACGAAGAAAACACATGTCATTGGGCGGACTGTGAGTATCATTACGCTGGTGATGTTAGTTGGAGCACCGTTTCTCATCGGTAAGCTTTTAGGTGCGTATCCGGATCTGGGGGCTGTCGGCAAGGGGTTCCTCTCTGTGGGAATCGTATGGCTGGTCAGCAGCATCGCAGAGTTTTTGATCTACACACCGATGTTGGGAGCCGGCGGCGGATACTTGGCATTTATCACCGGTAACCTGATCAATATGAAGATCCCCTGCGCGGTCAATGCGAGAGATATGGTAGGAGCGAAGACAGGAACTCCGGAAAATGAGATCATCTCCACGATTTCCATCGCCACATCTTCACTGGTGACAATCCTCGTCCTGGCACTGGGCGTGTTATTGATGGTGCCGCTGCAGCCCGTGCTGCAGAGTGAAGTATTGCAGCCGGCTTTTGAAAATGTGGTTCCGGCGCTGTTCGGTGCCATGGCGTACAAATATTACCGGAAAAATATGAAGATCGCTGCATTGCCGCTGATCCTCATGAGCCTGTTGTTCATTCTGGTACCGTCCCTGATCGGCTCCACCAGCTTTATGATCGTTCCTTCCGGCGCGATTGCCATCGGTGTGGCATATCTGCTGTTCCGGAAAAAGAATACACAGAGTCCGGAATAGACAAAATGCCCCCAATAGTGTAAATACCGGGGCTGAATAGTCAGAAGACTATATGGACAGAAAACAGATGAATGGAAAAGGGGCCAAACCTGTCGGGTTATGTGAGTAATAGAAGGTAGGGCCCGGAAAAGAGGAAAATATGAAATATATAGGTTTCATTTTACTTGCAGTGGTTGCGGTCATTATAGTACTGCTGTTGATCGCGGTGCTCCGCACCCTGCTGATGCCGTCGAAGACTTCGACTTATGTGGCAGACGAACCGGAGGAGGAAGCGCTGGCACTGGCAGAGAAGCTGTCGAAAATGATCCAATATGACACCACCTCCTATGCCAACGTGGCAGAGGTGGAGAAATTCTTAGGCTTCCATAAGGTGCTGGAGGAACTGTTCCCTCTGGTACATGAGAAGCTGGAGAAGACAGAGATTGATGGGAATCTGTTATTTTACTGGAAAGGAAAAAGCTCTGAAAAACCGATCCTGCTCATGAGCCACCAGGATGTGGTGCCGGCAGAAGGTGAATGGATTCATGCACCATTTTCCGGAGATATCGCAGAAGGAAAAGTATGGGGCAGAGGCGCATCCGATACCAAGGCCTCTGTAATGGCATTTTTTCAGGCGGTGGAGGAACTCCTGTCGGAAGGATTCGTCCCGCCCACCGATGTCTATCTGGCAAGCTCCTGCACGGAAGAGTGGGGCGGTGACGGTGCACCGAAGATTGTGGCAGAATTGCAGCGCAGAGGGATCGAGCTGTTCCTGGTATGCGATGAGGGCGGTGCGATCATCACCGAACCCATCGGCGGCATTCACGGCAATTTTGCAATGGTAGGCGTATTTGAAAAGGGCAAGGCAGATGTGAAGTTCACCGCACGGAGCAACGGCGGTCATGCCAGCGCACCGTCGAAGGGAACTCCCATTGCCAGATTATCCGCTTTTGTCAATGAGGTGGAGACGCATTCCCCGTTCCGGAAAAAGCTGCTGCCGGAGGTATCGGCGATGTTCACAGAACTGGCGCCTTACGCCGGATTCGGAATGAAGTTGGTATTCGGCAATGTGTGGCTGTTCGGCCCGGTATTAAAAGCGGTCATGCCTGCGATCAGTGCCCAGGCAGGTGCAATGCTGAAGACGACGATCGCTTTCACGGTGCAGAAGGGCTCCGATGCCTATAATGTGCTGCCTCAGGAAGCCTATGTGGGTGCCAATATGCGTTTTATTCCTCATCAGGGGGAAAAAGAGAGCCTGGAGATCATCAAAAAAGTAGCAGATAAATACGGTCTGGAGACCGAAGTGCTGCATGCCAATGATTATACGCCGCCTGTGGATATTCACGGAGAAGCATTCCATCTGGTGGAGCAGACCATCGCAGATACTTTCCCGGGACTGCCTTCCAGTCCTTATGTGATGACGGGTGCGACCGATGCACAGTTTTACCAGCCCATCTGCAGGAACTGTATCCGTTTTGCACCGGTGATCTATGGACCGGAGCAGATGAAGGGGATGCATGGATTGAACGAAAATATTGAGTATAATTGTCTGCCCGGAGCTGTCAGATTCTATAAGAACCTGATCCGCGCGGAGAAATAAGGAGCAAAAGCTATGAACACCATGACGACCTATTCCGGCAGAAAATTCGATCCCATGCAGATGACACCGGGAGATGTCTATATCGAAGATATCGCTCATGCGCTGAGCTTACTGTGCCGGGGAGGCGGACAGCTGACCTATTTTTATTCGGTGGGACAGCATTCGCTCAACTGTGCTGCGGAAGCGAAAGCCAGAGGGTGGTCTAAGAGGCAGCAGCTCGCCTGTCTGCTCCATGATGCCAGCGAGGGATATATTTCGGATATCATTCGCCCGGTGAAGATCTATCTGACCAATTATCTGGAGATCGAAAGTAAGATTATGGGAACGATCCTCACGCATTTCGGACTGGATGATCTGACGGAAGAGGAGAACCTCCGCTGGAAACAGATCGACGATGAGATCCTGGAACTGGAACTGAAGACATTGCTTCACGGCGAAGAGAACAGAGCGGTGCCGCAGCTTTTTTCCGTACCGGATCTGGCGGAGCATACGCCGGGAGAGATCGAAGTCAGGTTTTTACAGGAGGCAGAGCGACTGGGGGTGCACGGAAGTGATCGTTGAGAAGAAGCCGGAGCGCAGTTATTCTACGACAGTAATGTACATTCTGGCATATTTGGATCGTTATGGCTATCCGGTATTGATTCTGATAGCAGGAGCGCTGGCAGACTTCTACCGGGGGAGAATTACAATGCTGTTTGTACTGGCAGTGGGAATATTATTGGATGGAATCTATAATCTGGTGGGGTATCTGTGTCGTTGGAGACATATTTATCTCTGCTATCAGAGCATGTGCCATACGAAGATGACACCTTCGCGGATTGAGTGGGATCGGATGACAAAAAAGGATGCTTACGGCATTCCTGCTACTTTCATTATTGGCGGAATCATAGGAATATTGGTGAGTATTTTTCTCAGCTAAAGCGCTTATAATTATGCTATAATGGTAACTATTCAGAGCCATGCAAAACTGCATTCAGGCAGATAAGCAGTTTTATAAGGAAATAGATAAAAACAAGAAAGGGAGGGTATTTTATGGGATTTTTAACAGGAAAGACAGCAATCATCACCGGTGGAGGAAGAGCGGTATTGAGTAACGGAGAGTGCGGATCCATCGGTTACGGTATTGCCACCGCTTATGCAAAAGAAGGTGCCAATCTGGTGCTGACCGGACGCAATGTACAGAAGCTGACGGATGCGAAGGAAGAACTGGAGGCAAAGTACGGTATCAAGGTACTTCCCGTACAGGCAGATGTCAGCGCCGGCTCAGACAATGAAGCGATCGTACAGAATGTGGTGAAGCAGGCCATTGATACTTTTGGCAGAATTGATGTACTGATCAACAATGCCCAGGCTTCCGCTTCCGGCGTAACCATCGCAGATCATACCACTGAGCAGTTTGATCTGGCGGTATATTCCGGTCTGTATGCAGCATTCTACTATATGAAGGCTTGCTATCCTTATCTGAAGGAGACCAAGGGTTCTGTTATTAACTTTGCCTCCGGAGCAGGTCTCTTCGGTAATTTCGGACAGTGCGCTTATGCGGCGGCCAAGGAAGGTATCCGCGGACTGACCAGAGTCGCAGCTACCGAGTGGGGTCCTGACGGCATCAATGTCAACGTTGTATGTCCTCTGGCATGGACCGCACAGCTGGAGAAATTCGAGCAGGCATATCCTGATGCTTTCAAGGCAAATGTCAAGATGCCTCCTATGGGACATTACGGCGACGTGGAGAAGGAGATCGGCCGCGTCTGCGTACAGCTGGCTTCTCCCGACTTCAAGTATATGAGCGGTGAGACCCTGACACTGGAAGGCGCTATGGGACAGAGACCGTAAGCTGCTGAAAAATAATTTTTAAAACTAATACTTGAAAGAAAGTAAGAAAGATATTATAATCGAAGCATAAAGAGAAGCAACCGCCCACAAGTGGTTAGCCTCTCGGTGGTGATAGTAAACCTACCTGTACTGGCCAAGTGACAAGGTAGGTTTATTTATTTTCGCTTGTTTATCCTACTGTCTATGTAGGCAAGCAGCGCAATGAGAAATGTACCACCTAAAAACAACAGGTTTAATACTTCATACATATTCATTAGCACCACCTCCCTTCCTATTAAAAGCTATAAGCCGGGAGGCTACCACCTTGCAACACGGTTGCTTCTCAAGAAGTGTATCATGCAGAGTAGTGCGTTTCAATTCTAATATTTCGTATACAATTCCACAACAAAAAAGTGCACAATACCATATTTAGTAGTCAGAGGAATAAAAAGAAAATTATACGGACTATATGTAGCAAAAAAGAACTTTGACTCGGAATAGGTTGAAAAGTTTTTTCTAAAGTAAGAATTTGATTTTGTTATTTATCCCCGGGACATTTTCGCAGGCTCTTTCGTCTAATGGTTATAAGACGTATACTTATGAGGAAGAAAGGACGAGGCATATGGGAGAGGCAGAACAACTGGTGCGCAGGGCGAAGAAGCGGGATCCGGATGCATTTACGGAGCTGATGCAGCTTCATGAGAAGGATATGTACCGTACTGCCAGTGCGATCCTGTCGCGGGATGCGGATATCGCGGATGCCATGCAGGAGACGATTCTCAACTGTTGGGAGAAAATAGATACTTTGCAAAAAAACAGGTATTTCAAGACCTGGATGATCCGCATCCTGATCAATAACTGTAACGATATTCTACGTTCCGGGAGGCGTATGGTCTGCGTGGAGGAATTGCCGGAGCGGGAAGCGGAGAGCACGGTAGAGGCGGAGGCCAATCTGGAATGGAAGGAAGCCCTGCGGGGACTGGATGAAAAATATCGTCTGATCGTAGTGCTGTTCTATGCGGAAGGACTGCGGACAGCAGAGATCGGAAAATTACTGCAGCTGCCCGACAGTACGGTGCGCACAAGGCTCGCCAGAGGGCGGGAGCAGTTGGCGAGATATTATGCGGAGACAGAGGAAGGAGGCGGAAGAAAATGAGACGAATACAGGAAATAGAGATAGAACTTCCACAGATCGTGTTGGAGCGGGCAGATGCAGCCTATGCACATATCAGACAACAGGCAGCGCAGGAGAGTCCTGCAGGCAGGAGAGTCAAAAGCTTTCCCCGGGTAGCAGGCATCCTGTTGGCGGTAGTAATACTTTCCGCCACAGCTGTCTCTGCCGCTGCCGTCAGAATCGTTGGTTACCGTAGGTACATGGCGGAACGCATGACAGACATTGGTACCGAGGAGTTGGGGCATTTGGAGATGGTAGCGGAGCAGGGCAATGTCACAGCAGAATTCAGTAGAGAGTTGACAGCGAGAGAACGGAGCATTTATGAGCAGCTGACAAGAGAATACGAAGCGGACGGCAAATATCCGGCGGGACAGATCCGGGAACTAGCCGAAGACGAGAACTATTCCGGCACTGGTGTGGCAGTCCGAAGTACTCCCGGAGAAGAATACGGTTGTCTGATCTATCTGCCGGATACCACTGTTACCGAAGAGGAATGGCTGGAAGTTATCGAATATGTGCATAAGCTGGATTACAGCATACAGGAGAAAATATGGCAGCAGAAATATTCCGAGGTGTCCTATTTTGACCGTTATGAACAGATGTCGGATGCGGAAATCGATGAACTGTATGCAATGCTTTCTTCCGCGCCGGTGGATCTCTGGGGAGTGGACAGCCGTGACCTGACACCGGAGGAACAGATCCGTTATGAAGAGTGGACGGAAAAGTACGAACAGGAAAATGCCTATACAGAGACAACCATTACAGTGATCACATTCCCAGAAGAATATGACGGACAGGAACTTGCTTACTGTATTGCAGACGCACAGTTTTACTACCCGGAGCGTGCCCTGACAGATGATGAACTGTTGCAGCTGATCGATCTGGAACACAAAAACCTGTATATTTATGAGCGGATCCAGCGGGAGATCGACCGGGGAGAACGGGCAGGCTGGCCGGAAATATATGATATCCAGCGGTAATTTTTGATAGAAGATATGCTTGACAATGGAGACTACATGATGTAGTCTGTAATCAGACCACAACATGTGGTCTCTCTACTTTTGCAAAAGTAAAATAAGAAGATCAAAAGAAATCTATGTAATCAGGAAAACAGTAATAGGAGGAAACAACATGGCAGAAATTCAGTTGGGTGTGGTCGAGGCACGGTATGCGGATATGATCTGGGAACACGAACCGGTATCTTCTTCGGAACTGGTAAAGCTGACGGAGGAAGCATTTCACTGGAAGCGCACCACGGCACATAATGTACTGCGCAGACTGTGCGACAAAGGTCTGTTTCGCAATGACAACGGGACGGTGACTTCCCTGATCTCCAGGGATGAGTTCTATGCGATGCAGAGCAGACAGTTTGTGGAAGACACCTTTGAGGGGTCATTGCCTGCGTTCCTTGCCGCATTTACGAAAGATCGTGCGCTGACCGCAGAAGAAGCTGCGAAGATCCGTAGGATGATCGATGAGGCAGAAGGGGGAAAAGAATGAGCCGCATATTTTCGGGTGTATTACAGATGAGTATTGCCGCGGCATGGATGATCCCTGTCGTAATGGTGCTCAGACGCTTGCTGAAACGGGCACCGAAGTGGGTGAATCTTGTGCTGTGGGGGCTTGTGGGACTGCGGCTGGTGTGCCCTTTTGTGCCGGAGAGCCGGTTCAGTCTGATGCCGAAGCTGCCGATATTGTCGGGCTATTTGTACGGAAATATGATAGGCAGTCCGGCAGGGAATGCGTTCCGGGCTGATACGCTGCAAAACGGAACTAATTTTTCCGACAATATTTCCCAGGCAGCTTTAGACGGCAGCATGGGCGCAGCCGGATCCGGCATGGGCGGAGCTTTCGGAATTACCGGAAGTGGCATCGGAGCATTTGGAGCAGGAGTATGGAGAATACCGGAAGCAAAAAGATGAAATAAAACATCTACATAAAAATATCAGATTTGCCGTGTGTATTCAATAAAAATAAAGC
>ERZ779941.692-NODE-692-length-13262-cov-2.060271_pt1 | contig 13262 bp, 10 predicted proteins | sample MGYA00511952_ERZ779941 | MGnify/ENA primary metagenome ERZ779941 (study PRJEB29588, sample SAMEA2142846) | human gut metagenome | biome: human gut; feature: human-associated habitat; material: faeces | place: Denmark | collected 2008/2010 ...
GCCTCACAGAACGCGTTGTCCTGATGGTTGAGGCGGGTCAACTCTGATGCTTTTTTATTTGGGGACGGATTCAGAATAAATAACCTGAACCATGGTCTGTCCTACAGCTTTCAAAGTGTTCTTGTCGATATTCTCCATGTTGTCCGCAAGGGTATGCCATGTAGGACCGAAGCTGCTTTGTTGGCAGTCAGGATAATAGGGGATAACGTCAATGGTCGGTATTTTAGCTACTTGGTTGACAGGGATATGATCGTCGGTGATCATACCGCCATCGCTTTTCGGGAAGAAAGACCCATAACCCGCTTTCCTTGCAGCACTCCATACTTTCTTGACAATTTCCGGGGCATATTGCTTTGACATGCCTTCTTGGTAGAATTTTGCGCCCAAGCCTCCTACCATATCCAATAAGATCCCGTATCTTGCCTCATATCCTTGTGGAAGGTGGGCAGCAAAGTACTGTGCGCCTAATGCCCAGCTATTGTCGTCCTGGTTCCCGCTCCATTGTGGCGATCCCCAGTCTTCTGTGTCGAAGCATACGAAGTCGATGCCGATGTTGACTTTCTCTTTCTGCAAGAGCCTTGCTAACTCGATCATGACCGCAACGCCACTGGCAGCATCGTTGGCGGCAAGGATGGGCTTATGCCAGTTGGCAGAGTCGGGGTCATTGTCTGCCCACGGCCTGCTATCCCAATGGGCGCAGAACAGGATCCGTGTCGTAGACTCAGGCTGATACTGTGCGATGATATTCGTACTCTTCAAGATTGTGCCGTCATAGCCTTGCAGGTCAGCATCCTGCAATGTGACCGTACAACCGTATTGCTTGAACTTGCCAATAATCCATTGCTTGCATTTCTCGTGCCCAGGAGAGTTCATTTCCCTTGGTCCGAAATCACATTGTGCCTTCGTGAAGGCATAGGCGGAATCGGCATTGAATGCCGGTCCTACGGGATTCACTTTCTCTGCCTCTTCCGTATCTTCCACTGCTGCGGAAGCAGTGGCGCGTTTATGCTCTATGATAAATACGATCCCTAAAGCGAAGAGCAAGAGGATCGCTACGATAGACTTTATTCTTTTCTTTCCCATAATCAACTCTTGAAATTTTGTACTTGTGACATCACTCTCAGCCAGTTGCCTCCCCAGATCCTCGCAATATCACGCTCGCTGTACTTACGGCGTAGCAGTTGAAGCGTGAACTGGATGAGCTCGCTGCTATTTTCCATACCTATTACCCCGCCATCCCCATCGAAATCGGTGCCGATGCCGATATGGTCGATGCCCATGACGCAGATGGCGTGTTCTAAGTGATCAATGACATCTAAGATGCAGGCTTCTCCATCCTGTCTGAGGAAAGCAGGATAAAGCGTGATCTGCCCGACAGCGGCAGCAGCGGCAGTGATCTCGGAAAAGTTAGGGGGCAGCATTACTTCGCTGACCATTTACACGATCATCGCCAACTGCGTGACAAGCGTGATCATTCCCCTTTTCTTCCCCTTGGTCGAGAAATCTGCCGACATCCCGTTCCTCATCATGTCGTTCATGATCCTGAAGAGGGTTTTCACGGTGTTGATTATCCCCTTGGTCTTGGCTTTTATCACCCGCAAATACTTCCATCGCCTTGCCGACAAGATCCGCTCCACCAAGAATCTCGGATTCTACCTCTGGTGCTTTAACCTTAGTATTGTCAGTGGTGTCACCATGCATAATATCTTGGCATCCACGGTTTCTGGCATCACCTTATGGGCACTTCTCATCCTCCCGCTGTTCATATCCATCCTGCAGTTTACCATCGGAAAAGCCGTTGGGTTGCCTTACGGGGAGAGCATCACCGCAGGGCAGGCACTTGGACAGAAGAACACTGTGGTAGGCATCTGGTTGACCATCACCTTCCTCAACCCCTTGGCTGCCATTGCAGCCGGCGGCTACTTAGTTTGGCAGAATATCATCAACGCCCTCCAGATCTGGTATAAGGAAAAGTATGGGTATCTAAAATGGTAAGTGCCTATATCTTGTCTAATCCTTTCCTCGTGTTTTTCTCCAAGGTCTTGAAATGAGAAGGAGTCATCCCCGTTACCTGCTTGAACTGGGAAGACAGATAAGCCACGCTACTGTAGTTGGTCTTCAAGGCGATTTGGGTCAGGGACAGCTCATCGTAGGTCAGGAGTTCCTTCACGCGTTCCACCCGCTGAAGGATATAATAATGCTCAATGGTCATGCTGGTAAACTCACTGAACAGCTTGCTGATCGTGCTATAGTCCATGTGGAGCTGTGAGGTGAGATAGTCAGACAGGTTGAGCGTGGAATTATTATCGCGGTAATGCACGAGTTGGATGATCAGGCTCTTGATCCTGTCAATGGTCTGTTGCCGCCTGTCGTCCAAGAGTTCGAATCCCAATTGTCGGAGACTTTCGCGCAGTTCCTCCTTTTTCCCGTCCGATATCTTGCCTTCAACGACCGCAATGCCTAAGTCAACGTTCAACGGTCGCAGCTGAGCCTTTTCCAAAGTTTGCCTCACTGCCATCTTACAACGGTCGCAGACCATGTTCTTAATATAGAGAATCGTATCCATATTGCCTTTTTTCTTATCTTTTTTGATCATACAAGGGCGCTTGCCGGGTTGTTCCCTGGACGTTCCTATCCCCTCGGGAATCCCGGCTCCCCACCGTCATGCATTCCAGTCCAAAAGGATCTGCACGATCCGCTCGGCACTACGTCCATCCCAACGGTCGGGAATACTGCTTCTCTTCCAGTTGCCCGATGCCATTTCCTTGACCTTCTCAGCCAACAAGTCGGCATCCTCCCCGACCAAGACATTCGTTCCCACCTTCACAGTCTCGATATGTTCCGTATAGCTATTAAGGGTGATACAAGGGACGCCATTAAACGTAGCTTCCTCAGCCACGTTGCCGGAGTCGGTGATAATCCCCTTGGCATGCGCTGTCAGGTAGCTAAAGGCAAGATACCCTTGTGGCTCGGTCAGATGGAAACGGGAAGGGCTGACCTGATGATGGTGCAGGATCTTCCCGACAATGGCCATCGCCTTCCCACGCAGGGGAGCGATAACGGGGACGTTGCCCGCCTGACCAACGATCGCCAAGACCATTGCTGTCAAGTTCTCTTCGTCAGCGATCAAAGCCTTCCGGTTCAGGGTAAAGACCATATATCCCCCCTCCTGGATGCCTATCGCCTGCATGAGAGAAGGTCGCTTGACCTTATCGCGCAGGAACCGGATATTGTCGATGAGGATATTCCCCACCATGTAGACCTTGGACAGTTCTGCTCCCTCACGATTGGCAATGCTGTTATTGGACATGCCCGCCGTGAAGAGGATGTCTGACAGACCATCGATCACCAACCGGTTGATCTCTTTGGGCATGGAGATATCAAAGGACCGGGTGCCTGCGGCAATATGTGCCAGGAGCACCCCTTGCTTTTTCGTGACGATCGCCGTCGCCATGGTAGATGCCAAGTCGTCGACCACGATCACCACGTCCGTGTGGCGATGCTGGAGATAATGCTCGAACTTGGACATCACCTGACCCGTCAACTCATTCAAGTTCTCACAGTCTACGTCGAGGCAGACATCCGGACGGTTGATCTCCAAGTCATCGAACAAGGAATCCTCAAGGGTAGGATCATCCCCCCGCCCTGTGTAGACAAGGTTGAAATTGACCTCTCTGCCCTCTTCTTGCATTTTCCGGAGGACGCGGATAATAGGAGCGACCTTGATAAAGTTAGGTCGCGCCCCAGCTACAATACAAATATTCATCTCTTAGTCTTTAAAAAGATCCTTGATGCCGCCGATGGATCCCATCAGGTTCGTTGCCTCATACGGCAGGTAGACAGTCTTTGTCTTGTCCCCTTGAGCCACCTCTTGCAGCATCTGGATATATTTCTGTGCCAACAGATAGTTGGCAGGATTGGTACACTTCCCTACGGCTTCCGTGATCTTCTGGATGGCGATGGCCTCGGCTTCAGCCTTGCGGATCCTTGCCTGCGCCTCACCCTCTGCATGCAAGATCTCCTGTTGCTTGACAGCTTCTGCCCGGTTGATGGTCGAAGTCTTCTCGCCCTCCGACTGCAGGATAGCAGCTTGCTTCTCGCCTTCACTGGTCAGGATGGTCGCACGTTTGTTTCGTTCCGCCTGCATTTGCTTCTCCATCGCCTGAAGGACGCTCGAAGGCGGGATAATATCCTGGAGCTCGACGCGGTTAACCTTGATGCCCCACTTATTGGTAGCATCATCGAGCACGGCACGAAGCTTGGTGTTGATGGTATCACGTGATGTGAGCGTCTGGTCAAGTTCCATCTCACCAATAATATTACGCAAGGTCGTCTGGGTCAACTTCTCAATGGCGTTGGGCAGATTGTTGATCTCATAGACAGCCTTGAACGGGTCGACAATCTGGAAATACAGCAGCGCATTGATCTGCATCTGGATATTATCCTTGGTAATCACGTTCTGTTTATCGAAGTCATACACCTGCTCACGAAGGTCGATCGTGTTGCTATAAACATAACGCCCGCGGTTCAAGGTAACGATGACCTTGGCCCTGTCGATGAACGGAATGATGACGTTGATACCCGGTTTCAGGGTCGCATAATACTTTCCAAGACGCTCAATGATCTTAGTTTCAGACTGTGGAATGATGACAACAGCCATCTTCACGAAAATGAGTGCCAGTATGACAATGGCGATTAAGGCATAAGTTAAAAACATATTCACGGGATTTTAGATTTTCACTACAATGACAATAATACTCTCCATGCTGACTACCCTCACCTGATCGCCTTTCGCAACAGGCGATCCATCCTGGGTGACGGCCTTCCACACGTCACCGTCGATCTTGACATATCCACTGCCATTCTGCACGATAGGCTCCACGACCGTGCCCTCCCTGCCCAAGAGGGCATCTGCATTGCTGGGCCGGTCCTCCCCGCTCGCATGCAGGCTCTTCAGCAACTTGGGACGGATGAGCCAGATACTGAGCACGGAACAGATGGCAAAGACCACCACTTGCACCCAAAAAGGAACGCCAAACAGCGAGGTAACCAAGGCACACAATCCACCAATGGCGAAACAAGTAACGAAGAAATCACCCGAACTGAGCTCGAGGATCAGGCATATAACGGCGATGATGAGCCAGAATAGCCAGAAATTAGATGTGATATACTCCAGCATGGTATTCCAGTTTTTCTGTTCCAAAGATACATCTTTTTTTCGAAACCCCAACAAAAAACTTGCATTATTCATTCTTTTTTCCTATTTTAGCCCCAACATTATGAATAAAGACAGTATTGTCATATTGTTGATCGCTATGATGATGATGAGTACGAATTCATGTAGTGGCACCGAGCCCAAGACGGGCGAGGCTGTCAGGCCCATGGCGGTAGCTGGCCAATTTTACTCCGCCGACCGTGAAGAACTTCTCCGGGATATTTCCAAGGCTTATCAGGCAGCAAGGAAGGATTGTCCTATGCTTGCACCCCAAGCCTCGTCTTCCGTCGTGCAGGCTGTCATCGTACCGCATGCGGGGTATGTTTTCTCTGCGGAAGTGGCTGCATCTGCGTTCCAGCAGATCCCAGAAGACGCAGCATACGACCATATCTTCCTGTTAGGTCCCAGTCATCATGTCGCCATGAAGGGGGCCTCCGTATGCAATGCCTTCGATGCCTACGCCACCCCTTTGGGGAAGGTGGAAGTGGACCGTGCCCTGTGTGATTCCCTGATCGACCTCCATACGGTCTTCTCCTACCAAGAGGCTGCCCACGCAAAAGAGCACAAATTTTGCAGTATCAATTTGTATAAAGATACAAATTATTGGAAACTTATAAATAAAACTATTGACAAAATTATGATGTTGATTTAAGATATGAGTGTACACGAAAAACATCATATTTTGACATTAGGCAATAACGGTATTCATATCTGTTTTGCTTTACTTTGTATATAAGGTCGCTTTTTGATGTTTTTCAAAAGGTGGCTTTTTTATTTATATGGTAAAAGGAGTGGCAGATTTGAATGAGTTGGATTTTGACTTGATGGTACGATTGATAGCATGTGGGCTGTATGAGAAACGGCAGTGCAACGATAAGTATAGTTACAGTAGCAAGCTTTTTGCTGGGATAAATAGGCTTGCAGCTTTGGCTGCTGTGAATGAGCAATATGATATGCTCTCAGATCTCCATGAATGTGCTTTTATTGAGAATTATGCTGTGAAGCCCGTGAAAACGTGGTTTGAGGGGTGGAATAGTTATTTTGTCAAAATGGTGGAAAAGTTTGATCTTTATCATACAAATGCGCTGATAGAGTTAAGTGAAAACCACAGATATACTCTCACCGACGATTGCGTTGATCTTATTACTGATTCAGAGAAAGATTACGTAAATGACTTGGAGCAGCGTTACATTTATACTCTTTTGACTAATCTTCCCAATGAGTTGTATGTGGCTGTGCGTCGGTTTATTGTGGAAAATCCAATTTGCGCTGTTGAAAAAATGAGTGAATTTAAAATGGAGCATTGTCAAGACTTTAAGATGATAAATAAGATATTCTCGGAAGCCTACGAAAATGTTCCAAACTGGAGTTATGTTTGTCCGAAATGCGGCTGGACAATGACTTTTTATGGTGCGCAGGCACAGTGCTGTAACAAAAGCTGTTTGAAAAATATACCGAAAAAAGATGATTTGAAGCCATTGAGATTTCAGGACGGCAATTGGCGGCTTAGGCATGGTGTTATGAGATATATGTGTTTGCCTGGGCAGTTGGAGTTGAAAATACAGAAAATTGCGGAAAAATGTGGTTGTGGGGCGGAGCTTTGGCCTGACAGAGATAAGTATGATGTAAAGATAACTTTGCCTGACGGGCAGGTTTGGGCTATTGACGCAAAGACCCACAGAAACCCTTATATGCTGAAAAAGAGCATTGAAAATGACTATGTTTTTACTCATATTAAGGCGCAAAAAGTTTTTTATGTTGTGCCTGACGATTGTTTGACGGATTATCCTGATTATTGCAAGATATGCAATGATGCGTTAGCAAGCAGTTTTCCTGATTCAATTGCTAAATGCGTTTCCATGAGAATTTTTTCAAAAGAGCTGAAAGGAGAGGTGTAAGATGTCAAGCATAGAAACTATCAAAAGAAGTCTTAGAAATTATCTTCCAACTTCTGTGAATATTGATGATTTCATCAAGGCAGAAATGACCCTTGCTCTTTTGGAAAAATGCAAGCCCGAGGGCGACCCCACAAAGGCGTATCTTCTGCTTCATAATTACAGCCTTTTGGGCGAGGTAGTTTGCGATGAAACTGCTTTTCTGCTTCAAAAAGCTCACAGACTTTTACATTCTTGCAGTTCAAAGATGAATTGGGCAAAGGTTCTTGAAAATTACCGCAATGCTCAGCCAGAGTTTTGTTTGTATATTTTTACAGAGGAAATCGAAAAGGGCAGCAAGGTCTTGAAATTTGCCCGAAACACCGAGCTGGCAGTTGAGCCTGACCGTGCGGACGTTTACTTTGAATATATCAGAAAACACAAGGAAGAAAGGCATTTTGAGTATGCAAAGGGCGGGAAATACAGCTACAGCATTAAGGACAAAACAAGCTCCACTGTGTACAGCGCTGACGTTGAGATACTTGACCGCACGCCGCAAATGCCTATAAGTCCTCCGCCTAAGAAAACCAGAAAAAAGATAAGTGTTTCTACAGATGAGTTGCTTGCAAGTGCAGCTGAAATGGCTGAGAAAAAGCCTGATGATTATTGCTATTCTATACTCAAAAGCAACACCCTAAAAGCTGTCACGGAGGGCAATGTTAAGAGTGCAAACAGGCTTGAGATCGACAAGATAACAAACCTTGTTGGCATGGTCGGTTCAGGAAAATCCACTCTTATGAAAGTGCTGTCTTATCATCTTGCAAAGGCTGATAAAAAGGTCGTTCTTGTGCTTGACACTGTTTCAAGTGTGCTGGAGATGTGTTCTTATTTATCTCAGTTTGGAGTTAGTGTTTCACCTGTGATAGGCAGGAGCGGACGTGAAAAATACATTGATCAGGTGGCGAAAGCTCATGAAAAATATTTGCAAAATGAGTATTCTAAGTATCTCACTGCCCCTTGTATTATCGACGGCATGGCAAAAAATAAGAGCGACAAAAGTTCTGCTCCAATGTTTGGAAACGAGCCGTGCAGGTCGCTTATGAAAAATAAAAAGCACTATAATTGCCCTTATATGGATATTTGTCCTGCGGTGAGAATGTACCGAGAGGTTTATACGTCAAATGTTATCGTGACCACTGTGCAGGGGCTTGCGGCAATAAGGCTTCTTGGGGATAACAAGCTGTTTTTGGAATATGTGCTGGAGCAAGCCGACCTTGTGATATTTGATGAATGTGACAAGGTACAGAAAACACTTGACGAGTTTTTCACGCCGTCGGCGAGCTTTGATAAGTTTAGGCAGAATGCGGCGACTTTATGCAGTGAAGCAATGAACAAGGAAACGGAAGCTCTTGACGGCATGGAGAAAAATGAATCGGGATATATCCGTAAACTTATGAGATCTTTAGGAGTTGATTCATGCCATCTCTACCTCGAGGCTAGCCCTAAAGCTATTTCGATGGCGAACGATACTTAGCAGGACGTTTTCAGCAGAAATATTGTATCAGGCAATTTGCAGAGAAAACCAGAAAAATAAATACATATCTGACAAATCACTTGAGCATATGCGGCGTGTGACTATTGGATTGGATCATGACAAAGACATTGAGCATATATTAAAATTTGCCTTGTCGGAAGATGATATAAAGATTTTTTCTTCCGATATAAGCGATTGGCTCACGGACAATAACTGTAAGCCTGACAAGACTTTTTCTGACCATATCAAGCTTTATCTTGTGGTGGCGGCGTTCGATAATTACATCAGGGAGATAAGCGATTCCTATTTGTTTTTGCCGTATGAGCGGAAAACACAGCAGGAGCTTACTGACTTTTTGTCTACACGTTTTACCGCACAGCAGAAAATTCTCCCTTCATCTGCAATGGGTAATCTTTTCGGAATGAAGAACGACCCGCAAAAGGGGCTTATTCTTTACCGTCAATACGCATTCGGACGTGCGCTTATGGACCGTATGCCTTGGCTTCGGCTCACGGAGGAGGGTCAGCCCGCAGGACCTAATGTGCTGATGCTTTCAGGGTCAAGCTGGGCGGACGGCTGTTTGCAGTATCACGTCAATGTGCCTGTGAAGTATCTTCTTGAAGCGGAGGAGTGGAAGCGCAGGAAGATAGCGGAGTCGAAAATGATAGACCTTGGAACTGCAATAAGGGTTTCAGGCAGTGGCAGTGAAGAACGTGAAGAAAACCTTACAGAGGTCATAAAAAAGATAATGGGAACAATAGAAGCGGAGCTTCGCTCTGAGGGAAAACTGCTTATGATAGTGAACAGTTACAGTGAAGCACAAACTGCGGCAAATTATCTCAACAGACTTTTGTCGAATGGAAAGACTGTGGCATGTATGTGCAGGGAAGCAGATGAATTTGACGAGAACATGATACTCAGAAGCGAGATAGCAGACTTTTCAGATCATTCGGCTGATATAATGGTAGCCCCTGCGCAGGCGATAGAGCGAGGTTATAACATTGTTGACAAGGACGGCCATTCGGCATTTGGAAGCGTATTCTTTTTGGTGCGCCCAATGGAAGTTCCTGACGAGATATCTTCAAAATGCACAAAGTTAAATGGCTATCTTGAAAGGCACTGTGTTCTGTCGGGGAAGAAAAACGCTTTTGACAGGGCGGCAAAGCTTCGCAGTGAAGCCACAAGGCAATGGTCGCTCATGGAACGTCAGGGGAAAATGCAGTTAAGCTCTCTTGACCCTGTGATGAAGCTTGACGTAACGGCAAGCTTGTTTGTGCTTATTTTGCAGATATTCGGACGGCTTTGCAGGATAACGGACGAGAGCAAGCCTGCACCGAGAGTTTATTTTGCAGACGGAGCTTTTCGCCGTTCTGAGAAAAATACTGCGGGCTACGACCTGCTAAACGAGCTTATAGATTATCTTGACAGCATGATTGACAACAAAGAAACGGGAAAGATAGCAGAAACGCTTTATCAGCCGTTTTATGAAGCATTCAAAAAAGGAGTTGAAAAAAATGAATTCGTCGATATATCCGATGACATTTATTCCGAAGAAGAGGAATTTTAAGCTGTATTATCTTGCTTTTCCAAAGCCTTGGAAAGAACTGCTCATACAGTTGCAAGTTTCTGCCTACAAAAAATACGATCCGGAGTATTATATGAAGCTGTTCGGCTTGAAAGCATGCCTGAATGGGTGGCTTGACGAAGTTGTAAACGTGGGCAACATGAAAGCAAATTCTGATGACAGCAGGTGGTTCGTGTCTTTGAACGAGCCTGATGTTCAAAAGATATGCAAGATAATGAAAATATGGGTCACGGCAGAATATGAGCTGAATGATAAGGCGACCTCGGAAACAAAGGCGATAGCAGAAAAGTTTAAAAGAGAGATAGACCCTGATGTGCTGAGACATGGTATCACCTCGGAAGAAGTTTGCCTTTTCAACGAGGACGGCACTGCGGCGGTGGACTATGCCTTTGACGCCTTTGCGCTATATGTGGCGAACTCTCTTAATGGAAAGACCATACCCTTTTTCGGTCAGAAGCTTACGTTCAGCAATTGTGGCTTAAAAAAGCTTGTTAGCCAGCCTATAGAATATAAGGGTCAATATTATTCCTACGGGCTTGAATTTTCAGTTCAGACTACTCCGCCTCAACGTGAGTGTATGCTTCTTGTTTTTCCAAGTGTGAAACGCTTTGTTTCAAATGCTTGGAAAAAGAAGATATACCTTAAAGAGAACATAAACGCTCTTGTGAAAATGTCTGAAAATAAATACAGAGTTATGAAAATGAAGCAGCAGCGAAAAAATATTGATAAAGAAAAGACAGAATATTTTCGTGATTGGAACTATGCTGACATAAACTGCTATGGATTGTATCATAGTAACTCAAATTTTCCTGCCGCTGAGGAGGTGCTTAAACACCCTGAAATTTATGTGGGCAAAAATGCGAGATCGCAGATACTTTTGCCTTATAAATTTGGCATGGATTTCACTAATATGAAAATTGGCACAGGCGTGTCAGTAAAGGAAAAATATGAGTTTTATCATGAGCTGACGCCGCTTCTGAAAGATATCGCAGAGCCTATGGGCGAGGTGCAGTCTGTGCGGGCGATACATTATAATAAACCTGACAAAAAGCAATTTGAAGTGGCTGATATCCAGAAAATGCGCAGAGAAAGGCTGAAAGTCTGCACGGGCAGGGATAAGATCACTCTCGAGATATACGGTCATGACAGCGACGAGCCTTTGAAAAACGCTATTATGGAGGATATCTGCCAGTATTTTGGCGACACGGACGGCTCAGATGTGAAAATAGAGATAGAAAAGCGCAGTATAGGCTCTCTTGGGGATATGATGAACGGCAAAAGCTATGAAGACCACCTTTTGCGCATAAAAAGGGTGCAGGAAAGCGTTGAGAAGTCGGCTGAGATAAAGGGCGCGGTGGTTATCCTGAAAAACACTTCTGAGGAAAAGGGCGACCCGAAAGCCGCACTGAGGGCAGGTTTTGCGGACACAAACCGCCTTACGCAGTTTATTGTCCCTGATGTTTTAGATGAGAAAGCTAAGGATAAGCCTTCAAAAAGCAGGATACATGGAGCGGTGCTGGATATTTTCAGACAGTTTGGATACACGGAATTTGCTGACAACAGGAACACAGTGAAAAATCCTGCCTGCGCCGCTGATGTGATAGGTGTGTATGCTTATCAGACTTTAAGACCTTTGTGGGCGGCTGAAAGCAAATCGCCGGAGTTGACGGCTAAGTTTCTGCCTGCGTATGTGACTTTCAACGCACGAAGCGGACAGGTAAAAGCCGAGTGCGGTCTGTTTGATGAAAGAGAGCTTTCTTATCCCGAAGCGCTTATTGCTTTTTCAAAGCTTTCAAGAAAGGACGATTTTGTAGACAAGTGCAATAAAGTCGCAAGGGGTGGATTTGTCACTAAGCTTTTGGGCTTGAGAGATCTTTATAAGGAAAGCGACGGACTTGTGCTTGTTTCTTGCAATGGTTTGACAAGAAATTTGTGGCACGGAATATCTGACACAAGCATTTCAGGCTATAACATGAAAAAGCCTTTTGTTCCTGAGAAAATTAAGATAGGAAATTCTATCTCTGAAAGGACGGAAGCTTTCACAGACTCACATCTTAGAATTATCCGTCTTAGAGAGGGCGTAAGCACTTTGGAAGTGCCTGATTATTATACTGAAATAAATGCAAAGGGCGATTTTACTCGTGCTTCAGGCGTTTATCGTCATAAAGATGTTTTTTGGGGAATTGACCTCTGTCCAAACAATTTTGAGTTTAAGGACAGCTATAAAAAATGCAGGGCTGACAATCCAAAGCTGAACTTTGACGAATGCGCTCTTATGGAGTATTATCCTCTGCAACTCAGGGAGGAGGACGACCCTAAGCAGTGGGTGGGATATGCAAATCTACTGAGAGAGCTTATGCCTGAAAATCCCTCTAGGCAATCTGTCCGCCTGCCTGCGCCGTTACACCTCGCCAAACTCATGAGCGAATATTTTCTTCTTTGCGACAAAGAGAAATAGTCTTATTTACCTCAAACGGAAACATAATAGAATATAATAAAAGCAGTACCGAAATGCTTGGCACTGCTTCTAAGAAAGGAAATTCATATGATATACAAAATAACCTTGTTTGACGCCAACTGTCCCTCATGCACAAGCGGTACAGCTTCGTTTTTTACTGAGGATATCGACGAATTTGAACACAATTATTTTTCTGATGAAAATGTGGGATCAAACCAGCTTGAAGCGCAGAAACAACGCTATTTCCGCAGTAAGGCAGGGGAAATTGTCACCGACTATTACTCTGATGCCCCTGAACTGAACATTTTTCAGTATGCAGAATATGGCACTATCGAAAAGCGAAAGACTTTTCATTACAAGGACAAGATCTTTGAGCTTCACAACGGATATTTAATTTCTTGCCCTATATACGCCGCAGAAGCTATTGTCGAGCTGGCGCAGATAGCGTTTAAAAAGAACCCTGATGAGGAGGGTGAAAAGTATCTTGTGGCAAGATATTCACTGAGCGGAGTGTGCTGTGTGGGTTCTTCTTTGGATAAGTTCGAGGACTGCACTTTTGCACAGGAATCAGTAGAACGTGATAAAATCTTAGTATA
>ERZ779941.711-NODE-711-length-13056-cov-1.680102_pt1 | contig 13056 bp, 10 predicted proteins | sample MGYA00511952_ERZ779941 | MGnify/ENA primary metagenome ERZ779941 (study PRJEB29588, sample SAMEA2142846) | human gut metagenome | biome: human gut; feature: human-associated habitat; material: faeces | place: Denmark | collected 2008/2010 ...
GTGAACAAGCAAGTAAATCAATATTATCTAATGTTAAATTAGTATCTTTGAAAAGTTCATCAATTAGTGGCATTAGGTTTTGGGAATGTGTTTTTTCATCATTAGTATGTTTTTCTAGTATAACAGTGGTATCTTCTAAAATAGATACTGAGCAAATTTTAGAAGATGTATCTATTGATAATATTTTCATTATTATTTTTAATTAATCATATAGAAAATCTATTGAATAATTAAATCCTCCTTGTATATATATTTAGATTTTTTAGGGAAGACCTATAAACCCAAAATAATATAATTAAAATAAATTTTGATATTTATTTCCAAAAGTTTCAACTTTCAATTTTCTGTAATTTTCATCAGAATCATCTTTTTCAAATGTTATATGAATGTAATCTTTAGGAAGTGCATCTTTTATAAGTTCACCCCATTCGATAATACAAATACCATTTTCAAAATATTCATCACCACCAATGGCATAAAACTCATCAGTATCTGACAAGCGGTAAACATCAAAATGATAAATGTTTAAACCAGTATTACTATTATATTCATTAACAATTGTAAAAGTAGGACTAGAAATTTCATTTTCAAGTCCAAAATATTCTAGAAAACCTTGAGTGAATTTCGTTTTCCCAGATCCAAGTTCACCAGTTAAAACAATAATATCACCCTTATGTAGTTTAGAAGCTAAACCTTTTGCAAAATTAATTGTATCTTTTTCAGATTTTGAAATAAAATTATACATATTTTCACCTTTTTTTTATTAAATTATTCTGCGTATATTTTATATTAATATGGCGATTTTGTAAATAAAAAGTGGAATTTTTTAATACATAATTTGTCGAAATAAGCAATACGAAATTTATTGCAATATGTAATAATGTATGATTTAATAATAAAACATGAAAATTTGAAAAAATAAAAATAATTTAAGAGATTTTATTCAAAAAATTTAATTCAAAGTGTAACTTCATACACAAAATTCTCAGAATAATTGAACAAATAGTTTTAATATGCTAGAATGAAAGTGATAAATGAGTAATTTAATAATGGAAATTACAGGATTATCAGAAGAGAAAATTTAAAAAATATAAGCCGTAGATAAAATCAAATTTCTGCGAGAAAGTGACAACTTTGGCATATTAGTTGTCATTTTCTAAGTAATTATAAAATGAAAATTAAAGAGGGAATATATGGAAAAGATAAAAGAAAACATACATAAAGATTTTGAAAATCTAAAAGCTAATAGAGAGCAATATTTCAATAATTTTTATAGTAATAATTATAATTTAGTATATAGAATAAGTTTCTCGATACTAAAAAATAAAGAAAGTAGTGAGGATGTAACTCAAAATGTTTTTGAAAAAATATACAAGTTACCAAACGAAAAATTGGCTGATAATTTTGAATCCACATGGTTATATACTGTAACTAAAAATGAATCTTTGCAATATATAAGAAAAAATAAATTTAATATTTCTTTAGATGAAAACATAGATGCAATTAAAAGCGAAAATAATGAGCTAGAAAATGTTACAGAAAACGAAGATTACAAAAAGATAGTAAAGAAATTAAATAAAAAACAAGAACAAATTATTTCTATGAAGGTACTTTCAGAATTTACCTTTAAAGAAATAGGAGAGATATTATCAATGCCAACTGCAACAGTTCAATGGTATTATTACAAATCTATAAAATCATTAAAAATAGCAATTAGCAACTTGGCAATGTTTATAATTGCAGTAATAGTAGGTTGGAAAATTAATGATAAAAATGAAACTGGGATACATTCAGATAATGTGTATAAAAAAGAACAAGTGAATCTGGGAAAGGAAAATATTGAGTCAGAAAGTACGATTCTGATCGTCGTCAGAAAGTATATCTGCTTCAGAAAGCAACTCAGAATCAGTTACTTCATCATCCAAAAATTCACAGATATTTAATGATGTAACAGAGTCAGTAGGGACTGATTCTCAATTCGACATATCCAGTTCAAATACAAATGCTATTTCTCTAGGAATATTTTCGTTAGCAGGAATATTTTTAATAATTTCTATAATTTTTTCAATTATTTTTATAAAACACCAACAAAATGACAAAAGAAAATCATCTAAAAAATAAAAACGAAAGGATTGATTATATGAAAAAATTAAAAAAGGGCTGTATGATAGTAATTATTATATTAATTATTTTTATGATAGTAGGAGGAATAATTTTATTTAGGATACAAAAGAAAAATAGTATATTTGGAACAGATGACTGGAAATTTAATCAAAAAGAATCAAGTACTACATTAGCTATTGCTTCTAGTATGGATAGCTCATCAAGTAAATCTTCTGTTAGTTCATCAAAAAGTACATCATCATCAGAGTCATATTTAGGGTATACTGTTGGTGGAGCAAGTAATGTTGATAATTTTAGAGAAAATATAAAAAATAATTATTTGCCAATAACAACAGACATAACATATAATGGATTATATTCAGAATATTATTTTGATACAGGAGATCAAACAAAAAAATCAAATGAAATGTTTTATCCATCATATTCATGTGCTGTTTCAACAGATCCTTTATCTAAAGAGCAAGAATATTATTTATCTGTTGGATTGAATTCTAATATAAAAGAAAGTGATTTTAATAGACAAAAACTAAATGTAGTTATAGTTCTTGATATATCTGGTTCAATGTCTTCATCTTTTAGCTCTTATTATTATGATAAAGAAAGTAAAAAATCAGATAATAAATCTAAAATGAAAATTGCAGAAGAATGCATAAATGATTTGATAGATAAATTAAATCCAGATGATAGATTAGGAGTAGTTTTATTTGATGATGATGCATATTTAGGGAAAGAACTTAATTTAATATCAGATACAAACACAGAAGCAATAAAAAATCATATATTAGAAATAGAACCTCAAGGTGGAACAAATTTTTCAGATGGATATAAAGAAGGAACAAAACTTTTTGAAAAATATTTAGATGATAAAAATTACCAAAACAGAATAATAGTAATAACAGATGCGATGCCAAATTCAGGAGATATAACTTCTACAGGATTAATGGGAATGATTAAGAAAAATGCTGAAGATAAAATATATACTTCTTTAATAGGTGTGGGAGTTGACTTCAACACAGAGCTAACAGAAAAAATATCTGATGTAAGAGGAGCAAATTATTATTCTGTACACAGTTCAAGTGAATTTAAGAAAACACTTGCAGATGAATTTGATTATATGGTAACACCGCTAATATTTGATTTGGACTTATCTTTTAAATCAGAAGATTATGAAATTGAAAATGTATATGGGACAGATTCAGTAAATAAAACAACTGGAAACATAATGCACATAAACACATTATTTCCATCATCAAGCAATTCAGAAGGTGAAGTTAAAGGAGGAATAGTTGTACTAAAATTAAAAAAGAAGCTGGAAAGTTCATCAAATAATATTTCACTTAGCATATCATATAAAGATTCGAAAGAGCAGGAACATTCAAATAAAGAGGAAGTACAATTTAAACAATCTACAAATGATTATTATGATAATACAGGAATACAAAAAGCAATTGTATTAGCAAGATATGTAAATACATTAAAAAACTGGATAATATATGAAAATAGTAATAATCAAGAATTCATTATAAATGAGAATACTGGTATTGTAGAATGCGATTATGATAAAGATTATATAGAAAATGTTTTAGGAATACATGAAAGAAAATCAACAAAATTAACAGTTTGTGATAATTATAAAGAAATATTTAAAGTTTTGAAGACATACATAGAAAATGAGAATAAAACTTTAAATGATAAAACATTAGAAAATGAAATTGATATATTAGATAAATTGATTTAAAAAATGTAAAAGTGAATAGATAAAGAATAAACTTGAGGATAGAGGAAAAAATTAATTTTAGTTAAATTTTTCTCTATCCCTTTTACAATTTGCTACATTGACATTTAAAAATCTTTGTATTACTATAAGAAAAAAATTAGAAAGGAAAATTTTATTATGGAAGAATGTAAAATTGAAAATTTATATAATTTAAACGAAACAATTGCAAAAGATGTGTTTGATGGATGCACATATCCTTGGGAAGTATTACCTAAAATTAAAGATTTCATAATACATTTAGGAAATACATTAAGTAAGGAAGAATATGATAAGATAGGCGAAAATGTATGGATTGCTAAAACTGCAAAAGTTGCACCAACTGCTTATATAAATGGTCCAGCTATTATTGGAAAAAATGCTGAGGTGAGACATTGCGCATTTATAAGAGGCAATGCCATAGTTGGCGAAAATGCAGTTGTAGGAAATTCTACAGAGCTAAAAAATGTAATACTATTCAACAATGTTCAAGTTCCACATTATAATTATGTAGGAGATTCAATATTAGGATATAAATCTCATATGGGAGCTGGATCTATTACTTCAAATGTAAAATCAGATAAAAAGTTAGTTATTGTAAAAAATGAAAGTGAAAAAGTTGAAACAGGTTTAAAGAAATTTGGCTCAATGATTGGTGATAATGTTGAAGTGGGTTGTGGTTCTATTTTAAATCCTGGAAGTGTTATTGGAAAAAATACAAACATATATCCATTGTCTTCTGTAAGAGGTGTTATAAGGGCAAATAGTATTTATAAAAAACAGGGAGAAATTGTTGACAAAAAGTAAAAAATGGATTATAATGTCATATGTTGTCAACCATGGTTGACATATCGCTTCATTTCTATCTCTTTAAAATAGATGTATTTTAGTTTATTTTTTTTGAGATTGGATTGAGTAAATCCACCTAGTATGTTTTTCATACTAGGATTTTTCTTTTTTTGACAAATTTTACTTGTAAAATTATGATAGTAATGATACAATAATAATATATTAAAAATAATTAAAGTATTAGAAGAAAATGGAGATTCTTATGTTGATAATTTGATAATAGATGTAAATCCATTTAAATTTTCAATAGATAATGAAGATTCAATAAAAAAATGGAAGAAGAGCAATGGAATAAATGAGGATTATAATGCCGAACAATGTTTTAATTATTTAAAAGAAAAATATGAAATAAAGAATGAAGATGTAGAAGAAGCAAGAAAGATTATGGCAATACGATATGAAATTACTCAAAATGGTTATAGTACTGTAAGACCTGTTGAAATAGCAAATAATATTACAAAAAATTCAATTTTAAAATTTAGTGAAGAAAATAGTAATTTCTCTGGAATAGATATTATTACAAAACCAGTAGTAACATATAATAATGGCTCTTTGGCATCACATGTACTTGGATATTGTGGAAAGATAACACAGTCTGAATTAGAAAATGTTGGTGATGGATATGATAAAAATGAATTAATTGGTAAAACAGGAATTCAATATGTTTTTGAAAAATATTTAAGGGGAAAAAATGGAAAAAGACAGATTGATATGGATGTAAATGGTAATATAACTGGTGAGTATATTACCGAAGAACCTATCGTAGGATCTGATGTTGAGCTTACAATTGATGCCAATATTCAAGCTGTTGCAGAAAAAGCTTTAAAAGATGATATTGAAAAAATTTCAAACGGTGGATATGCGGAAAAATTTGAGGCAAAAGCAGGGGCTGTAGTTGTAATGAATACAAAAACAGGAGAAATTTTAGCTTTAGCAAGTTATCCTGACTATGAGCCACAGTTATTTGTAAACGGTATAAGTACAGATAAATATAATGAATATCGAGAAAGTGAAGCTTTATATAATAGAGCAATAAGTGGAACATATGCTCCAGGATCTACATTTAAAATGATAACTGCAATGGCAGGCTTGGAAACAAATGCTGTGACAACAACAGAAGCAATTAATTGTACAGGTGTTTATCCCGCAGCACATAAACCAGTGTGTTGGTATTATACAACATACAAAAGAGGACATGGTGCTTTGGATATATCAGAGGCTATACAACATTCATGTAATTACTTCTTTTATGAGGTTGGAAATAGAATTGGAATAGATACACTTTCTAGTTATTCAAAATATTTTGGCTTAGGAAGAAAAACTGGAATTGAGCTACCAAGTGAAGCTTCTGGAAATATAGCAAGTAAAGACAGAGCCAGGGAAGAAAATAGAGAATGGTATGTTGGTGAAACTTTATCTGCTGCAATTGGACAAAGTTATAATAATGTTACACCTGTTCAAATGGCAAAATATATAAGTATATTAGTAAATGGTGGACACCAAATAGATACAACATTAATAAAATCAATTATTAATTCAGATGGAACACAAGTATCAAAAGACGAAATAAATGCACATGTAAAAGAAGTTTTGGGTGTTGAAGATGAGAAAATTGAGGAAAAGACATTTAAAGATGAAAATGTAAAAGCTGTTTTAGAGGGAATGAAGAATGTTACAACTGAATCTGGAGGAACAGCATATTCAATATTTAAAGATTCGAACATAAAAGTTGGAGGAAAAACAGGGTCTGCTCAAGCTGGGAAGAAAACCCATGCATGGTTTGTTGGATTTGCACCTTTTGATGATCCAGAAATAGCAGTAGTATCTATAATTGAAAATGGAGGCCATGGTGCATATGCTGCACAGGTAGCAAAAGATATTTTTGATTCATATTTTTATGAAGACGAAGTAAAAAGTAATAATGAAAATTGAGATAATATTTTATTATCTCAATTTTTTATATATTTTTTATAAAATTGATACCAGATTTCATAATCTAAAAAAGAAGAGAAAATAAAGCAATTAATAATAATTTATCATCAGTATGTTGTGTATATAGAAAGTAAATCACAGCTAAAATTATTAAAATATCATCACCAAAAAATTTCAAATTACCAATTTCAAGAAGCGGACTTTTTTGTGAATTAGATTTAGTTCGTTTTTCATTGTTGTCAGATCTTTTTGAGTGGGAAATTTCGGAATCTAAAGCATCAATAAATTGGTTTTCAGACATAGTACGATTATCTTTTATTGAAGAAGAATATGTACTTGGTGAATGATCATCATGATGATATCTTTGTTTTAGTTAATTATTATAATAAAAAGGATTAGGAGGACGAAAAAAAGGAAAGTTAAAATTATTCATCTTTTACTTCATCACCACCTAAAGGATTCATTACTTCAATAATTTTTGCAAACTGAAGAAATTTTACATAATTGTCAATTTTATCTTTTTTAGTCTCATTTAAATAAGGTTTTAAAGAAAGTAGTAAATTAGCTCTGGGATCATCTTTATTACTAGTATTTAAAGAATCCATTATTTTTTTTATTTTTAAAATTGTATTAATATCAAATTCTGGAATACCATTATTAGATTTTTTTTCAGAAGAATCATTATTATAATCTGTGTTAATATTATTAGTATTTGTGGAATTATTATCTGTAGATTCACTAGAATTATTAGAGGAATTAGATGAAGAAAAATTGTTTAGAATATTCTTCAAATTATTTGACATATCTTTATCTTCTAAAATATTATTAAATTTTTGAAGAATATCATTCATATCTCCATCCATATTAATACCTCCTTGTTATTTATTCATATTATTTTTTAATTGTTCAATAATTTTTTGTTTATCATTAGAATTTAAAATATTGTTTAACTGGGAAACACCTTTTTCTAAATCTTTTTTATCCATATTTGATAAAGCTGTCATTAGTTTTGAAATATCCATATTATTATTATTCATAGTACCTCCATAAAAATTTACTTATTATAATATATGCAGAAAATTTAAAATGTATATATAAATTTTCCTTTTAAATATTGTTTTTTATGGGATTTTGAGATAGAATATAAAACATAATTTGTGTTATTAGAAAAAATAATGAAAAAAAATAATAAAATATATCACAATATGTAAAAAACTTTTTATATTTTATGTATGAAAAACGACAAAAAATTCAACTTAAATCGTGTAATATATATACATAAATTAAAAAGGTAAGAGGTGGTAAAAGGATGTTTCAAAATATAGCAAATGGTTTTAATGAAAAAGATAGCCATTACAAGGATGTTAAATTAAAAAATGAAGAAATTGGAATGTTTTTTAAGAGGGCTTTTACAAGGCAAAATATAATTATATATATAATTGCTTTTATGATTTCAATGGTTAGTTTCGGAGGAGATGTATCATTAGGTATAGCTCCATTTGGACTAGCAATACTAGCAGCAACGGCTGGTTCTGGAATACCAATAAGCATTGTATATATAATTACATTACTTGGTAGTTACATAGGGTTAGGAAAAGATATTACTGTAAATTATTTTCTGACAAGCTTAGTATTCTTTGCTACACTATTTATTATAAAAACTAAAAAGCAATTTGAAGTAAACGAAAAAGTAAAACTTGGAAAAAATATTGTAATTTCTATTTTCTGTGTAAATATATTACCAATGTTATTTACAACATTAAGCTTATCAAATATTATCTTTGCAGTATTGTTAAGTATTATAACTTATATTTTTTATAAAATATTTGTAAATGCAATAGGTGTCATATATGAATATGGAGATAAAAAAGTATTTTCAATAGAAGAGCTTATGGGAGCGAGTTTATTGTTAGCAATTGCAATTACAGCTCTTGATCCAATTAATATATTAGGATATTCATTAAAAAATGTACTATGTATTTTAATAGTTTTAATATTAGGTTGGAAAAGTGGTATTTTAATTGGAACTACAGGTGGAGTAACAATAGGAATTGTTTTAGGAATAATAGGAAATGAACCTCCAATAACAATTGCAGCTTTTGCTATAGCAGGGATGCTATCAGGAATATTTAGTAAAATTGGAAAGATTGGTGTAATAATTGGTTTCATAGCTGGAAATATACTTATAACATATGTGTCAAATGATAATGTACAACCTATAATATTATTTCAAGAAATATTAATTGCTTCATTAGGATTATTATTAATTCCAAAGAAAGCAGAAGTTGCAATGAATGAGCTATTTGATAATTCAAGTATATTACCAGAAATGAATGAAAGAGCTTTAGGAGAAAGTAAAGAAACCGTCAATAAATTAAGTGACATTTCTGAAACAATATCTGAATTAGCTAAAAGTTATGATGAAGTTGCAGCAACTGTTATAGAAGATAAAGAAGATATAAAATGTGAAAATGAGAATAAAAAAATATTCAAAAAAGAGCTATATAGCAATATTGAAAATATGGAAGACAATATTCTATATGATGATATAAAAAATTCAAATGAGATTGTTGATGATATATTTAAACATTTAAACAAAAATAAAAAATTGACAAAAGATGTATTAATATTAATTTTTGCCAAATACAATAATTATATAATTGGAACTGATATGGGGAATATAAATAAATCAGTTGAAAATGATATAAATAAAATGATTGAGGTAATAAATAAATCATACAATGTTAGTAAAATAAACTTTGTATGGAAAAAGAAATTAGAAGAAAAAAATAAAAATATGTCTGTTCAATTGCAAGGTGTTTCAGAAGTGATTGCAGATTTGGCTGAAGATATAAAAGACTCAAAAAAAGAAAAATATGTAGATCAAAAAAATTTAATCAAAAAAATATTGATGCAAAAGGGAATTGTAACATCAAATATAAAGATAACCCAAAATGATTCTGGTAGAAGTATTGTAAATATATATGTTGAAAATAATGAGGAAAATCCTGAAAATATTGCTAAAAAAATATCAAAAGTTTTATTAAAAGTTTTAGAAGAAAAAATGACATGGCAAAAGAAAAAAAGTGATATAAAATTTGAAAACAAAATATTAACTTTCTCATTTATTTCTAGTGATATATATAATTTAAAAGTTGGAATTGCAAGAGCAAAAAAACATGACTCTCCAGTGTCAGGAGATACAAGCATACAAACAAAGCTAAATGATGGTAAATATTTATTAGCAATAAGTGATGGTATGGGATCTGGTCCAGAAGCAAGAAAAAGTAGTAAAATTGCAATTAAAATGTTGGAGCGAATGTTATCATCAGGATTTAAAAAAGACGTATCTGTAAAAATGATAAATGCAACTTTATCTGATAGTATAGAAGAAGATATGTATGCAACATTAGATATTCTAATATTAGATTTATATCAAGGAAATATTGAGTTTATAAAAAATGGAGCTTGTCCAACATATATAAAAAGAAATAAAGAAGTAGAATTAGTAAACTCAATTTCATTGCCAACAGGAATTATAAATGATATCGATTTAGTAGTATATGATAAAGATATAAAAGATGGAGATATAATTGTAATGTGTAGTGATGGAATTATAGAATCAAATACAGAATATTTGCACAAAGATTTATGGTTAAAGTATTTTCTTGAGGAGCTTCAAACAGATGATGTTCAGCAGATAGCTGACTTAATAATAAGTGAAGCAATAGATAATGATTACGGAAAAGAAAAAGATGATATGACTGTAATTGTTGCGAAAGTAAGTAAATAAAAATCAAAAAATTGTTGTATAAAAGTACAACAATTTTTTTGTTTTTATTGTGAAGAAAAAATATAAATTTGGTTTACTAAAAAAAAAGCTTATGTTATAATGTAGAAAAAAAAGAAAGGTGTATTTGTAAATGAACCAAATTTTATCATTTCAAACAATAGGAAATTCGAAGATACAATTAAAAAAAGTAATTCGTTTTTTTTCTATTTTTATTATTTTGTTTGCATTAATATTAGTTATTGAAGGAAGTTTTGGATATTATAAAAATAAGAATAAAAAAGTTGTTATAAAGGAAACTCCAGATATAAATATTCAAAGAGATAATGGTACTACAATATTAAATATAACATCTAACATTGGAGTACAAAAGGTTATATATTCTTGGAATGACGGAATTGAAGATTCAGTCGAAGAAGGTGGAAAAAATAATATTGAAGTAAAAATTCCAACTACAATAGGAACCAATGACTTAAATATAAAAATTATTGATTCAAATGGAAATACAATTGTATATAATCCTGTAAAAATCTCTTATGAAGAAAATCAAGAAGAAAATGTAAATTGGGAAGAAGCAATAAAAACAGATAAAACTAAACCAAAAGTTTCAATTGAATCAGTTAAAGGGAAAATAGTTATTACTGCAACTGATGATGTAAAAATGTCATATGTAACATATAGTTGGAATGAAGAAGAAGAAAATAAAATAACAGGTTTATCTGATGATGAAAAAACATTGACAACAGAAATTGATTCAACAAATGTAAAAAAAGGAACTAATAAATTAATAGTAAAAGCTTATGATAAAGCTGGAAATGTCGAAACAGTCGAAAAAGAAGTACAAGGTGCTAATGGATCAGAAATAAAAGTAAATCAAGAAAATGGTGAATTAGTAGTAAATGTAAAAAATGATATTAATATAACAAAAATAGAATATAACTTTAATGGTGAAGAAAAAACTATAGATAATATTAATCAAAAAGAGTATACTTTTAAATTACAGATGAAAGATGGCGAAAATAAAATTTCAATTTCGGCATATGCAGATGCATTAAAAAGTGATTATCAAAATACTTTTACTAAGGAAATTACAAATACGAATACTAGTGCTCCTACTATTAAGGTATTAAAGGATAGCAATCAAATTATAATAAATGTAAAGGATGAATCAAACATTACAAAAATAATTTATAATTTTAATGGGCAAGAAAAAACCATAGATAATATTAATCAAAAAGAATATCAACTTAAATTAGATTTAATAGATGGAACAAATTACGTTAATGCATATAATCAAAATAATAAAAGTGAATATAAAGGTAAAACAACAAAGTAAGAAAAAAGGAGAAAATAGAACTTAGTCTATTTTCTCTTTTTTGTTTATGGATTATTAGCAACAACCTCTGTTCCCTCCGCAGCAACAACATATTATAAGAAGTAATACTATTATCCAAATGCAGTCATCTCCAAATCCGAAACCACATCCGCATCCGCAATTTCTATTTTCTGGCATATTATTTCCCCCCTTTCAAAATCTTTTGTATGATATATATTATTCTAATTAGCAAAAACTGTTACGAAAAAAATAATAAAATAAAAATTTCTATGTACAAAAATAGTAAAATAATGATATAATCCGTTATAAATAAAATTATTATTTTAGAAAGGATGATAACAATATGGGCAATATTGTGCTATTAGATGATTTAACAATAAATAAAATTGCAGCAGGAGAGGTTATTGAAAGACCCGCATCTGTAGTAAAAGAACTAATGGAAAATTCTATTGATGCTGGAGCAACAAATATTACAGCAGAAATAAAAAATGGTGGAATAACATATATACGAATAACAGATAATGGAAAAGGAATTTTGCCAGATGATATGGAAATTGCATTTGAAAGACATGCAACAAGTAAAATTAGAAGTGCAAAGGATCTAGAAACAGTTAAATCGATGGGATTTAGAGGAGAGGCTTTAGCAAGTATAGCAGCGATTGCTCGTGTTGAACTAATATCTAGAACAGCTGATAGTGAATTAGGATATAAAATAGTTGTTGAAGGTGGAAACATAATAAGCAAAGAAGTTATAGGTTGTCCAAAAGGTACAACTATTATAGTTGAAAATTTGTTCTATAATACACCTGTAAGATATAAATTTCTTAAAAAAGATTTTACTGAAACAGGATATGTCGAAGATGCTGTTACAAGAATAGCTCTTGTAAATCCAAATATATCTGTCAAATTAATTAATTTAGGCAAAAATATAATTAATACAAATGGAAGCGGAGATATAAAAGATGTTGTGTATAGCATATATGGAAAAGAAGTTGCTGAAAATATAATTAAGGTTAATTATGAATTTGAAGATATGAAAGTAACAGGATGTGTTGGAAAACCACAAATTGCGAAATCAAATAGATCAAGTCAATTATTTTTTGTAAATAAAAGATATATAAAAGATAAAACACTAACAAGTGCTGCAGAACAAGCTTTTAAAGGAATGTTATTACCAGGGAAATATGGATTTTTAGTATTAAACATAGAAATAGATCCACATAATATTGATGTTAATGTTCATCCAGCAAAATTAGAAATAAGATTTCAAGA
>ERZ779941.713-NODE-713-length-13017-cov-9.397855_pt1 | contig 13017 bp, 16 predicted proteins | sample MGYA00511952_ERZ779941 | MGnify/ENA primary metagenome ERZ779941 (study PRJEB29588, sample SAMEA2142846) | human gut metagenome | biome: human gut; feature: human-associated habitat; material: faeces | place: Denmark | collected 2008/2010 ...
ATGAATATCAAGAAAAGCCTGTATTCCCAGCCAAGGCCGGTCTCAATACCGAAAGCGGATGACTATATGAGCAGCTATGCCGAGAAATGAGCTTCTTCGGTGAAATTTACGCCGATCCCGACCTGCCGCACCGGGCGCGGACGGTCTATATGTACCTGCGTGACCGTGCAGGCGGCGGAAGCTGCTGGCCGGGCGTGAAAACCATAGCCCGCGACCTGCACCTCTCGCCGCGCACAGTGCAGAGAGCTTTGAACGATTTAGAACACGCCGGATACATCCAGCGCCAGCGCCGCCAGCGTGAAAACGGAAGCTGCACGTCAAACTTATACATTATAAATGAGGACAAATAACAACGCGGACGCTCCCCGCCAAGGGGAACGTCCGCGCGTTTGCTGTCACCAGCGCTGCGACACCACGGCGCAGCTTGAAGAACCAACTCTAGCTGAGAACCAACACAGAAAAGAGAAATCTGAAATTCAGGAAGGAAGAATCTCTATGCGAAAGATCAAATTTATATCCATCCTGCTGGTGCTGTCGATGCTGCTGACGGTACCGGCTTTTGCTTTTTCCACAGGCTTTACGGACGTGTCCGAGAAAGTCACCTATGCGGAATCTGTTTCTTATCTTGCTGACGCTGGCATTCTAAGAGGTACGGCATCCGGCGGATTCGCACCGAACGAGAAGATCACGGTCAGTCAGTGGGCGACGATGCTCTGCCGCGCGTTTGACACCGAGCCGGAAGGCGTTTCATGGCAGGAAGTGGGGGCGAATGCTGTCCAGATTGCCATCCGCAGCGGCTGGCTGGAGCCGACAGCAATCAGTGACGCAAATGGTCTTATCTGCCGCGGTGAACTCTATCGGACTGCTTTCGCGGCAGCCGGAATCCCGCTCTACGATGCAACACTTTACGGCCTTGACTGGCTTTCTTCCGGCGAAAATGCTCTGCGTGTCGGCAAAGAGCTTGGGCTTTGTGCTGAGAACAAGACCGCAGCAGACCTCATCACACGCGCCGAAGCTGCACAGCTTCTTCATGCCGTTCTGACACAGACGCTGACCGTTGTAACGCCCGATACGCCGATCACGGTCGAAAACCTGACGCAGTGGAATGTGAACACATTCCTGCTGGAACTCCGCAAAGTCCCACAGCCAATCCTCGGCGCTTTCAACGAAAACGGCTGGACGTTCGTGATCGGCACGGAATACCTCACAGAACTCAGCCGCAAGCTCGGCGTGAACTGCATCGGCGCGGCGGCATACACAGAGAAGCGGATTTACGTTTTCGAGGCCAGCGCGATTCTGCACGAATTCGGACACTTTCTTGATTGCACAATGGGTTTCCCGCAGGAGCATAATGGGACTCGTCAAAGCAAGACTCTATAAGACACAAAAACTACACTTAACTGTTTGGCCGTTATTGATATGTTGGCCAGCGACCAAGAGAAGACCGCTGCCGTTATGCATCGGCGTAAGCATATAGCAATTGTGCTATGTGTATTTCTTATAGGTTTCTATGTATTCACGGAACAGCTGTTCCGAAGATGGCATTGTATTTTCCAGCGGCCATTCTTCATCCTGTTCAGGTGAAAGGAAGTAGCTTGCCAAATCTGTCAAAGGCCCACAGAACTCTTTTGCCCACACGTTGGTTCCAGCACCATTCGGCACCAGTTCAAAGGACACGCAATGCAGCATATCATCAGATACTTCCAACACTGCTTTTGCTGGTGCCTGCATAGCGCCGCTGTCCGTATAATGTTCCGTACCATCGCAGCCATAATAAAAATGATAGCACACGTGGCACACAATAACGGTTTTTTCGGCTTCTTCGTATGTGCCATAGACCCCAATTTCCGGGATGCAAATGTCCGCATTCGGTGTTCGATTCCGTGCGGCAACAGCGGCATCAAATAGCACCGCGTCCCGTTCTGATAAATCAAATTGCTCAGAGCAAGGATTTGGGAATATCAGAGCGGACGCATCTTCACTCTGAGCGGATTCCGTGGTTGCTTCGGAGGATTTTTCAGATGAGGATTTCGTCGCTGTTTCGTCCTGCATTGTTCTGGTATTGGCTGTAGCGCTTGCCGGCTTATCGTACACAGGCATTGATATTGCCGTATCAGAGGAACGACATACGCAAGATGTTAAACCAAAAATCAACACAATGAGAAGCGAAACAGCTGCCAAATGTTTTTTTGCCATATCTAAATGATCTCCAAAAATTAATATACACGAATATAGAACTGATGGCTGTTTGCAACATCGTTTTCGGATGTCGGTTTTGCGTAAGTAACAATTCTGTATAGGCCGGTTTCGGTGAATTCATATTTATCCATGCTAATTCTGCTACAATTATATTTCGTTGTGGTTGTATACGCTCCAGAGGGCTTGAATACACGCATCGTCATCTTGTATTGTGTCCCAGTTGCAAAACTCTCGATAGTCTTTTCTGTATTTTGAGCTTGTGGCGGCATCAAAGTTCCTTATAATGCCGAATCATTCTTTTAAGCAAATAGTTTCACTCTCTTGATTAAGACGCGTTTTCAATTATTACTTGAATTAGGTTGCCAGTATCAGAAGTAATTTCTAGGATAATATCGTTATTTTTCTCGTTAATGACCCAATAGGAGAATTCTGTGCAATTTGCGCGCAAGTCTTCTATGGTCGTATTTTCCGGGATTATCGTCATCTGCATATTCATAATCCCGCTCGAAAAAAGCCGGTAAAACGCCAAATTGGTTTCTTGTATTAACTCTGGATCGCTAAGATAGTTCACTGTTAGAAAAAAAATACGTTTTGGGTCTCGAAGCATAGCTACAATATACTGTTTCTCTATAGGGTGCGTAGTATAGTAGGTGTCATCTATATTACTTTCCGCCAAGATAAAATTCACAGGTGCCCCAGTTCTTAAAAAATACAACCAATTTTCCAAGGATGATGCCGATGTTATGTAATTTAAATCAGTGTCATCATATGTAAGCATTAACTCCCATGCAATTAGAGCAATTGCTTTATCGTTTCCCGAAAAACTCACATTTTGATTATCGCTGACATAACAAAGGGATTCATGGTTGATAATATACTCAAAACAATACAACGCCAATGGCTCAGTATTGCCCTTGAAATATTCTTCCAAATACCCATTGTTTAGTAATATTTCCTCGATTCTCCTTACGGAATAATCATGGGGAGATTTTTCTTCAAGCAATACTGAGATATTGCGAACAAACTCCTCGGCATCATTAATAAAAGAACCCTGCCGCATCTTTCCGATATGCTCAGCCAGTGGTGTCTCCACCACCGGCTGAGTTGCCACCTCGACATTTGACGAAATTGCTCTGCAGCCTGACATAACAATTGCATATAGGACAACTGCAAGCATGGCAAGGATCACGCAATAGAAACGCTTCATCGGAATCAACTCCGGTCAATTTCTGTAATGAGTGCCGTGATTTTCTTCATAAGTAACCTCCTGCTTTTTTACGATATGTTTCCTATCGACGTATTACCTTTCTTTGAAATAATCCCCCCTTATTCAATCCTCAAACAATGTATCCACGACCCAATCCGGAATATTATGAAGCTCCATTTCTCCATCCTTTCGCGGAACAGTCCATACGGACGATTCTCCTGTCTCAGGGTTGAGCGTCAGTTCCTGCACGACAAAATACTCCCGCAAGCCACCATCGCATACGCGCCACCAGATAAAGTCGACGTACAGATTCGGATCACCGGGTGTCTGCCTCTCTGCACCGTAGGGTGCGCTGCTTGCTCGCAGGATTAGCGTATACGAAAACGGCCAGATCTCTTCATTTTTACGGATGTAGGACACAATCTGGTCTCTCGCTGCGTAGAGATCGAAGTCGTACTGACCGACCCTGTCCAAATTGGCTGTAACGGAATTTTCCCATGTATCGTGGTGATCCATAAGCGAATAAATTGCGGCATAAGAAGCCGGATACTGTGCTTGCAGTCCTTCTGCGTCTGCTTCATGAATATGTCCGAACGCCCAGATAAACCACGTCCGGAACCACTCGAGCGGTGTCTCGGCTTCCCGCTCCAAATCTTCCGAGCCAAGAAGACTCCGGAATACTTCAAACGCCATACCGGGCAGATCACGGTCGCCCCATGCGGTATCCCGAAGACTGAGGCTGTCCTGCCCGTGGTAAAAGCTGCGAATCAGTTGACTGAGAACTTTTTCCTTTTGCGCCGTGATCATCTCGTATTCCGGGTTGCTTTTCCAGTCATCCAGCGTCTGAAGTGTTTGAAGAACCGCACAAAGATTTTCATAGTCGCCGAGATCCGGAACTGTACTCTGCGGTTCTTGTTCCGCGTGTGATTCTTCCGACAGCGCTTCTTCCGCTTTTTCCGTCGGCTCGGTTATTGTTTCTTCCGTAACTGCCGAATCCGACTCCGGCAGACGGATATCCGTTTGCTCTTGCCGTTTCTGACAGCCCGTCAATACTAGTAGAACGCAGAGCATCGTAAAAAATGTGTGTTTTTTCATTAAGGCCAATCCCCTCGATCAGATCGCTTTGCGCTTCCTATCGATTGTATGATTTTAATGATTTCATCATAAGTTTCAACGCCCGCGATGCTGCACTCGATATTGTCCGCAGTCCATGCTGCAAAATAAACTCCCTTGTTTGTCATGATATAGTACACTGTCCCATTGTATTCATATTGCTTAGGATCAATGGTGTCCTTTTCATACAGTAAATGATCCTGATTCTCGGAAAATACCGTATACAATAGTGTAATCGAAGAATCACCATTCCCTAAAAGACAATAAAGAGACACAGGCTGAGTTACCGCATTGTACTGGACATCCATTTCCACAAAACCATCAGGAATATAACTTGGCAAAATCGTCGTAGGTATGCCGTGCATTTCCATCTCATTGGCAATAGAGGTCAGCGGCGCGGGAATCTCTTTCTTGGAAGAAGGCACAGCTGTTTGTGTGTATTCTGCTGACCTGAAACCAAACGTCTCCTTTGTCCAGCTGGCGATTGCCCCCATAAGTCAAACCCAAATGCATAAGCAGTTAGAGAGGTTGCCAGCAGAACGGCAATGACTGCCGCGAGGATGCGGGCTGTGCGAAGAACCCATTTGCGTGGACGCGTATTTGAACGCGGTGCGGGCCGGAGGATTTGCGTTTTGTCGGAAGTACCATTCAGCTGTGGCTCATCATCAAAATCAAAGAGCGAGCATCCTTCGCTTGAAGCAAAACGATAATTTTTGTTAAAAGAACTCCAAGCGTGATTGACATCTCCGAAATCAGATGACGGCAGCTCCTGATTGCGCTTTGCGATCACCCCCATAATATATAAAATTGCATCAGTATCGGAGTCTTCGCCGTCTGGGAGCTGAGAGTCCTGACGTAAAATTTCGTTCAATTCCTCCGTGCTCATCTCGTCAAACTTTGAAAAATCTCGATAAAAATGCTCTTTGGATTCCGACATCTCTGTGAACCCCCTTTGTTTTTATATGTACACAATTGGTTTGTTGGGGACATACATTAAAAATCTTTCTCAATTATTTTTTGAAGCTTCTTTTTTGCACGTTGCACACGCTTTTTGCAGGCTTCAACCGTAATTCCCAATTCTTCCGCAGCTTCCAACATAGTATATCGACGAACAACGATATTTACAAGAAGCTGAAAATCTTCTTCTCCTAGAGCATCTGAGTAGGCAACAATGAATTCTGTTGTCTCCACAGTTGTGCTTGCCTGCGGCTCATACGCAGACATCGCCGCAAGTAGTGCATTACTAAGTCTAGCCTCAGTTCGCCGTCTATTACGAATCACATTTTTAAGTGTATTGACGAGCCAACCACGTGGATTTTTACTGCTCATCAATCCATCTGGCTTAATACACGCAATTCGAAAAGTATCTTGTACAACTTCTTCAGCAAGTGCCTTGCTTCCCAGTGCACTCATCGCGTAGATACACAGACGGGTGTACATCTCCCGGTAAAGTCGCTCGATATATTCCTCTTCTTCTTGATTTAAACTCATGTTATATCCTTCTTGGCCAAGAGTCTTGCTCAACACTTTTTATTCCGATTTTGAAAATTCTTCAATACAAAGTTGAACCAAACGTTCTACTGCGATTATAAACGATTCGGGCTTATCCCTCAAGAGTGTCTCGATGTTTCGGATGCGAGCATCAGCTTGGTTTGGGTATATCAGATAATCCACACTTACGCCCAGGCAATTTGCTAGGTCATATAGTACTGAAATACTGACGCCTTTATTTCCGCGTTCGAGATTTGCATAAAATGATGTACTGATACCCACCTTTTCAGCAAGCTGTTCTTGGGTTAATCCATACTGTGTTCACAAACGCTGCAGATTCATTCCGATTATTGTAGCAATTCTCTTGTCCATGTCAACCACTCCTTGCGGAATAATTATATTTTCCGCAAGAGATAGCCGGAATAATCCAAAGGAGTGCATTTTTATTTCCGCCAGAAATATTCTTTAGAGTTTTCAATTAATTGTCCCCATATGCTACGATATTAACATAATTAAGTGGATAGCAAAAGAAAATATAATCGGGTAATCGAAGCAGGATAACGGCATTTCCTTGGAACAGGGCGAGCCACTTATTTTATTGGTACATATGGTAACCGAAATAATCGGTTTCAGCCATATGATTGCGCAACCAAAATGGCCTATGATTATTCTAAAGTGGGCGACAAAAATGTTCAGATTCGGAATTTGGACACCGACGAGGTCTTTACCTACTATCAGGCCGATGTTGGCGCATTGCCCGATGCAATTATCGACATTTGGGGCGAGGACAACATCCGCGAGCTTGCAGGAACCCCGGATGGAGCGCCGACAGATAACGCAAATAATGTGAGATATTACCACGAGCGGTTTTCTGATCAAACAGCCCCTGCCAGATAAAAACGCTTAGAGAGGATGTCCTGCCCTTTTTGAAACAGGAGGAGAGATATGAAAGTAAAGCAATTGATTTCCATTCTTCTTATGCTGCTGCTACTGACGGCGTGTAGCGCAAACACCGACCTTGACCTTCCGGACGAAGCAGGTTCATCGGAACAGACATCCAACATGGACGCCTCTGCCGCTGAACCGGAAGACGGGGCGGAAAAGCCGACGCTGCCAGAGATCGAGACGCCCGAGGGAGCCCCGGACGCAGAACTAGTGGAGACGCTGCTTGTCACTGTGGTAGACAACATCAACGGCGAAAATGCGGATGACGGCGTGGAGCTAGTCATCTATGCTTACGATGAACAGTCGCAGGCGTTTCGGGTAATCTTCAAGACGCCAATCGGCCCATATGTGTATCCGGCCAATACGGTGGATTTTGAACACCAGATCGTCTACTACGCGTCTGCACGCCCGGACGAGACATATGACAACCTATATTCGTGTGATTTGAAAACAGGAAATGTCCAGCGGCTGACGGATGGAAAAAATGCGTTTAATGATCTTCTCTTTGTGGATGGCACGCTCTATGCCAATGTGGCTCGGGAGTTCTGCACAACCTGTCAGCCCGCCCGGTTTGACCTTGACAGCCAGACGTTTACCTATCGAAATGAGGCCGACGACGATACGTGGCATCACTCCTTCTCCTATGACGATTACGCAGACGAATTTTTGATCCTCACTTGCTCGGATGCGGAAATGCGGACACACCGCGTTGCGGCGGAGACACATATCCGGCCTAAAACAATTTCTTTGATCGACGCAACATTTGAGAATGTCACACCTCTGTTTTTTACGGAGGATTTTGAAATCTGTCTGACCCGACGGCTGAATGAAAACACCATTCTGATGACAACAGAGCCACAGATGGTCAGTGGAAAGCGTACACTCAAACGTCTGGACATCACCTCGCAGGAGGTGGAGAATGTGGCAATTCCCGGAATTCAGCAGGTTCATATGTTCTATCCTTCCTTGGACGGCAATACCCTGTATTTCGTCGGCCAGGCGGAGGGCAAGACAATCTGGAACGTTTACCGCTATGCGCTGGACACGCAGGAACTGACGCAGCTCACGTTCCCCAAACAGCCCGACCGGATCATTGACATACAGATCACGCACCAGCCCTGCGGGCCTGATTTTTCACATGGATGTTGCGTCCTCGAAGACGAAGGCCTAAAAAAATAACCTTTTGGATTACGCACTGACAGAATGCAGTGTTCCTCAGGCAAAACAAAGAAGACGTAGTCCCGAAACAGACTAATCAATCAGTATCTAATGGAAAATATGGAACCAAATGAATGCCATGAAAGGAAGGACAACTATGAAAAAGAAAATCCGTATTTTTGCCCTGCTTTTGGTTGTAGCGATGCTCTTATCGGCATTTGCCTATGCTCATGAAGAAACGGACAGCGCGAAGATTCACTTAACAGGTGAAACGTTGAGCGAAGCCGATGATGTTCAAGCTATCGGCAACCGAGCTATCTTTATTTCTACGCAGAATAAGATTGCCAGCGTTGATGACTCGCAACAAGAATATGTTGCAGAGTACGTGCCAGAATACCAGATTGAATTTGCTATACCATATCAGAACAAAGGCGTCATGATTGGCAGTGAAAAACCGACTATGGTCGCGTGCCCTAACGCATTGTGCAAGGATGAATATGAGCTGTCATGGGAGGGCACGTATGAGTACTTTGATTTGACCACAGGCGCAGTTCGGGCCATCCGTGACCCGAACACATTTTACATTGCGGCAACAAGTGTTGGCCTCACAGATCAGTCAAACTATACAACCACCATAAACGGAAAAAGCATTCCTAACGCGCAATATCCCGCAGGCGGCACATATAGTGGATCAACCAGCACGAGTTTTGGTACAGGTTCGCAATGCCACGGATTTGGGCTCTATATCTATGACTACTTATTTGGAAGCAGTGGTGCAAAATGCTCTCAGGGTTTTGAGTATATCGGAAACTATACTCAAACGCAAATTAAGAACAAACTTCAGTCTTTTGTTCTTGGAACGCTGCTCAGAGTTAGCTACAGCGGCAGCACGTCAGATGAGCATACAATGATTTTGGTTGGCAGAGACAGCACTGGCGTTATCATCTACCATGCAAACTGGCCTGATAACGGCACTGTAGCAATTTCACATGTGACATGGAGTGGATTTGCACAAACGTTCCCCTACTTGGATTTTATTATTTGTCCGCATAATGTGAATGTCTGGAATCCATATTCCTCGACGCAGCACAGAGGAGCATGCACAGCGTGCGGGACTTATCTTTACGGAAGTCACTACGCACAAGTCGGTGGTATGGGGACTTGTCTGGTCTGTGGCTATTACGGAAATATGCCAGGATTGACCAGTACAGGTCATGAGACAGAATGATCGCGAGGTATGTTCTATGATAGGAGTCGTTACTCTGCAGCGAAAAAGTGTGATGTGTCTCCTGCTGCTTGTGATTGCGGTGTTGATGCTGAGCGGTTGCCATCAACAAAGTCGTAGTGCGCAGCTAGATATTGCTGTGCAGCAACCGCCAGGGGTGGAGCAGCCCACTGAGGCACAGCCTACGCCGCAAGCGCGCCCAGCCAAACCGGAACAGGCAGAAGATCCGTCATTTCTCTCTCCTGAAAGCGACGGGGACTACGATCTGGTATTCTTCTTTGCCACAGCGGACATCGGCGATTATGAATTTTCCATCGCCCCCGAGGGCAGCGACGATTGGCAGAAGCTCGACGAGGCGCACTGGCTGGGAACCTGCGGCCAGTCAGAGGAGCACAGCCGGGTGCATCAGCAGCCCTCGCATATTTCAAAGTTCGGATTCCGCTTCGCGGATGAAGCAGACGGACGCTATCAGCTCAGGACTACGACGGTCGGGGTGACGCCCGCTGAGGTGCAGGAGCTATGGTCGCTTGAGATCAAGGATCAGACAACGCTGCTCGTCGTGGGAAGCGACCCGAAGACGGGTAAGCAGCTGCCGGAGCTTCTGCCCATGCGGCGCTGCGCCGACTGCCCGCAAAGCTGGTTTTTCCAGGAGGGCGATCCCGCCGAAGCGGGGCCGGAGGTCATCGACTGCTGCTATGTTGCCCTGCCGAACGAGGAGGCGGCCAGCTATTTCCTTGCCCCGGAGGGCTGCGAGGATTGGATTGCCGTGAGCGCGGAGGCAAGCGATGGCCTGTGTGAAAACGAGAAAATCCACGGCGAAAGCTACCGTCTGCTTCGCGTTCCCCTTGACGCAGACGCGGAAGGTACGCGCTATCAGCTTCATCGGGAAGAAACCAACAAAGTCACGGCCACATGGCACGACATTTGCATCACGGACGATCACACCCTGCTTCGGGTGTACAGGCAGCCGGGATCAGCGGCGTGGCAGTCTGCCTGGTGCGCGGGGGAAGAACTGCTGCTGGTGGAAAGCTTCGCCCGCTGCGGCGAATGCCCGAAAAACTGGCCGGAGGGACGCCGTCAGAAATGCGGCACTACCGCCCTGAGCGCAAACGCAGACGCCCCTGTTGGAGAAAGCGTCTGCGAAGATCTGGAATTCTACTTTGGCGCGGACAACGTGGGCTGGTACGAGTTCTCCATCGCGCCGGAGGGAAGCGATGCGTGGGTCAAGCTGGATGACGTGTGTATAGATCGCGGCTGGAGCGCGGACGGTTACGTCTGTCCGTCTAAGTATGGCGTCCGATTTGAAGAAGGCAGCGGGCTGTATCAGCTCCGCGCCACTGTCAAGGCCCCGCTGCCGTTTGCAATATCGAACATCTGGCACAACCTGCCGCTGCAGCCGGAGGGGGCGCTTCTGTATGTGGCCTGCCCGCCCGGAACGGAGCAGTGGCAGGAAGCGATTGCTGCGACACAGGCCGTGATCGTAACGCAAATGGAGCCGGAGGGATTGAGGGAATAAGCTATAAGAATTCCATCGCATAAAGCAGGAGGAAAAAATGAAAACAAAGCAACGATATTTTGTTTTTAGTTTTCCTGCTGTCGGCACTGTCACCTGCTGTGGCTGCATCAAATGGAAACGCAACTGACACGGAAGCGCAGATAGATCAAACGGAAAACGTAGTTTGTTATGAGACGTTCTTTCAGTAGATTCTATATTTTAATGAAGATAGCTATGTACTTGAGAACATACTTTCGCATGAAGAAATCGCTGGGATGGATCTATTTGAAGTGATAGATGGAGATTTGTACTAGCTGTGACTCAGACGTGCATTGTTGCAAAAAAACGTACGTCCTGTCAGAACGGGCAGCATGGTTCTTCCGGTGGGATACATTGCTTTGTGCAATGTGTCTCACCGTAGATTTTATGCTTTAAACAAATTCGGACTTGCCACTGCTGTAAATCCCGCCGAACCAGTAATAACCACGCCGTTCGCACCGCCGCTGCAATGGACGATCAGCAGATTGCCGTCTGCGTCTGTGCCTCCAGCGATGCCGACGTGGGAATCATCCGGATAAAAGACCAGATCGCCGGGTTGGGCTTCGCCCCAAGGAATATCCGTGCAGTAGCTGTGCTGCATGGCCGCGCCGCCGCGTCAGCAAGTTTTTCCCGGTGACAGTGGCGCTGGTGTTTGGAAGCAATATGCTGGTGAAGCTGTCTCCGACGCTGACCCTGTCCCGCGGCTCGGCCAAGACAACATCCGCCATTGAAGAACGGATCAGTCGTTCGCCCTACAAGGAGATGGACATTTTTAGAAAATCCGTGCTTCCAGGCTCCATGGGCTGCGGCTTTACATACGGCGATGCCTATGAGAATGCCAGTGGGCAATTGACGCTGACGTATAAAATGCCCCTTGAGCTGTAGAGACGCCTCAGATAACACATTTGCTGCCGTGAATGTAAAATCAAACTGCTATGAGATTATGAAGACACCGTATAAAGAGAAGGAGCAGAATCCCTGTTGGTTCAAGGGGCGTTTACACGTTGCACTTTCTCCGCTCGTTGCAGCAAGCGATTTCCGCTGCTTGCGAAAATTGCACTGCACTTCTCTTCAACGCTAATCCTTATTCCCAGAGAATCATGCATTGGAGAGACACTGCTTCATACAAACATTACAAAGCGTGGCGTTCTTATTTGAGGACTCTCCTGATAGCGTCAGCGAATGGCTATAGTCGAGGCGCTATTGAGAAAAAGCAAAGGGATGAAGGAAAAATAGGTAGGCAGACTACCCGTGACTATATACTTACAGTTAACAGACTCAATTTCTTGACACGAAAGGTAAGCGGCTAACCATATTGTAAAACAAAATGGGCTGCAGCAAGATGCGGCTATTTTCTCAAGACAAGATGGTTTGCTTCGTATTTTTTTACAGCGGCCAATGGCGCAGGTTTGTTTTTGATAACAGAACTGCGCCATTGGCCGTGTTTTTCCCACCCCCCCGCCGTTTTTTACCAGCCTCGCGCCCCTCCGCTTTTGAAATTTTGGTTTTCTCAAAATTTCAGAAGAATGGAGGAATCCGTATGGGATTCAACTGTGCAGCAGAGAAAGCAAAATTTGATCGTGAATGGGCAAAACTGCGAAAAGAATACGCCAACGCAGGAATGAGCGAAAAAAGCATTCAAAAAATATATGAGTATGACTGGCACTGCTTCTGCCGGAATCGTGCGTATGAACGCAGGGCAACGAAAATGCCGTCAATAGAAATTGATGGTCCAGACGATGATCGGCGTTCTGCCCTATTTAGAAAAAGCGGGGTCATGTCTACCACCTTTGATGAAACTGGTTTTCAAAACCGCTATGCATGGGTCGACACATTGGAAGATGAGCGATTACTTCGCGCCATTATGAAATTAAACAAAAAAGACTTGGAATTGCTTACCTATGTCACACTCGAAGGACATGGGCAAGAAGAACTTGCACGAAGATGGGGGTGTACGCAGGCAGCAGTTGCTATCCGCATGAAAAAAATTAAAAAAATTTTTCAAACGACCTTATAAAAAAGTCGTTCCCGTGGCCTATGCATTGAGGGGACATTTTCAGTCCACCTCGTGCAGCTTGAAAAGTACATATCCAGCGACTGAATGACATCAAGCGGATGAGCCTGAAAAGGAACAGCGATGCGGAG
>ERZ779941.714-NODE-714-length-13008-cov-2.846831_pt1 | contig 13008 bp, 12 predicted proteins | sample MGYA00511952_ERZ779941 | MGnify/ENA primary metagenome ERZ779941 (study PRJEB29588, sample SAMEA2142846) | human gut metagenome | biome: human gut; feature: human-associated habitat; material: faeces | place: Denmark | collected 2008/2010 ...
GCAGGCCTTTTTATGTGCCGGCCCGCAGGCCGCGACAAACGCGAAATAAAAAATAATTATTCCGCTAATTATGGCCAAAGCGAACGCGGCGGCCATTCAAAATCGTTAAACGAGGTAAACCACTATGGCATTGGATGCCGCGACACTGGCCCTTACGGCAGCAGAGCTCAAAGCAACGCTGACCGACGCCAAGATCGCAAAACTATTTGAACCCACCCGTGATGAGCTGGTGCTCACCCTGCGTACCCGCACGGATACCTATGCGCTGCTGCTTTCGGCCCGCAGCGGTTCCGCCCGCGTGTGCCTGACCGAAGAAAGCTTTGAAAACCCGGAAACGCCGCCCTCCTTCTGTATGCTGATGCGCAAGCATCTCACCGGCGGCAAGCTGCTGGACGTGCGGCGTTCTCACATATTCAAGTGTTTTATCCAGCAAAAGCGTTCTTCCCGCCTGTTCTTCCCATGCGGCGGCGCGTTCTTTAAGGTCGTCAAAAATCGCCTGTTCTGCCGCCGCGCTTTCGCTGCGCATGGAAAGTAGCTGCGCAATCGGCAAGGAAGCATAAGGGGCAATCTCCCTGTCCTTTGCTTCAAAATATATCCGGCGTTCTATCCGCATGGTTTCGGCGGCTTCTAATTTGTCATGGTCGTATGAGGAATACGGCATATTCTTTCATCACGTCCTTTCTCGGTCATATAAGGGTTTGGGACTATCCCAACAAGCAAAATGCCCGCGCTCTCTATGGGAAGCGCGGGCATTTCTCGCAAACGGGTACTCGTTTGCTGTGCTTGCTATGTAGTTGTTTTTATCCGTAAACGCCTGTTTCTCTCGCTTTGGGCTTTCTGTCTGCGGCGTATCTTTGCCGCGCAATCGGGGCAGTATTTCGCCCGGTTGCTGCCCGCCGCAAACGTGCTGCCGCATACCGCGCAACGCTTCAAATCGGTTTCCCCGCTGCGGGTGATCTGTTCGCAAAGCTGCCTGTCGGCGGGTAATACCGCTTCGCGGAAATAGCGGCATAGCAGCGAATAGCTGATACTCTGCACACAAACGCAAGTTTCCCCGTCGTCCAGCAGCAGACAATTCCCGCAATCGTTGTTTGCACAAGCGGCGCGGGTCATTTTCTTTACGGCGCGGTATTGCTTTTCATCAAGCCTTATCATTTTCGGTTCTGCTCGACGCGGAAGTTTACATACTTGCCGCCTGTGTCGGCAAGCAGCACAACTCCGTCAAAGGTCTTTCCCGTCTTGGTCGAGTACATACCTTTGATTTTTACCTTTCCGTCTTTCAAAAGGGCGGCGGCAATCGCCTTTGTGAAAGCCTTTTTGCGCTGCTCAAAAAAGCGGTCATTCTTCCACATCACAAAGCTGCAAGCCCTGTCGGAGCAGTAAAAGTTTTTCTTGCCCTCGTAAACCGCCGCGCCGCAACGGGGGCAAGTGCCGATTGCTTCCCGCTGCGGGGTAAACAGCTTCGCTTTATCCTCGGAAATCGCGGAATAGGTCTTGACAAGCCCCGCTGTCATTTCCTCAATCCCGCGCATGAAGTCGGCGGGGCTGTCGCTGCCCTTTGCAATCCCGGTAAGGCGCGTTTCCCATTCTGCCGTAAGCTGCGGGGACGTAAGGCTGTCGGGCAGAATAGCGACAAGGTTATACCCGTCCTTTGTGGGGATTAGCTTTTTGCCCTTGCGCTCGGCAAAGCCCGCGCTAATGAGTTTTTCAATGATACCCGCCCGCGTCGCGGTGGTGCCTAACCCTTTGCGCTCCGCGTCCTCCGGCGTGTCCTCCTTTCCCGCACTCTCCATAGCCGAAAGTAACGTATCTTCGGTAAATGCCTTTGGGGGCTGCGTGTAACGTTCGGAGATCTCCGCTGCCGGATTGTCAAAGGTCTGCCCCTCGGCAAGCGGGGGTAAAACCGCTTCCGGCTCTGCGTCCTCGTCCTGTTCCCCGGACGCGGCGCGGGATAGTCTTTCAATCTCGCGCCAACCCTCGCAAAGCGTCGTCCTGCCCTTTGCGGTAAAGGTATAGCCGCCGCAAGTGAAAACCGCCGTAACCGCTTCATACTCATAGGGCGCGGCAACGGCGCAAAGCAGTTTTGCGCACACAAGGGTCATTAGCTTTTTCTCACTTTCGGCAAGGGAAGAAAAGCCCGTTTTCACAAACTCCGCTGTCGGCAAAATGGCGTGATGGTCGGTTACTTTGCTGTTGTCGCAAATCCTCGCAAGGTCGGCTTGCAGCTTCACGCCCTGCATAAAGGGGAGAGCAGCGCAAAGGCCGGTGATAAGTTCCTTTGTGCTGCCCTCCATATCGGAAGTGATATATTTGCTGTCGGTGCGGGGATAGGTCAAAAGCCGTTTTTCATAAAGGGCTTGCGCATAGTCAAGGGTCTGTTTCGCCGTAAACCCATACAAACGGTTTGCTTCCCGCTGCAAGGCGGTGAGGTCAAACAGTTTCGGCGGGGCTGCGGTCTTTTTCTCTTTTTTAAGGGAAGTACAAACGGCCTGCGATTTCTCGCAAGCCGCTTTCATCTGCCGCGCCGCCGCTTCGGCGTCCTGCCTTTCGGAAAGGGCGGCAACGCCGCCAACGTCCAGCCGGACGACATGATATTTCTCTTTCTTAAAGCTGCTGATTGCATAGTCGCGGTTTACCAGCATAGCAAGGGTGGGCGTTTGCACTCTGCCGACATTCAATGTTTTATGGTAGAGGATAGAGAAAAGGCGGGTCGCGTTAATGCCAATGAGCCAATCGGCCTTTGCTCTGCAAAGCGCGGATTGATAGAGGTTGTCATAGCCGCGCCCGTCTTTGAGATTTGAAAAGCCCTCGCGGATTGCACTTGCTTCCATGCTGCTAATCCAAAGGCGGGAAAAGGGCTTTTTGCAATTCGCCTGTTCATAGACAAAGCGGAAAATGAGTTCCCCCTCGCGCCCGCTGTCGCAAGCATTGATAATCTCGGTAACGTCGCTGCGGTGCATAAGGTCTTTGAGAATGGAAAACTGCTGCTCCTTGCCGCTGGCAACAATAAACTGCCACTCCTGCGGGACAATGGGAAGATCGTCGTACTTCCATTTACGGAATTGTTCATTGTAGGTCGCCGCGTCTGCAAGGCTAATCAAATGCCCGATACACCACGACACAAGGTAGCCGCCGCCCTCAAAATATCCGCTGCGCTTTTCATTCGCGCCCATAACGGCGGCAATCGCCGCCCCGACGCTCGGTTTTTCTGCAATTACAAGTTTCATAGATTATCGTCCTCCTGCTCGGTCTGTTCGGTTTCGACTACTTCCGTTTCCTCGTCGTCCTCGTCAAAATCAAGGTCGTCAAGGCTGCTGCTGCCTTTCGCCGCGTCCTTTTTGGGCTTCAAAATCTTAAAGTAGTAGAACGCGCCGCCGCCCGCTGCGGCAACAAGCAGCACGACAAGCAGAATACCCATGCCGCCGCCTTTTTCTTCTTCCGGCGGCTGCTCGGTTTCTTCCGGCTCCGGCTCGGCTTCCACACCCGCGCACTCGCTCATGTTGACGCTGCAAACCGGGCAAGCGGTGTTGACGCTTCCGGCAACGCATTTATCGGTGCAGCTACAAACGGGGGCTTCGGTCTGCCCGTCCTCCATAAGGGCGGTTAAATCCGCTTCGTCCACTTGGTTAAGGAAATGGACGGTATTTTCCCCGTCCTCGGCGCGGTCAATGATGATGTAAAAATAGTTGCCACTTTTGGTAACGACGGTGATAAACTGCTTGTCGCCGGACGCTTCACCCGTTATATCGTCCACAAGGGACATATTCCCGTCCGGGGTAAGGGGCTGCGGCTCATAGCCGCCCGTCGTTTCTTCCGGCTCGGTTTCCGGCGCGGGGGTTTCCTCGGTTACGGGGGTAGGCGTGTCGTCGCTTTCATCGCCACCGCCCGCATAAGCGGTAACAGAAAAGCCGCACATGATAACCAGTGCGGCAAGCAATACGGTAAACTTTCGGATTATCTTTTTATTCTTCATTGTCGTTGTCCTCCTGTTCGGCGGGGTAAGTGGCTTCCGGCTGCGGCAAGGTGATTTCGCCGCTGGCGTAAGCGGAGAGGAACGCGGCAAGCTGCGTCCCGTCAAGGTGTACCGCCTTTACCATTTGCACGATCTGCGCGTTTTCTTCCTCGACTTTCTGCGCTTCAAGGTCTTTCAGCTTCTTTTGCTGTTCAAGGATTTTTGCCCTCGTTTTCTCAATATCCCTTTCGATACGGTCAAGTTTCGTGTTCGCCATAGTCATTTACTCCTTTCCAAACTGTTCTTTCCATGAATAGCTGCGCCCCAATCCCTTAACGGTTTTAAGATAGGGCATAGCGTTTTCTTCCAAAGTCGCCGCCCGGTTAAATAGATCGGGATAGTGTTCTTTGAGATATAAAATCTCTTGTTTCTTCATGCTCGGACAAAAGAAACAGGACGATTTACCCGGCTGCGGCAATCCTGCCGCTTTGATTTCCCGGATACAATCGTCCCTGTTCCAGCCCCATTCTTCAATGAGGGGGTAGCGGTTATGATATTTTTTGTCGGCTTCGTTGTACTTGCGGGAATGTTCATACCGTTTCACTTCTCCCGCGTCATAGCCGATATAGCGGTTGACTTTCTCGCCGCGCTGCCATACTTCGCGGCAAGGCGCATAGTGGTTGCAAAACTTTTCCTGCGGTGCGATTTTGTGTTTCTGCGAACAACGCTTATGCCCGTAGGCAATCGACGGGAGCGTATGAGAGCGCAAGCACTCGGTTTCAAGAGATAGGCGGTTGCCGTAGCGGTCAACATACTGCACAACGGTAATCTGCGGCATACCGTGTTCCGCAAGCCATTGATTGATTATCTCGATAAAATGATAGGTATGCGGGTGTTCCGCGCCCGTATCGGCAAAGGTGATAAGGTCAATCGGGATTTTGTGCTTGTATAGGCCAATAAGTAAGGCGGCACTATTCGTGCCGCCGCCAAAAGATACAATATTCATTTTTCAACTCCTTTTAATCGAAATTTAACCGCCCGTAGGCGTAAAAGTGGGATTGCCAATAGCTGGTGTCCAGCTTTGAATACTGGATAGGGTCGCCACAATGCAGCATGACGGGGCTTCCGTCCCCGTCCTCGCCCACATAAATCCCCACATGGGAAACGCCGGGGGTGTCGTATGTACCCGTAAAGAACACCAAATCCCCCGGCTGCGGGTTAGAAACAGGGGTTGAGATGTTGTAAAGCCCTTGCGCCCCAAGTCTGCCCGTATTGTATAGGCCGCTGTTCGTCAACACATAACTCACAAAGCCGCTGCAATCAAAAGAGGTTTCCGGGGTGCTGCCGCCCCACACATAGGGAAAACCGACGTATTTATCTGCTTCCTCCATGAGCCGCGCAAACTTTTCATCGGAACCCAGCAGCGCGGCGGGTACTTCATAATCGGCGGGCGGGTTTTCATAGTATTTAGACACATAGCCGGATTGCGGGAAAAGGTCGGGTCTGTTTCCCAGCGACGACATATACATAGCGTACATGGATAGCTGTTCTTCGCCCATGATGTAAACGGGGACATGGGAGAGGTTGAAGTTTTCCAAATCCACATGAAGAATGTAATAGTTATAGGGGACTTCAACCGTATAGGGGTTGCCCTCGCTGTCCGTCCTTGTTTCGGTGCGGTAGCGTACCTGTACTTCTTCCTCGACCGTCAAGATATACTGTTTCTCAAAGAGCATTTCAAGGGTGCTTTGCACTTCATCGAGTGTAAACACGCCCTCATGCCACGCGGAAAGGATAGAAATTAGCACATAGGGGTCATGCTCGATCTCGTCCGCGTTTACCCGGTATTCGTCATAGCCGGGGTATTCGCTTTCGATATTGTCCAGCATATCTTGTAACTCGGCTTCCATAGCGGCATACGCGCTTTCCGCGCCCGTTATATCCGCGTCCTCGGAGAGATAGGACGACGCAATCAAGCCGCTGCCGCTGTTGCCGCCAAAGAGGGAGCAAGAGGACAGCCCGCCGAAAAGCAGCAGCACGATAAAGGCAATCCCGCCCACAATCAAGCAGCCTTTCCAATGCCGGACAACAAAGAACGTCGCCCGTTTGGTTTCCTGCGCGGTTTTCTTCGCCGCCTTTGCGGTGGCTTCAGCGGTTTTTTTCGCTTTGCCGCCCGCTTTCAGCGTTTTTGCATACTGCTTTTTAATGCGCTGCTTCTGCCAAAAACGGGAAATGGGGTTGGAGTGCGCAAGCGCGGGGTTATCGTGCAACGCCTTTTGATAGAGAAAATCTGCGTTTGCCTTTACCGCTTGTTTTTCCGCTGCCGCCGCTGCCCGGTAGGGTTTCAGCTTATGGCGGCGTATGCCGCCCTTAACTGCCCGCGCCGCCATGCCGCCCGCTTTCTCTCCGGCAAGTTCTACCCGGTGCCCGCTTTCCACACCGACGTTTTCTTTCTCTACCTCGTAGATTTTCCCATGTACGGTACTGTTTAACTCCTGTGCCGGACGGGATAAGGGGTTATGCCGCAACTTGCCGTTTGGGGGCTTATCCGTCTTTTCAAAGGAAAGGCGCGTCTTTGCCTTGCCTTTCGCTTCGTCAAAAACGCGCTCTTTCTTGATTTTGGTCTGCTTGGGGATAGCCGCCCGCGCTGCGTCTAAACAGTCTGCCGCCTTATCCGATTTCTTGATCGCTTTTTGAAGTTCCGGCGTTGCCCGTTCCGCTTCGGAAAACTGCAAGCGGGAAGAATGGGTTTTAGGCTGCGTCGCGTCAAGGGCTTTTTTCTCCGCGCCTTTTGCTGCGTGTCGCTCAATCTCTGCGCCGATATGCTGCACAACCTTTTCCGCTGCCACCCCTGCGGGGGCTGAATAGTTTTCTTCCTGCGGCCTTTCGCTGATACTGGACGTTTCGCCCGTCGTGAGGTTTTCCGCAACCGCACCGTCGCGGGTCATTTTTTGCGTTACCTTGTCGGGGGCTTTCAGTTCCTTGCTCAATCTTCATCACCTCCAATCCGCTGTTTTGCAAGTTCGCAATAGTCGGGGTTTAACTCAATGCCGATATAGCGGCGGTTAAGCCGTTTTGCTACCATGCCCGTCGTGCCGCTGCCGAAAAAGGGGTCAAGGACAATCCCGCCGATGGGACAGCCCGCCAAAATGCACGTTTCCGCAAGTTTCGGCGGGAACGCTGCGAAATGCCCGCCATGATAGCCGACATTGTTAATCTGCCAAACGTTGCGGCGGCTGCGGACGGGAGAAATCAACTCGTCGGCGTATGCGCCCTTTTCGCGGGGGCGGTTGATTTTCTGCGGTTGGTTTTGCCCCGGAACAGTAACGTTATACTTATTTCCTTTGCTAACTCCGCTTTTCAGCCGCCCCGCCGTTGTGGGGGCTATCGGCTCGGCTACTGCTTGCCAATCGTAATAATACTTCTTTGACTTGGTAAGCAGAAACACATATTCATAGCAGCGGGTCGGCCTGTCCCGCGTGCTTTCCGGCATGGGGTTTGTTTTGTGCCAAATGATAGAACTGCGCAAATACCAACCGTCGCCCCGCAAGGCGAGGGCTACAAGCCACGGAATACCAATTAAATCTTTGGGCTTGCAGCCGGGGGCGCGGTGGTTAAACGCCACTTGCTGCCCGTTCCTGCCTTTGGGGTATTTGGGGTCTTGGTGGTCGGCTTTGCTGCCTGTGCCGCAATAAGTGTCCGCGATATTCAGCCAACAAGTACCCTCCGGCGTAAGCACCCGCTTTACCTCATGGAATACCGCCGTAATACGGGAAACATATTCCTCCGGCGTTGCTTCCCGTCCGATCTGCCCGTCTGCGCCGTAGTCCCGCAAGGCATAGTAGGGTGGGGACGTTACGCAACAATCAACTGCATTTTCCGGCAAGGTTTGAAGCACCTGCAAGCTGTCGCCGCAATAGATTTTGTCCATTTCTATCCTCATGCCGACACCTCGCCGGGTTTGGTCGTCATTACACGATAGAGTTCCGTATCTTGCGGGAAACGGTCAATAAAGGGCAAAATCACGTTGCCATAGAAGATAAGCCCCTCGCCCGCGTCGGAATGGGTTACATAGGTCATTTGCTGCTGCGAAATGTTAAGCTGCTTTGCAAGGATTTCCCTGTCGCCCTGGGCTTGGTTGAGCATATACACAAAATCGCTGTTTTCAAAAATGTTCTCCACCTCGCGGGACGATAACAAATCTTTCACGTTTTGGGTGATACCTGTCGGAATACCGCCCCATTTTCTAAAACGCTTCCAAATCTCAACGCTGTACGCTGCGGTCTGTTCCTCTTTGAGCAGCAAATGAAACTCGTCGATATAGTACCGCGTCGCCTTGCCTTCGCTGCGGTTTATGGTAACTCTGTTCCAAACTTGATCTTGGACAATGAGCATACCGAGTTTTCGTAGCTGGGTGCCGAGTTCTTTAATATCAAAGCAGACAAGGCGGTTGTGAATGTCAACGTTTGTTTGGTGGTTAAACACGTTCAAACTGCCATTTACATAGAGTTCCAATGCCGACGCGATACGCTGCGCTTCCTTTTCCGGCTGCTTCTTGATTTCATTGTAGAGGTCGCCCAAAATCGGCATATTCTCCGGCTTCGGGTCTGCAAGGTAGCTGCGGTACACGCTGATAACGGCGCGGTCAATCAAAGTCTTTTCAACCGCTTCCAGCCCGTTTTTGCCGCCCATAATCAACTCGCAAAAGGAAAGGATAAAATCGCTCTTTAAGGCTATGGGCGTGTCGCCCTCGCTGTAATTGAGGTTTATATCCATCGGGTTAATGTACTGCGTGCTGTTCTGCGAAACCTTGATAACCTGCCCTTTCAGCCGTTCCACAAGGGGGTAATATTCCGCTTCCGGGTCGCAAATGATAATATCGTCTGCGGTAATGAGAAAAGCGTTGGTGATCTCGCGCTTTGCCGAAAAACTCTTGCCGCTGCCGGGTGTGCCGAGTATCAAGCCGTTAGGGTTCTTCAGCCTTTTCCTGTCGCACAAAATCATGTTATTCGATAATGCGTTTAAGCCGTAATACAACGCTTCGCCGCTTTGGAACAGCTCTTGTACCGTAAAGGGGACGAAAATGGCGGTGCTGGAAGTCGTCAAGCCCCGCTGGATTTGGATTAGGTTTTCGCCCAATGGGATAGAGGACATAAGCCCCTGTTCCTGCCGGTAGTCAAGGCGGGTGAGCATACAGTTGTATTTCTGTGCGATACTTGCGGCCTGAAATACGTCGTTGTCCAATTTCTGCTTTGTGTCTGCCACATTCAAAACTAACAGCGTAAGCAAAAACATTCGCTCGTTCCGGCTCTGCAAATCCCGCAAAAGGTTTTTCGCTTCGCCGCCGTAGGTGGCAAGGTCGGACGGAATTATATCCATATCGTAGCCGCTGCGGATTGCCTTTTTCTGTTCCTCGATTTTCATACGGTCAAGGTCGGTGATTTTCCGCTTGATCGTCTTGATCGCTTCGTTGTGGTCGATACTCTGAATGTGCAGATTGACGACAATCCCGTTTTCCGCTTCCATGAAGTCGGCAAGCATACGGTCTGAAAGTTCCGGCGCGGCAATCTGCAAAAAGGAAACCGCGCCAAACTTCCCGCCCATTTGAAACATTCGCCCGTCGCCAAAACGGAAAGAGGACGGGGCAATAAAGTCTTTGACGGAAAGGCCGCTTACGGGTAGCCATTCCCACGCAAAGTTGAAGCGTTCCCCGTCCGGGTGGAAAAGCCCATGCAGCACTTCAAGCCGCTGCTTCCCGTCCAATACCCGCGCCGCCGCGCCGATCACCTTAAAATGGTTGAGGGTGTCCGTTTCGATACGGGCAAGCCGCGCCCGCGCCGATTTAATATCTTTTGCTTCAATGGTAAAGGTGAGAAACTTTGTCTTGATAAGCCCGTTGTTGCCGCGTTCAAGCTGTGTTTGCAGCATTTCGGTGTATTCGGCTCTGATACTGTCAAAGTCGTCATTCTGTGGGGCAATCGTGATACTGCTCTTGAAATCCTCCTTGTTCGCATGGCGGCTGATTAAGGAAAGCTGCACACTGATAGAAGCGTCAAAAGAGTTATACATATCGCAAAGGGCTTCAAAAATGGCGGTCTTGTCGTCCGGCTGCGCAAGCTGATAGTTAATATCTTCAAACTCAATGCACTTGGAATACCGCCCGTTTGCAAGGCGGCAAATCCCGTCCTTATACATTCGTTCAAACGGTATGCTGTCCTGCGCCGTATGGGGCTTCCCGTCGCCCTTTGACTGCCGGATAAGCGCGTCGATCTGTTTCTTTTCCTGCCGCGTAAGTTTACGCTTTTTGTTTTGGGTCTTTCCCTTTTCCTTTGACAATCGCCCGTACCTCCTTATCTAATCGCTCCTGCCGCGCAAGGGCGGTATAAAAATTGTTGGTCTGATAAGGTCGCTCTTTGGGGCGAAGAAACTTCACTTCCACAAATTGCCGTATAATCACTTCCAGCGGTTGCCCGTTCTTCTCGTACATAGCGAGTAGGAACATGGGCAGCATGGCAAGCACCATGCACAAAGCCGCCGTTGTCGTTCCCGCGCTGTCCTTTGTCAAAAAGAATAGCGGTAGCCCGATAGCCACCGCCGCGCCGAAACAGAGTAATTGTCTTTTGGTAAGGTTGAACATTACCTTGCTCTTGATTTTGGTTAAATCCTTTGGGACGGTTACATACGCCATTTCAAACCTCCTTTCCGGCAAACCGTATGTCGCTTTTGATTTCATTTCCCCATACGTCCCAACCAGGGGTATGCTGCCTTGCAAACAGTTCAATACGCGGTAGGTCGCCCATAAGGGCAAGTATCTTTTCCCGCGTTATATCCGGCTTTTTGCTGTGCTGCTCAACAGGGGAAATAATAAATTGATGTACCTTGTTTGATTGTCGCTTCGGGTGTCCTTTGGTAGCAAGCAAGCAGATTTCCGCATTTCCTCGCGTCCAAAAGCCCAAGCCATAAAACCAAGTGGGCGATTTCCGATTTTGCTTTAACCATACAAAGGCAACGGATTTATAGGTAAATCCCCAAGCCTTGATTAACTGCAACGCTTCTTTAAGCTGCGGGAACGTCGCCCATAGGAATAAAATACAGTCCTTATCCGCAATTTCTTTGACGGGTAAAGCGCAAAGTTCCTCAATACTCATAGTGGGATAGTGCTTTTCCGCTGCGCCCTGTACCTTGCTTCTCGCGTATCTCCAAGGGGGATCGGCGTAAATGATTTTGTATTTCTTCATCTGCACCCCCTTAATGCGCGCTGAATACGGATTTTGCAAGGCTTCCCGTTTTGAAAAGCGTAAAACACAAGAGGACGGTATAGCCCATGCAAGACCAGATCGCGCCGGATATGTCATCGGTTGCTGCGATTGTCTGTATCAAAACCGCATAAATACCGACGCACACAAGAATTAGAAAAGCCTGAAAACCGAGGGCAAGCAAGGATTTTAAGTAGTTCTGTCCCATGCCGCCCCATTCACGATTTACCATTGTCGCAACGGGGATAGGGGCGATACTCGTTACAAGGTATATTTCAATCATGCGCCCGTACACCACCAGCATGATACAGATAGACAACGCTTTCATGGTAAGCCCCACAAAGAGTGATTGAAACCATAGCCCCAAAAGCCCGCCGACGCTCATAGCGTCCAGCTTTGCTTCTATATCGGTGATAACGGTTGCAATATCTATGCTTGTGTCGGATATGATAACGCCCGCGCTGTCGGTGACGACGCTCTGTGTAATGTCAAATACGCCCATGACGATGTTCCAAGTATTTGTTACCAGCAGCACCGCAACAAAGGTTTTGAAAATCCACTTGAAGAAAATCCAAGTGTCGAGATCGTGCAGATTGTTTTTCTCAATTACAAGCTGGATTAGTTCGTAGCACATGACAAAGGTAATGATAACGCCCGCAATCGGCACAATGACGTTTTCCGATAGGCTGCGTATCATATTGAATATGCCCGCGTTCCACCCGGCGGGGGTTGTGCCGACTTGCGTTGCGATTTCTCCAACCTCTGTATTTACGCTGTCGAACAGCCCGGAGAGATTAGAGAGTATTCCGTCTGTCAAAATGCCGCGAAACCAATCTTCAATCATCTGCCATATCAAAAGCTAATCCCTCCTTTCCCGCGCCCTCCCGCGTGAAGCGGGAGAGCGCGGCGGGTAGTGTTAGTTTGTGGCATTATCCAAACAGGCCGGAGAGCAGCGGGACAAGGGTAAGGCCGATAAGGGCAACGCCGCCGCCCGCCATCAACTGTTTCATGCCCTGCGACTTCGCGCCGGGGTTATCGTTGCCGTACCCCTCCATGAGGTTAATGCCGCCCCAAATGCCAAGTCCTGCGCCAAGCGCGATTACCAAAGTCTGCAATACGTCAACTGCGCTGTTGAAAAAATCCATATAAACCTCGCTTTCTGCCGCTAAAACGGCTCAAAAAATGTTGTTGGAAATAAAAATGCCGCCGTTTTTATTCGGCGGCTGCGTCCTCGTCGGACAAATCTATTTCGTATATGTCAAAGGGTTCGTCGGGCTTTACGATTGCCGGACGGGTGGACATATACCGTTCAACGTCAAAAGCGTTTTTCTTGTCGAAGTCGGAAAGGTATTTGTAGTTCGGGTGCTGCGTTATATCGTACTTATCGCTGAAAAAGGGGCGCACGCCGCGCAACTGCAAAATACATTTTCCTCCGTCCATAACTGCGATTTCGTCCTGTGTCATCAACTCCTTTCCCAATTTCTGATAATTGAGGCCATGAGAAACCTGCGTGCCGCGATTTTCGGAAGTGTTGAAACTGTCGATTGTTTCACGTCCCAAGTTCTCCGAAATATCCTTTGCATTTTTCCCGCGCCCTCCCAAAAACAAGGTGCTGTCGGCATTGTCAAGTATGATTTCTGCCGCGTCCTTGTAAATGGCTTTTAGCTGGCTCTGCGATTGCAGAATGATAGAAGCCGAGATTTCCCGGCTGCGGATTGTGGCAATCAATTTTTCAAACTGCGGGATTTGTCCAATGTTTGCAAACTCGTCTAACAGGCAGCGAACATGAACCGGCAGCTT
>ERZ779941.715-NODE-715-length-12997-cov-2.657240_pt1 | contig 12997 bp, 10 predicted proteins | sample MGYA00511952_ERZ779941 | MGnify/ENA primary metagenome ERZ779941 (study PRJEB29588, sample SAMEA2142846) | human gut metagenome | biome: human gut; feature: human-associated habitat; material: faeces | place: Denmark | collected 2008/2010 ...
GGTTGGCGACCGAAGCGATGACTTGCGTGCGGACGGCCTGCTGGTACTCCTGGCTTTGCGCGAGAAGAGCCTTCGCCCGGCGCTTGCTGTTGGTGAGTTTACCGAAAATATCGACTTCCCAACTGGCTGTTACGGGGACGGTGTAGGTCCACGTAGCATTCCAAGGGTTAGTCAGGCTGCTCACTCCTCCGTTCGGAGCGAAATTGAACGAGGGCAGGTATGCCAGGCGTGCCGACTTCAGTGTCGCTTCCGCCTCTTTTACGCGCCAGTAAGCCGACTGGAGGTCGGTGTTGTTGTCCAGTCCCTGCTGGATGAGTTGTTGCAGGTAAGGATCGGTGAACATCTCCTGCCAGGAAATGTTCCCCAAGGTCATCGTATCGACCGTTTCGACCCCCTGGCCGTAGAGCCCGTCGGTTTTGATCTCTTCCGGCCGTGTGTAGGGCTTGAAAATGCCGCAGCCAGCCTTGGCGGCTGCGGCAAGTATGATGATTAACTTTTTCATGGTTTACTTCTTCTCTTCGTTTTCTTTTTTGCTGTCTTCGATTTCAGCTTCGATCATCCAGTCGGGAGTATTCGTGAATTGAATCGGTTTGACCTTCTCCTGCAGGTGCTGGAAGACGATGAACAGGGACGGCACAAGGAACAACAGAGCCAACGTACCGACGATCATACCGCCGACGACGCCCGAACCGAGGGTCGAGTTACCGTTGGCGCCTACACCCGTTGCGATTACCAGCGGGATCATACCGAACACGCAGGTCAGCACGGTCATCAGAATAGGACGCAGACGGGCTTTGGCGGCCGAGAAGGCGGCTTGCGAGAGACTCATGCCCGACTTGCGGCGGTCGGCCGCATACTCCGTAATCAGAATCGCGGTTTTCGACAACAGACCGATAATCATGATAAGACCCGTCTGGAGGTAAATGTTGTTCTCCTGTCCGATGAGCTTGACGAGAATGAACGAACCCAACAGACCGCACGGTACGGCCAGAATGACGGCGAAAGGAATCAGGAAGCTCTCGTAAAGGGCACTCAGAATCAGGTAGATCAGAATGATACAAATACCGAAGATGATCGCCGTGTTGCTACCTGTCTGACTCTCCTCGCGCGTAAGACCGCCGAAATCGTAGCCATACCCCTTGGGCAGTACTTGTTCCGCAACTTCCTCGATGGCCTCGATCGCATCACCGGTCGAGTATCCGTCGGCGACAGTTCCGCTGACAGCGATACTGTTGTACATGTTGAATCGGCTCAATACCTCCGATCCATATACTTTGGTGAGTTTGACGAACTGGCTGATCGGGGCCATTTCACCGTTCTGCATCCGCACATAGACGTTGTTGAGCGATTCGGGGTCGAGTCGGTATTTCGGATCGGCCTGGATCATTACGCGGTAAACTTTCGAGAAGCGGTTGATGTTCGAAACGTACTGTCCGCCGTAATAGCCCGAAAGAGTCGAAAGGATGTCCGTCGGCGAGATGCCCGCACGTTTGGCCTTCGCTGCATCGATGTCCACCATATACTGCGGGAAATTGATGTTGAAGGTCGAATAGGCCATCTGGATTTCCGGCCGCTGGTTGAGCGCGTAGATGTATTGCAGGTAGATGTTGTAGAAGTCCGTGATGTCACCGCCTGCACGGTCTTGCAGGTACATTTCGAAACCGGCCGAAGTACCGTAGCCGGTGATCATCGGGGGGGCTACTGCGAAGATCTGCGCATCCTTGATGTCGGCGGTCCGGGCATAGATCTGGCCGATCACGGCATTCACGGCATCGGCTTTGTCGGGACGCTCCGACCAGTCTTTCAGTTTGACGATACACATACCGTAGGAGTTACCCTGCCCGGCGATCATACCGTAACCGGCTACCTGCTGGAAGTCGCGGATCTGGGGAATCCCCTTCAATCGCTCGCCTATCTCTCCCATGATTTTGTTGGTTTCGGCGAGCGAGCTGCCCGGAGCCGTCGTTACGTTGATCATGATCGTACCCTGGTCCTCGTCGGGCACCAGACCGGTTTTTGTGCTGTTCATCAGCAGAACCAGGCCGACCATTGCCAGACCCAGCGTTGCCCAAGTGAGCCATTTATGTTTGATGAAGAGCATGACGCCGCGCTGGTATTTCTTGAGCACGGCACCGAAAGCCGTATTGTAAGCCTTGCGGAACCGGGCCGCGAAGTTGTTCTTCACGTTGCCGTCTTCATCGACGTATGGCTTGAGCAGCAGGGCGCAGAGCGCCGGGGAAAGAGTCAGTGCGTTGAGTGCGGAGATACCGACGGCAACGGCCATCGTGATACCGAATTGCGTATAGAACGTACCCGAGGTTCCGCCCATCATCGACACCGGGATAAACACGGCCATAAAGACCAGCGTCGAGGTGATGATGGCCGAAGTGATGCCGCCCATGGCATCGACCGTAGCCAGGTACGATGACTTGTAGCCGCTGTCGAAGCGTGCCTGGACGGCTTCGACGACGATGATCGCGTCGTCCACCACCGTACCGATGGCGAGCACCAGCGCGAAGAGGGTCAGCAGGTTGATCGAGAAGCCCGCGAACGAAAGGAAAGCGAACGTACCCACCAGCGACACGAGGATCGAAATGGTCGGGATCAGCGTCGAGCGTATATCCTGCAGGAAGACGTAAACCACTAAAATGACGAGGATGATGGCCTCGATCAGGGTTTTGATCACTTCGTGGATCGAGGCGTACAGGTAGTCATTCACGCTCATCAAGTGGGTTATCTCTACGCCTTTAGGGAGTTCGGTTGCAATTTCATCGAGCATCGCGTCGATTTCCTCGACGGTTTGTGTGGCGTTCGTGCCTGCGGTCTGGAAGACGAGCGCCGAAACGCCGGGATGACCATTGACCATACCGTGATAAGCATAGGAGTCCTGTCCCAATTCAATGTCTGCCACATCTTTCAGACGCAGTACCTGACCGTCAGAAGTAGCTCGGATTACGATCTCCCCGAACTCTTCAGGTGTCATTTTACGGCCACGGTATTTCATGGTATATTGGAACGTGTTATCTGAGTTCTCGCCGAACATACCGGCTGCCGATTCGATGTTTTGTTCCGCCAGAACGCCTGTAATGTCCGAAGGAATCAACTTGTACTGGGCCATGACGTCCGGCTTCATCCAGATACGCATTGCATAATCGCCACCGAGAGCAAAGAATTCTCCGACGCCCTGGATACGCTGGATGCGCGGTTTGATGTTGATATTGAGGTAATTCGACAAGAAATTTTCATCGTATGAATCGTCTGGACTGCTTAGCGTGAAAACTTTCAGCATCGAAGACTGACGCTTCATGGTCGTAACACCGATTTTTGTAACTTCGGCAGGGAGCGATCCGGTTGCCGTCGCTACTTTATTCTGTACGTTGACGGCCGCCATATCCGCGTTGGTGCCCTGTTTGAAATAAACCGTGATCGATCCGCTACCGGCATTCGATGCTTCGGATTTGATGTACATCATATTTTCCACGCCGTTGATAGCCTCCTCAAGCGGAATGATGACGCTCTTCTGGATGGTTTCGGCGCTGGCGCCCGGATAGCTGGCACGCACCATCACCGTCGGGGGCGCGATGTCGGGGTACTGCTCGACGGGGAGCGTCGCAACACCGATAATACCGCCCAGGACGATTACGATGGAAATGACCGCCGCCAATACCGGGCGGTCTATGAAATGTTTTAGTGTCATATTTTACTGCTCTTTTGTAGGTTGTTCTGCAGGAGCGGTCGCGGTCGTTGCGGCTCCTTTGGGTTTGATCGGGGTTCCTTCGCGCATCAGACCGACGCCTTCGGTCACGATGACTTCGCCCGGGGTGAGTCCGGCGGTGACGATGAAATTCTTGCCGTCGCTCTGGGGCGATACGGTGATATTCTGCGAGGTGGCTACGCCGTTCTCGACCTTATAAACGAATTTCTTGTCCTGCAATTCGAAGGTAGCGACTTGCGGAACGGTGACTACGTTTTTGTAGATGTGCGGCAACAGGACATTACCCGAGCTACCGCTGTGAAGCAAGCGTCCGGGATTGGGGAATACGGCGCGAAGCTGTACGCTGCCCGTCGAAGTGTCGATCACGCCGCTGATCGATTCGATGCGTCCCTCCTGGGAGTAAAGCGATCCGTCGTTGAGCACAAGCTGCACGTTCGGCAACGCCGCCAGCGCTTTGTCCATTGAGCCGTATTCGCGGGTCAGGTCGAGCAGTTGATTCTCCGTCAGGGAGAAATAAACGTACATATCGGAGTTGTCCGATACGGTGGTCAGCGGTTGGGGAATCGATGCGCTCACCAGGGCACCCACACGATACGGCAGGACACCGACTACGCCGTTGGACGGACTTTTCACTTCGGTATAGGAGAGGTTGTTGGCCGCATTGACGAGCTGTGCCTCGGCCTGTGCCAACTGGGATTTTGCCGTCAGCAGGTTGTTCTGGGAAGTTTGCAGGTCGAACTGCGAAACGACGTTCTTGGCGAACAGCTCTTTTTTGCTGTCGTAGGTCAATTGAGCGGTGGCTACGCTGGCCTCGGCAGCTGCGACGTTGGCTTTTGCGGTTTGCAGGGCTGCCTTGTAGGGCACCTGGTCGATAATGAACAACAACTGTCCCTGGCGAACTACTTCACCCTCTTTAACGCACACTTTGGAAATGGTACCCGATACCTGCGGGTAAATGGCGATGTCCTGGCGCCCACGGATGGTTGCCGAGTGGGTGCTCGGAATCGTTACGTCCGATGTCGAAATTGTCATGACGGAATATTCCGCCTCGCCTCTTGCCGTCGGAGCCTGGCCGCACGATACGGCGAAAGCCATGCAGCTTCCGAACAAGACTGCCTGAATTAACTTCTGCTTCATAGTTTTTCGGTTGATTATTATTACTTTGAAAAAAATATTTTCCCGTTAAAAAACTTTTTGTCCTGCAAAAGTACCGTAAAAATCGGGGTGCAGGTCTTTTTCTTGCGAACAATTTTGTCACTTTTCGGTACATTTATAATATATTTGTACGATAATAATCTCAGGGGCTTTCCGTTTGTTCAAAAAAGAAGAAATCATTATGACTGCTGTAAACCCCATAACTGTTTCCGAAGAGGAACCTTTTGTTATCGGAAAATCCGATCTCGCTTATTTCTTCAATAATCCCTGCCGTTGCGACTGCGCACTGGTTCTGCTTTGTACGAGCGGTCATGCCCAGGTGACCGTCGATCTTCGCCGGGGACCTTTGCAGCTCAATACGATCGTACTCTTACTGCCCGGTAGCGTATTGATGCTCGACGATGCGTCGGACGACTTCTCGGTGAGGTTCGGCGCCTTCTCTCCCGACCTGTTCGGGGAGGCCGGATTTCGGCTGGGGCCCTCGTTTTTCAGCTTTTTGAAGGAAAATCCCATTTCTCAAGTAAACGAAAGAATGGCTGCCGGATTGTCTACCTGGTTCGAAATAATGGATTACACCTATCAGGATCGGGGTAATATGTTCCGAAAGACGATCGTGAGAAATCGGTTGCAGAATATTATGCTGGAGCTTTACGATAAGATCCAGCGTAAGGTCAGCAGCCAGTGTCCCACGACTTCCAACCGGCAGATGGAGCTGTTTCATCGCTTTGTTTCCCTAGTTCATGACTGTTGTATCGAAGAGCGTGAGGTTTCTTTCTATGCGGACAAGCTCTGTATCTCGACCCGTTATCTTTCCGCCATCGTGCGCCGGACGACGCATCAATCGGCCAAGGAGTTGATCGATAAGATCGTAATAATGGAAATAAAAGTATTGCTTCAGAACACTACCCTGCCCATTCAGGAGATCGCTTATAAAATGCATTTCCCGGATCAGTCTTATTTGGGGCGTTATTTCAAGAAACATACGGGTATTTCGCCGTCGGTATTCCGTCAGGAAAGCAGAATATCTTATGACTGATGTGAATTACAGAGAATACAAATCGTAAAACTGTGATTTTATGAAATATCTTATATTGTTAAATCTGTGTTTACTTTCATACGTCGGATGTGCAAATAAACATAATAGGCAGAATGATACGACCAATAAAATACAGTCGTTATCGGATAGTTGTAAACTATTGGGTAAAGATCCTCTTTCGAACTACTGTTCCGCGATCGATACAAACGTAATTCATGAGCAGGAGTATGTAATCGACACCGTTGCTGGTGATTTTTATATATATTGTCGTACTGAAGATAATCAGAATATCGTATCTACTACGCACTATAAGTATGCAGATAGGTCGTCTGTCTTAACTGTTTCGAGAAATAATGGAAAATTAGTCTCTCGATTGGAAATCGATAAATACGATTTCGATTCGCTTATTCCGGCGACAGAAATTGATCGTTATCAATTATATAATGTCCATATTCGAGATTATGATGACCGCCGGGTCGTGTTGTCTTTTGGTATTTACCAACCGGATACGGATATTGGTTACCCCGTATTACTTACGATAGATTCTCTGGGAAAACTCTCTGCGGAGATCGAGCATGAAATATGGGAAGATGATTTTTAATTTCGTTTATTGAGGCGATAATCTTTATTCGACGGGATTTATAGTAGAGTACTCGATTACCGGTACCTTTTTGTAAGGTAGCCGGTTTTTTTATAGGAGTTTGATTGGGATTCGTACCGGACCTGGTTTGATTCTATTGAGGTGATTCCTGCGATATTCAGTTGTTTTTTTGTTCAGAATTTCGGAGGAAAGAACGGATTCCACTGTTGGTTTTAGGATTTTGCAGCACCCTTCCGTGCTTTGTTTGAAGAAATAGAGTCGAACGAACGACCTGTTTCTCGCTACTTGTATTTTTCTGTATTAGTGCCGCCGTTGCGACTATGAAAAATCGACTTTAACAGGCTTTTTATTAGCGATTTTATAGATTGAATAGATTATAATTCGAGTTCATTTCAATTTCTTTACAAAATCGGTATTTTTGTTTGTGGTATTAAAATGACTTGTCGTTATGAAATTATTGATCGTGGAAGACGAATCCTCATTGCGTGAGTTGCTGGCACGTGCACTTCGCAAAGAGCAATATGTCGTGGAAACGGCCAGTACATACGCCGAGGCTTCGGACAAATTGGCAGCCTATTCGTATGATTGTATCTTATTGGACATTATGCTGCCGGACGGCAACGGGTTGCAACTTCTCGAGCGTCTTCGAATAGCGGATAAACGCGAAAACGTAATCATTATCTCGGCTCGGGATTCTTTGGAAGACAAGGTCCTCGGGCTGAAAGAAGGTGCGGACGACTACCTGCCTAAACCGTTCCATCTGGCGGAACTCTCGGCGCGTATCCAGAGTGTCATTCGCCGTAGTCGCGGTGGCGGGAAAGGCGGCATTGCGCTGGGTAATGTAACGCTCGACCCGGAAAGTTGCCGAGTGGAAATAGACGGCAAGGAGGTCGCTTTATTGAAAAAGGAGTTCGATATTCTTTCGTATTTCATGCAGCGTCCGCGTCATGTGGTCGATAAGGCGGTTTTGGCCGAAGCCGTATGGGGCGATCATGTCGATCAATCCGACAATTTCCATTTCGTTTATTCGCAGGTCAAAAATCTGCGCCGCAAACTCGAAGAGGCCGGAGCCTCGATCGAAATCAAAGCTGTGTACGGTTTCGGTTACAAACTGATTGATTAAGCAACGCATTTATGAAATTGATCTATAACATATCGCTTCGTCTGTCGCTGGTCTTGTTCCCGCTGATCGCTTTATGGGCGGTCGTATTTTATTTTACCATGATGGACGAGATAAACGATGAAGCGGACGATGCTCTCAAGGATTATTCGGAATTGATCGTAATGAGGGTGCTTGCCGGGGAGCCTTTGCCCCGTTCGAACGAAGGTTCCAACAACAGTTACACGATCATCCCCGTTGAATCCGGATACGTCGCCACCCGTCCTTCGATCGACTACTACGATACCGAGGTGTATATTCCGGAAAAGGATGAAACCGAGCCGGCCCGGGTGTTGGCGACTATTTTTCAGGATAAGGACGGTAATTTTTATGAACTGAAGGTGGCTATGCCTACTTTCGAAAAAGACGATCTGCTGGAAACAGTCATGTGGTGGGTCGTGTGGCTCTATCTTTTCCTTTTGGTGACAGTTTCCGGAACGACCTTGTGGGTGTTCCATAAAAGCATGCTTCCGCTTTATGAGTTGTTGCATTGGTTGGATAGCTATGCTCCCGGGCGCGAAGTCGCGCCTGTGCCGAACAATACCTCTATTACCGAATTTCGTCGATTGAATGTTGCGGCACAGCAGGCCGTGGATCGCTCCGAGGAGTTGTTCGAGCGTCAAAAACAGTTTATAGGCAATGCCTCGCACGAGTTGCAAACTCCGTTGGCTGTACTTGGCGGACGTATGGAGTATCTGCTCGATTGTGCGGACCTGGACGAGGAAACGACGGGCGAAATTATTCAGATGCGGCGTACGCTCGACCATATCGTCCGGCTGAATAAAACGCTGTTGCTGCTTACCAAGATAGATAACGGTCAGTTTCCGCAGAGCACCGACATCGATCTCGTTCCCCTGGTCGAGGAGCGGAAGGCGCTTTATGACGATATATACGGAGAACACAAAATCCGTTGTCGTCTGCATTTGCCCGGGACCTTCTCGGTCCGGATGGATGAATCGCTTTGTTCGATATTGGTTTCCAACCTGATCAAGAACGCCTACCTTCACAGTGCCGACGGAGCCGCCGTAGATATTCGTATCGAGGGAAATGTATTGACGGTTATTAACGACGGAGTATCGCCGCTTGATGAGAAACATATTTTCGAACGCTTTTATCAGGGGTCGCAAAAAGAAGGCTCGACAGGGCTCGGTTTGGCACTGGTCAAAGCCATAACGGATTATTATCGCCTCGGATTAATTTATTGCTTCGAAAATGGCCGCCACCATTTTGGCGTAAGCTGGCGATAATTGGGACGAGGATCAGCTGCATTCGAATATGACGACTGTTTTTTGCTGATTTCGGCGATAATCCTCTGTTACCGGTTCTGACTCTGTCCGAAATCCCTTTCTCGGAGGAACGTCGAAGCATATCGGCCGGTTTCGGATCGGGGTATCGAAATATATAATCGGGTTTGGAAAAAATATTTTGTCAAAATATCGAAATTCCAAATTCGCTCCAAAATCGGTTCTCAATTTTGTACCATACAAACCGATCGGGTGATCTCCCGATAAAAAATATTGAGAAAATGAAGAACACGAGAAAAATGATGGCGTTTTTGATCGGCATCACGCTGCTGACAATCTCGCCGGCTTATGCCGATCACGACCGTGCGGTCACAACCGAACAGATGCCGCGACAGGCGCAAGAGTTCATTGCCCGGTATTTTCCCGGTGAAAAAATCGCCTACGCAAAAAAAGAGAGCGATTTTTTCGAAGTCATTTACGAAGTGATGTTTACGAACGGCAGCAAGGTCGAGTTCCGTCGAAACGGAGCGTGGAAAGAGGTGGATTGCCGTTATTCGTCGTTACCCGCAGGAATCGTTTCGATGCCGATCGAAACCAAAGTACAGGAGCTGTATCCGGGTGCTGCGGTCATCAAAATCGAACGCGACAAGCAGGAGGTCGAGGTCAAGTTGAATAACGGAATGGAGCTGACTTTTGATCGAAGTCATAATTTGATAGGTATCGACGATTGATACCCCGTCCGTTTCCGATAAAGATTTTTCAGGCTGTGATTTCGCAGTACAAATTATTGATAAACATTTAAGTAAACGAAACAATGAATACGAAGAAAAAAACATTATCTGTTTTAACAATGGCTGCGACGGCTCTCCTGTTCGCTGCGTGCGACAAGGATGAAGTCGGAGGACCGGGCGACTCACATATTTCGCAGGAGGTATTGGCGGCTTTTAACGCTCGTTATCCGGGTGCCCAAGATGTACGATGGTCCCTTCGAGGCGACTATGCTGTGGCGAACTTTTTCTTCGAGGCTACCCGGACGGAATCCAGGGCCAACAATGCGGCATGGTTCGAAAATGCAAACGGACAATGGGCCATGACCGAAACGAATATCGACTTCGCGGCACTTCCGCAGGCTGTCCGGGAAGGTTTCGATGCCAGCAAATATACCGAAGCCGAAGGATGGACCCGTACTGGTAAGGTGGATAAGCTCGAGCGCAAGGAGGTCGTCGGGGCCGGTGACAGCGAGGGTGTGACCGTTGTCTATGTTATCGGCGTCACCCGCACGGCAGACGGCATAACGACCGGGATGGACCTGTATTTTTCGACCGAAGGCGTATTGGTGAACGAAGTAACCAATGCTGCGGATGATGGTTATGAAGACTATATTCCAGAGAAACCTGCGGCGGGTATCGAACAGCAGATTCAAGGTTACCTCGATGATAACGGCGGAGGCTCGGTGATAGACGTGGACCGGGAATACGGAGGTACGGAAGTCGAGCTTGTTTGCGGCGGTTACAAGCATGAACTCTATTTCGATGCGCAGGGGAACCGCATCTATGCAAAGATCGAATACGGACGTCGGGATATTGGTTCGGCCGTGCCGGAAGCGATTTACAATGCGGTAGCGGCCGACCAGCAGCTGTCGAGCCCCAACGATATCGACGACATCGAAAAATGGTCACTCGATAAGGCTACGGCAGACGGAATCAGCGTTTTCTGGTGTGTCGAAGTGGAGACACGGCATAAAGAGGTCGATATTTACGTAAACGACTCCCCTGTTCGGATCATTTCCCGTCCTGTAATAGATATGGGAAACACGGGAGGTAATGGACTGCCGGTAGAGGATGAGATCGAGCGCTTCCTGAACGATCGTTATCCGGGAGCTAAGGTCGTGGAACGCGAATATGATGACGGATGTCTTGAACTGACGATTCTTCACGAAAATCTCAGGAAAGAGGTGCTTTTCGACGGTCGCAACAACTGGCTCCGCACCGAGTGGGAGCTCCACCGGTTGCCGCAAAATATTTTGGATGCGGTGCAGCAGGCTGGCTATACCCTCGACGACGACGAATTTGAATGCATCGAAACTTCCAGCGGTATGTGGTATGAGTTCGAAGCACGAAAAGACCGTCGAGAGTATGATTTGCGTGTGGATACGAACGGAAATATCGAGGCCTACGAAGATTGATGGATCGGCTAGACAACTTTTGAATTTTTCTAAACCTAATATTCACTTAATTAAAATCAATGTATTATGAAAAAGATGATTTTAGCAGTGGCATTGTTGCTTACAGGCATCGTGTCGGCCTCGGCCGACGTACGCGAGAAACCGATTACGATCGACAACCTTCCTAAAGCCGCGCAGGAATTTCTCGCTACGTATTTCAAGGATCTGACCGTAGCTTATGCGGTTGAGGAGAGCAAATACTTCGGTTCGGAATATGAGGTGACTTATACCGACCGCACGGAAGTGGAATTCCGTGCCGACGGTCGGCGGTCGATCGTAAATATTCGGCCGTTCCTGCGGCGATCGTTCCCCAGCAGATCGCGGATTTCGTAGCGAAGATGAACTACCCCGGTCAGTTTATCCGCAAGATCGACCGTGATGCCTATTCGTGGGAAATCGAACTGTCGAACGGATTGGAAGTCGAATTCGATTTGAATTTCAACGTCACAGACTATGATGACTAAAATTCCCGAAGTTTTGAAATCCGGCTCGGGAAAAAGGTGGGTATGGATCACGGGTGTCGTTGCTATATTCGCTCTACTCTTTGCAATTGCATGGAATATAGAGTGTGAAAGAGCCGTAGCGCCACAGGAACTGCCCGGTGAGGCCCGCTCTTTTATCGCACAGCATTATCCGGAAGAGAATCCTGTTTTGGTAATCAAGACGCTCGACGAACTTGCAGTTACGTATAAAGTCGTTTTCGCCGATGGTACCCAAGTGAAATTTCGCCGAAATGGAATGTGGCGAGAAATTAAAAGCCGTTCGCGGGCGGTTCCGTCGGTTGTTGTTCCGGCGCAGATTGCGGATTACGTCGCTCGGAACTTTCCGGGAACCTTCCTCGTCGGAATCGAGCATACTTGCCGGGAATGGGAAGTGAAGTTGAACAATACGATCGAATTGACCTTCGATGACAAGCGTTTCGCGTTGAAAGAGTACGACGATTGATCGATATATTGTTCCGCTTTCCCGGAAATGGGGAGTTATATTATTTGGAGGTAAAAACCAGCTTCCGGATCGGAGGCTGGTTTTGCTTTGTGGATGTTATTTCCGATTGCTGAAAAGTGTCGGGTATTTCGCTTTTCGAAAAGCGGTTGCGGAATGTGTATCGTTTACTATTGCGGTTGCGAGTTGTTACGCAGTGTGGTTCAGACGGATTTTTGTTCCCCGTTCCGAAGAATCCAAGGGGGCGACGGTTTATCGCTGCAAATGGTCGTGAAATCGGGTTGCAGCCATCGATGTATCGGAGGTGTTCGCCGAATAATTTTTAAGCTCAATATAGAAATCGGTTCTTGCGGATGGAGGATGCTTGCGGAAAGGTTAAAAAACCAAGCCGCCCGGGAAGGCGGCTTGAGAAAAATGGAGAGTTAATTTAGTTGGAATTGGTTGTTTATCGTAAACTTCCGGAAATAAAATTAAGAAAAATTTTTCGAAAAATAAAATTGTTGCGAGAAAAAAATATCGATACACTCCCCGAAAAGAGGAGTGTATCGGCTTTAGAACCTATTCTGATGTTTCAGAGTGTATGCAGGAAGGAATCAACCTCCGATCTCGTTCAATTCCAGCCATCGCATGCTTTTGGTGTCGATCTGGTCCATGAGTGCCGTGATCTGCTCCGAAAGCGCCGTAAGCTCTTCGAACGGCAGGTCGCCGGACGAGAGTTTTTCTTCGATTGCAGCTTTCTTCTGTTCTAATTCCGGTATTTCGGCTTCGAGATGCTCCATCTCCCGTTTTTCCTGGAAGGTGAGCTTGCGTGCCGCTCCTGTTTTTGCCGGGGCCGTCCCGGACTTCCGGATCTCCCCGCCCCTGCTTCCGGATGCCGTGCTCTTGGCTTTCTCCTGGGCGACGGCAGCATGCACGCTTTTG
>ERZ779941.717-NODE-717-length-12978-cov-2.689701_pt1 | contig 12978 bp, 9 predicted proteins | sample MGYA00511952_ERZ779941 | MGnify/ENA primary metagenome ERZ779941 (study PRJEB29588, sample SAMEA2142846) | human gut metagenome | biome: human gut; feature: human-associated habitat; material: faeces | place: Denmark | collected 2008/2010 ...
CCTGAAATGTCATATACCATCCGCAAGTTGGGATGCCAGAGCGGTATTATTTTGACTGCTTCTCATAATCCAAAAGAATATAATGGTTATAAAGTATACAATAATAAAGGAGGCCAAATAGTACCTCCAGAAGACGATTTAATTATAAAAGAGGTAAATAGTTTAGATAACTTTGAAATGCTTAAATATGCCCCTAAAAATAATGAATTATTTTATATTACACCAGATGAAGTACATGAATCTTTTGTAAAAGAAAATGAGAGAGCAATTATACATAAAGAATTATTAGATAAATATGCTAAAGATATAAAAGTTACATATTCATCACTACATGGTGTTGGAATAAAGACTGCTAAAGAATTACTTGATAAATATAAATTTAATTATAATATTGTAAAAGAACAATGCATTTATGATGGTAATTTTACAACAGCACCTGAACCAAACCCAGAATATGAAAAAAATTATGAACTTGGAATTAAATACGCTAAAGAAAATGATTCAGATATTATTATATTAACAGATCCAGATGCAGATAGAGTAGGGGCAATGTATAAAGTAAATAATGAATATAAACAAATAAATGGTAACTTAATAGGGGCTTTATTCGCAAATTATATTCTTGAAAATAAAAATATAACTAATAATTCATATATGATAAAAAGCATTGTTTCAACTCCTCTTGTTAGTAAAATGTGTGAAGAAAAAGGTATTAAATGTTATGAAGTGTTAACTGGATGCAAAAATATAGCAAATAAAAGAAATGAATTAATAGATAAAGATTATTTATTTGGTTTTGAAGAAAGTTTAGGATATATGTTTAATATAAATGTAAATGATAAAAATGGATTTTCAAGTATGTTATTCTTTTTAGAGATACTTTGCTACTGTAAAAGTAAAGATATTACTCTTAATGATTATATAGAAAATATATTTAAAAAATATGGATATTATAAAGAAGAAACTTTATCATTTGTTTATTCAGGATTAGATGGTAAAGATATCATAAATAATTATATGAATTCATTTAGAAATGATACAATAAAATTTAGTAAAAAACATACTAAAAAAGATTACTTAAACGAAGAAAATGAACTACATACAAATGCATTAAAATATGTATTTGAAGATAATTCATGGATAATGCTTAGACCATCAGGAACTGAGCCTAAAATTAAGGTTTATTTAGGTGTAAAGTGCGATAGTGAAGTTTCATCAATAAATGAACTTAATGAATTAAAATCACAAATTAAGAAAATTTTCAAGGTAGAAAATTAAATTTCTACTTTTTTTCATATTTACTTGACAAGATAAGTGTAAATATTATATAATATTCTCATTTGCGAAAAGTGAATGGGGAAGGAGAGTCTAATATGGATATTAATAAGTACTTTGATAATTACTTAGATATCACAACAAAAGACGGCAAAACAATTCATATAGAAAAAAAGAATGTTTATATTAATGACTCTTCACAATTCAATGGAAACATTAATATAATACATAAGGGTAACAATATCGTAATATTAAGAGAAGTATATTCATTTGATGATAAAAGATTAAGATATTCCTATGATGAATATACTAATCCAAAAATCTATGATACATACGAAAAAGATGAAGATGGTAGTGAAAAACCAATTACCGTAATAGAAAGTTATAAAGAAAGAAAAAATAAAATCGGTAGCATAGGGGATATAAAGAGTACAAAAACTGATAGAGATGAACAAGAACAAGTTAAAAGTAAGAAACCTAAGATTTTACAATTATTAAGACCTAAAGATGATAAAAAATCAGATTTAGCTGCCGCATAATAAATAATATATAAAGCACTTATGTGCTTTTTTCTTTTAAAAAAATAGTTACAACTCCCCTAGTTAAATTTTTATAAAAAAGGGTAGATATAACTATTAATATAGATCTAAAATAAACTATTTTATTATCTTAATTATTATCTTAATATAATACATTATTAATTACAATTAAGTTATAAATAAATTTACTATAGAATTATATTAATTAATTATCTGTTAACAAAATAATATTAAATAATACATAAATAAATTTAATATATAATTAATAATAAATCAGTAAATAAAAATATCTCATTATAATAGTGAGATATTAATTACATATATAATATTAGATGTATAATTAATCATATTTATTTCAAAATATGCTAGTTTACATAATAATTATTATCTGAAATTACATCTATATCTTTCTAGATTGTATTTCAGCCATCTTTTCTAGTACTTCAGAATAATTACTTTCATTTAATTCAGTATAACCAAGTTCTTTTAAAGCTTGTACTTTAGCAGAATTTAATTCTTGCGTTCTAGATAATTTTTCCTCATGTTTTGCTTCAATTTCATTTGTAAATTTCTTATGCATTTCTAATAACTTATTTTTAGATGCGCCTTTGCTATTATATAATACCATTGCTGAATATAATATACTTTCAAATGCAAATTGATTATCCTCTTCAAAAATAAATTCGTTAGGGGAGACGAATCCAGTTGTTTTAGCAACATATCCAAGCATATATTTTATTTCTGGTACATCTTCTAATACTTGTAAGAAGTAATATAAATATCTATATACTTTTGACATTTGTCCAGTTGTATCATCCTCTAAATTTTCTTTAAGTAAGAATACTATATCATTTAATAATGCTTGATCTTTAGCATTTATTCCATCAAATGATATGTTCCCCTTCTCTACTATACCTGAGTTATTATCATTTATTAAATTATTTGCGTGTTTAATAAAATCATTAGTTATTTTTATATTTTCTATTTCATCTGCTGATTTTATTTGTAATAAATTAAATAATTTCATTTTCTTTTCAAGTGGCCATAAATTAACATCTTCCATTTCAAGATAATTATAAACCATTTGTCTTGATACATTTAAGTATTTTGCTAACTTAACTTTTGATATTCCAATTTCACTTAATATTTCATTTAATCTTTTCATCATTGTCTATCTCTCCCTACTCTTCTACTATAATATTATTTTATCATTTTACAGAGAAATGTCAAGTAAAAGTAAAATAAAAAGTGAATTTTTAATCCACTTTGTTTTGAGTATCATCAGTTTCTTTTTTTCCTTCTTCGAAACCTTGACTAACACTTTTAGCAATTGTTCCAGCAGCATCTGCGACTGTTGGTGTAATATCATTAATTGTTTCCTTTTTTATAGGCATTGTTTGTTGTGTAGTATATGCTGTTATTTCTCTTCTATGAGCAATATAAGCCATTACACCACCAACAATAAGTAATACAAAACCTGCTGATGAAACAAAACCACCTAATGCATATAATCCAACACTAGTAAATGAATCATCAGCATTATCTGTCAAAAACGAAGTTACAGTTTCTTTCATAGAATCATTGAATTCTTTATCATCATCACTATTATACGAGTCAAACATATTTGTTAAATTATTATTAAAAGAATTCATTGCTTTTCTTTCTGAATTTTTAAAATTTACAAATGCAGTTATTATCATTATAATACCAATGACAAGAAGAATTGCACCAATAATTAAAAGTATTTTACTTGTTTTTTTAACCTTTTTATTAGTTTCTTGATATTTTTCTTCACTTAAATATTTTTCTTGTTCCACTTTTTCACCACCTTTCACTATATCTATATAAACTAAATTTTTATTAGTTTATTAGTATTAATTTATATTGTCATTATTATTAGTGTTTTTTATAGTTTGTTCATTGTTTTTGATTTCAAACAAACTATAATCATCACTTAGTTCTTCATAATCATCATAATTAGATTTTTTCTTTCTTTTATTTTTTATAATAAATATAATTATTATTCCTATTACTATAAGGCATATAATTAATATTATAACTGGTAAAATTGATATTTTTTCGTTATTTTCTACACTAGTTGTAATGTCTGTATTTGGTATAGTTGACATAGTTACAAAATATTCAGAAGTATTATCTAAACTAAATTCAATATAACCATTATCTAATTTTATTTTATTTTTTAATAGATAAAGTTTATTGTTTCTATATGAATATACATTAACGAAATCATTATTTTCATATTTATTGCCTACAAATAATTTTAATTTTGTACCTGAAGGTAAATCATTTTGTTTTAATACTACAAACAATCCATCTGCGTAATTAGATAGTTTTAATATATCTTTTTTATTATCTGAATTACTGGTAATAATTGTTGATAGATTTGATGTTGTTTTTATTTTTGATCCGTCTATTATCCAACTATATGCTAAACTTTTATCATCATTGTAATAATTAAATTTAACTGTCTTTTTGCTATTTTTTATTTTTTCCAAATCTTCTTTAGTAATAATTGTATCAGATTTTATTGTTATATTTATATCAGTAATTTTATTATTATTTAATATTGAATCTAAGTCTTCTAAATAATAACCATCTTTTCTTGTTACTTTAATATTAATTTTATTTTGTGAACCATTTTCCGCTGTCACAATAATTTCTATATTATTTTCGCCAACATTTATATTGTGGTTTCCTGTACCTGTTACCTTTGATTTAGAGTCTTCTGCAGTTGCTTTAACATTAATATTTGTTACATCATTTGTTACTGATAAAGTATAATTATTTGAGTCAACTTTTATTAAATTATAACCATCAACTGATATATTCTTAATATTATTATTTTTAGATTTATTGTCACCATCATTTTGAGTACTATTTTGTTTATTATTGTTATTATTTGTTTGATGATTATTATTGTTGTTATTACCTGGTTGTGATGGTGTTGGAGTTGGAGTTGGGGCAGGTTTTTGTGAAACACTTACACTTCTGCTTCCTGATACAGATACAGCATTACCATCAGAAGCAGATGTTACATCCCCACTCAATCTAATTACAATTGTTCCCTCACCTGTTGCTGTGCATGTTGCACTGAATGATCTATTTGTATCAAGCGCATCAGCAGATGCATCAGCTTGATGTATGGTGCACCCGCTTACTGGACCGCTTGCTGTAACATGCACATTCCAAGCAGCAGATGAAGTGACATACAATGATACTGTAAAACTATCACCAACATATACGTTTCCAGAACTAACTGATATGCTACTAGATGCTGCATAAACACTTGTATTAAATGCAAACATTGATATTAAAGATATCAATAAAATTTTTATCTTTTTCACTTTTTATTCCTCCTAATTTCTATTTTATTAGTTTTGAACCCAACAGATGTTGTCTTACTCTTAACAAATCTGCTGAATTTATTGTATTATCATAATTTATATCTGATGACAAGAAATATGCGCCATTTAAAACATTAGTTCCTAATAAATGTTGTCTTATTTTTAATAAATCTGCCGAATTTATCTTACCATCTCCATTTATGTCTCCAATAACAACATTTGTAAATTCTTTATATAAGTCTGTGTTATGCATTATTTTTGTTTTACCACCAGTATATAATATTTTTTTATTATTAATTTCTTTATAATCAATATTTACTGTATAACCACTACCTAAAGTAATGTTTGATTTAAATGTATCATATTCTGTATTAACCATTATTTTACTAATATAATTATTTATTTTATCAACTTCATAATTATTTATTATATAAGAAATATCATCTTCAATAGTCAATGTTCTTTTACCAAAATATTCTTTATGATTGTTATCATAAAATACTTTATATTTAATTTCATATATTCCTACTTCTTTATATTTTGGAAGTTCATTTAATGTATATTCACCATTAGAATCCATATATCTTAATGTATAATCACTAGAATATATTAAATCAGCATCTATTGTATGTTCTTTACCGTCATACTTTACTGTTACATCTTTAGAATTATCTTGAACAGATATATCTGCTTTACTAATTTCAACCTTAACAATAACATCTTTAGTTGTACCATCTTCCCATATATAATTAGTATTCTTTAATGAAATAATTACATCATAAATTCCAACATTTGTTTTCTTATTGTTTTTAGCAATCATAGTATCTTCATTATATCCAGGAACATCCAAAATAATTTCTTTTCCATTATAAACATAATTCCATGTTGGACTAACTGGTTTTGAAATTTTCAATGGTTCTATAGTAAAATCAACAATAAAATCTTTTTCTTGTTTTCCATTATCAAATGAATAATCAATAAATTTATCATCGGATAATTTTAATTTTATAGTTGCTTTCTTCATGCCTACATTTTCATCTGAAGAAATTGTACTTAAAATACTATACTCATTTTTTTCTAAATTAGAAACATTTATATTTTCTAATGAGATATTTGTTGTGCCATCATATACTTTATTTTGAATAGATATTTCTGGGTTAATTATCTTTTTTTCTTTATTGACATTAATTGTAATATCAATATTTTCTATTGTTTCATAATTTTTTGTATCACTTGGAATATATTTTGCTTTATATTTTACCTTTCCACCTTTGTTAATAATTTGTGAATCATCCATCCATTTAAAACCATCAGGTAACTGAATTTCTGATAATTTTTGTCCAAATTCTGCAGTTAAATCTGTAGGTATAGCATATGTTGGGGTTGCTTTAACTACAACAATTGGAATCTTTTCATTAACTAAGACATCATATCCTTGCTTAGTTTTTATACTTATTATAAGATATGTATCACCAAATTGAATTCCTTTGTTTGGATCTTGATATTCTTTTGAAAAAGTACGTCCTTCTGATAATGGACCTTTAACACTATAATCATCTTCGTATAGATATTCCTCTCTAGTTTCTTTTTCATAATACGTTAATTTTGCATAAGGGACATCATCATTAACTAAATATTGAGCAGCAGTATACTTGTCTTTTAAATTCATTATTTCATATTTATCTGGTTCAAAATGTCTATAATTATAATTATTACTATCTAACCAATCTTTAATTGAAGAATCTTTATGAGTGTAGAAGATTAAATCTTCATTTTTAATTTCTCCTTCATTTGTTCTTTTAAATGTATTTTCATTTATATAAAGATTGTATCCTAAAAAGTACACATTTTTTAACCAATTGCAATCTTTAAATGAGTTTTCGCCTAATCTTTTTACTGTTTCTGGAATAGTTACATTTCTTAAGTAAGTATTACCAGTATATGCATAATTTCCAATTTCAGTAATATAATCAGGAAGCTCAATATCACTTACACTACCACTATTTGATACACCAATTAATAATTTGTTATTATTTTCAACAATACCAACTCTATCAATAACTTTATATGGTCCATTAAGTTCAGATCTACCATATACCTTTTTTATTGGTGAATAAGCAAAAGCATCCTCAGCAATATAATCTGCACCATATAAATAAAGTTCTTCAACGCCAGAATTCAAAAATGCTTTGCTTTCAATTCTTGAACCATCAAAAGTTACTTCTTTCAAATTTTTACAGTTTTTAAATGCAAATGAGGAAATAGTATCAAAGGGTGCTCCAATATTAATTCTTTCAATTCCACTCTCAGAAAATGCATATTCACCAATTGAATTAACTGTTCCAAAATCAAACTTTGATAACATAAAAGTATTATAAAATGCATATTCTTTTATATCAGAAGATATATATAATTCTATAGAGGATAATGAGACACAATTATAGAAAGTATATTCTTTTATTTCATCTAAAACTATTTGATCATATTTAGAATGATATAATTTTGTTAATTTTTTACAATTATAAAATGCATATTTTCCAATAGACATTTGTCTTGTCCCAGAGTTGTCATTTTTTCCAATGATATCCAATGATAGTAATTCATAACAATCTTTAAAAGCATATTCACCTATTTCTGTAATTGGTATATCTATTGTTTCTATTTGACTTGATTCAAAAGCATGATTACCTATTTCTATTTCATCATTTGTACCATGTATATATTTAATATTTGTATTTGATAATGCGTAATTTCCTATTCTTTTAAAGTAACTAGGCAAATATAAATGTACATAATTTTTAAAATCAGTACCTAATTCAGAAAACTTAAAGTCATCTGCAAATGCAGTTACTTGTTTAGAATCTATAGTTTCTGGAACATACAATTTGCTAATTTCTAAATTATGATTTTTATAACCTATTATTTCTACTTTTTCATTATCTAAAGTATTGTATTCCCAACCACTTTCTAAATTTGTTGGATTTTTAATTTCTATCTCTTTACTTATATCCCCAACTTTAATAGTAACTTTTTGGGTATCAGAAATAGTTGGAGAATAATTTAATACTTCTAAATCAGTTATATCACCTAGTGATAAAGTTTTTTCTGTACCATCTGCATATAATACGTCCGCCTTAGTTCCCATTAAATTTGTTATAGAATAATAATTATATTTTGTAAATTTAATTTCTTTTATTTCAACATTTATTATTTCTTTACTTTTATTTTTATATATTCCATATTTATCACAATATTTTCCATTACAGAATTCTACATTTTGAAATGATATAAGTCCATTCCCATAATATTGATCCCAACCTGGTTCACCTAAATCAATAGAGCTCTCTTTTAATATATCAGTAATATTATCTAACGTTAAATCCTTATTATATCCTTTTAAAATTGCTACTGAACTTACAGCATGAGGTGTTGCCATTGATGTTCCACTTATAGTTTCATGGTCATCATCATCATTATTACCATTTTCTTTTGAAATAGATGCATCTTTACCCATTATACTTTTAATTTTAGTTCCTGGTGCTGTAAATGTAATGTATGAACCATAATTTGAAAAGGATGATTTTTTTAGATTTGAATCAACAGATGCAATAGCTATAGTATTGTCTAGTGCTGCAGGATAAAGTTTTTCACTTGTATTCTCATTACCTGCTGCAGCAACACTTATAATATTTTGTTCTTTAGCCGATTCAATTGCCTGCTTTAACGCACCATTATATCCGTAACCGCCAAAACTCATATTAATTACATCAGCCTTTTTATTACGTACTATATAGTTTATTCCAGCTATAATATCTGTAGAATACATTGAACCATTTCTACTTACTTTAATTGGAAGTATTTTTACATTATTAGGTGTTCCCTCTGCTATTGTACCTGCAACATGTGTTCCGTGACCATTTTCATCATTCATTACTGTTATTGAATCTTCTAAAACATTATACATTTCACTAATTTTACCATTGTAATATTTATTAAATAATTCTATGTTGCATCCAGAATCTATTATCGCTACAGTAACCGGTTTTATATTTTCTGAATAGTTATTTGCTGATGCACTAGCACTATCTAATGCCATTTTTTCAATTCCCCATGAATTGTAGTTTGTTGATTGCGTAGTGTATACTCCGTTTTCTTCCACACTTTCAATTTTTTTGTCTTTCTTTAATTGTTCTAATGCAGATTTCTTTTCTTCATCTGAATCATATTGTAATATATATTGATTATTTGGTGCTTCAATTATATTTTTTGCGCCATAAGAATTTTTTATTTTACTTTTCGATATTACAATAAGCATATTATCTTTATCTTCATTAGAATTATTTTCACTAATTTCTTTAAAATATTTATCAACAAATTCATCAGATAAATAAGAAATATTGATATTCCTTGTTTTTTCTGTTTTAAAGAAATTATCTTTTATTATACAAACCCCGCTAATAATAATTATTATAATTAAACTGCTAAATACAAAAAAATTTGATATTTTTTTGCTCTTTTTACATTTTCTACCCATAAATTTACTCCTACCCTTATTCTAAATTAAGTATACCATATATTTTAAAAAAATTATCTATAATTCGACATATTTTTTAAAAATTAATTTTTTGTTAACAAAAATATGTAAAAAAATCACATATTTTTATGTGATTTTATAAGTACCAAAGTTTTTTACCTTTCCATTATTTTATGTATCAATTGAACTGTCTGTTATTATATGAGTTTAGTATATTTATTATATTATTGTTATATGGTTTTATATTTTTATTTTATATCTATATCTTCCATTTTTTCACCACCCTCCTATGTTAATTCAATTTTATCATTTATATAATATTTTGACAATATATTACATTTTATTTCAAAAAAATCACATAAGATATGTGACTTTATAAATATTAAAGTTTTTTATTACTTTTTAGATTTTTGTCTGTTGATTGTAAATTATTAACATATTCTTCATATTTTTTATTATATTCACTTGAAATGTTTTCATCTATACCATACATATTTAGCATTATTGAACTACCCATTATATTCATCACTCTTACGCCATCAAAGAGAAGATCATTAGATCTCAAACTATAAAATCTTGTCACTCCAATAAAATTATCATCAAGATAAGGTATTAAATCATTTAAAAGTTGTTCGTGTAATATAGATATATATTCTGGAGTAATTCCTAAATTAAAATGTCTTTCAAAATCTTTGTAAGGAACATATATATCAGCGGTACACATATCTTTGCCATCAACTTCATGAATACCTAAATTTATTTTAGCCTTTAATTTATTTCCATCAGATAAAATCTCATTAATATATTCAATAATTAATTTAGATCTAACTTTTGATAATTCTTTTGCTTCGCTTATTTCCATTATATCACTTCTTCCAACTTATAATTTCTATAAATACCAAAGTTTTTTACCATTTTTTCTAACTTCTTTGATAATTCCGCCACCTAAGCATTCTTCGCCTAAATAAAGTACGCATGCTTGTCCAGGTGTAACAGATTTAACATTATCATATTTAACACTTAAATTACCATCATCTAAATATTCAATAGTAACATCTATATCACTTTGTCTATATCTAAATTTAGCAGTGCATTCTTTTGGTCTTTTTTCACTAATAAAATTAACATCTTCTATTATTGCTTCATCAGTTAATAAATATTTTGTATCATCGCCTAAAGAAACATATAATACATTTTTATCTAAATCTTTACCAACAACATATAGTCTTTTTTCATTGCCACCAATATCAAGTCCTCTTCTTTGACCTATTGTATAATACATAAGGCCCATATGTTTACCAAGTACTTCATTTGTATCAATATCAACAATATCTCCTTCTTGATTAGGTAAGTAATTAGTTAAAAATTCTTTAAAATTTCTTTCTCCAATAAAACATATTCCAGTTGAATCCTTTTTATCCGCAACCACTAAATCATTTTCTTTTGCTATTTTTCTAACATCTTTTTTCTCATATTCTCCAACAGGAAATAATACATTTGATAACTGCTTTCTTGATACTTGTGATAAAAAGTATGTTTGATCTTTATTTTGATCTATTCCTCTAAGTAAATTACCATCTTTCATTCTTGCATAATGACCTGTTGCAATATAATCTGCGCCTAATTTTTCAGCTTCTTTTTTAAACATATCAAACTTAATATATTTATTACACATTATATCAGGATTTGGTGTTCTACCTTTTTTTAATTCATCAAGAAAATATGTAAATACATAATCCCAATATTCTTTAACAAAATCTATTCTATGAAGTTTTATTCCAAGTTTATTACATACAGCAAGCGCATCATTATAATCCTGTTCTTGTGTACATATATTATTATTTAAAGTAGGATTACCATTTATATCATTATTTATAGAACTATCCCAATTTCTCATAAATAATCCTTCAACTAAATATCCTTCTTTTTTTAGTAAATAAGCACTAACTGCTGAATCTACTCCACCACTTACACCAACTATAACTTTTTTCATCTTTATCACTTCCATAATTCTTTAGTTATTATACATTATTTAATTAAATTAGTAAATAATTTTGTGAATGATGGAGTTACAAATGCATCAAATAATGCACACAAAATAGAAAGTAATATACTTACTAAAAGTATAAAGAAATATTTGCCCATAAATGTTTTGAAATTAATAGTTTGTTTAGTAAATGCACCCTTTAATATTTTCACCGATATTATTATACTATAAGACGCTAAAAAAAGGGAAAATATTGATAATATAATTGGTGATGGAATAATATATGTAAATACTCCTACTATTCCTTTAAAACCATATTTAGCGAATATTGAACTTACTGAAAAACCAAGAGTAAATGATTTAAAAAATATCATAATAAATATTATAGGTAAACCAACAACTGATAAACCTAAAAGCCACATAGAGACTGTATATAATAAATTTGATAATAATTCATTTTTAAATATATCTATTTTATCTTCAAAATTAAGTTTATTATTTGATAAAAAGTAATTACCTACTTCGTTTAATATAGTAGTTTTTTCACCATTTTTTAAAATAGTTATATAAATACTTCCAAATATTAATCCTAAAATAAATATTACAGATATTACTAGTAAAATATTATTTTTATTTTTTAAGTCCTTTTTATAGTTATTGTACATTTCTTTCATCATATATTTCTCCTTTGTTATAATATATTAATGCTTGTACAATTTTAGAACTTTTTTTAAGTATTTACATAAACTATCTATGAAAGGATGAGATTTATGAAAAAAGACTATATGTATAAATATCCTAGTAATGTAGTTTATTACAGTAATTATCCTTATATGGATAGAAATAGTAATTATAATTCAAATGATGAAAGATTTGCGGGTGGATTTATTGGACCATTTATTTTAGGAGGTATAACTGGAGGACTTGTCGCACCATTTTTCTATGGTAATGGATATGGATATAATAGACCAAATGTTTATTACTATCAACCCGGACCATATATGCCACCATATTATTATGGTAGACCATACTAAAAAAGTAGGTTATTCTACTTTTTTAAATTAGTCATATATGATTTTTCAGTAACATAAAAGTTATTAGTTTTTATTAAATGTCTTTTATTTCTAGACATTTTTTTAATGTTTTTAATCTTTTTAAAATCTTTATATTCATTTTTATATAACTTTTTTTCTAAGATAAACCTATTAAATATTATATATCTATTTTTATAATTATATATTATTTGTGTAAGTAAGAAAATAATTATTAAGTAGTACC
>ERZ779941.728-NODE-728-length-12734-cov-4.248521_pt1 | contig 12734 bp, 14 predicted proteins | sample MGYA00511952_ERZ779941 | MGnify/ENA primary metagenome ERZ779941 (study PRJEB29588, sample SAMEA2142846) | human gut metagenome | biome: human gut; feature: human-associated habitat; material: faeces | place: Denmark | collected 2008/2010 ...
CCAATACAGTAATCGCCATTACGGTAATGGCCATTACCATTTGCAAATATAGCACAAACTTACGAGTCAACCAAGACTTTATCCCGTTTTTTAGAGAGTCCAGGAGAATACACACTTAAATAATAATCGGCATAAGATACCCTTTTTCGTGATTTTCTGGTCTTCTGATAAAGATTTCTCATGATAAAACATATCAAAATGTTTGCTTGCATCAATTAAAATACCTATTTTTGCAAGCATGGTAAAGCATTTGTACATAATAGCTGGATGCAATGGAGCTGGCAAGACGACTGCATCTATGACCATTCTTCCCAAGAGTCTACTCGTGAAGGAACGTGTCAGTGAAGGTGGTCATAATATTCCGACAGATACCATCATCCGTAGATACACTGCAGGCATTCGCAACTTGTTCAATATCTTCATGCAGGAAGTAGATATCTGGACTATATATGACAACAGCGATGAAAGTCGTGAAAGAGTTGCATTTGGCGGTAATGCCATACATACAAGGATTAATAACAAAACAAAATTTGAAAAGATATGTCAGATAGTGAAATAGAAGCATACATAGCCACACTTGACAAAGGTCTGGCTGAAGCAGAAGAGGCAATGCTTAAGGAAAAGGCACTGCGTAATGAGAATTTGGTTATCGCTGATGAAGACGGCAATATAAGTTATGTACCTGCAAAAGAGATACTGAAGAACAGAGTATAGGGTTCACTTACATGTCTTCCATCGACAGGCATCCTAATGTGATCTTCATGCCATGCAGGGGCTTACAGCTCTTCAGCATCACATCCACCTTGGCTTACAGCAACCGCTCGTCGTAGCGACTCTTGTGACGTTTCACCTCGAACACATCCGCTACATGGTCAATCTCGTTAACAGCCACAATGTCTATCTCATTTTCTCCACGCCGGTTCCAGTAACGCAGTCTCTTCCTCACGGTCATAAAACTTCATACCCTATCCTCATTTGTGTCCAATACAGTAATCGCCATTACGGTAATGGCCATTACCATTTGCAAATATAGTACAAATTTACGAGACAACCAAGACTTTATATCTTTTTATTCCTTATAGTCACTCTTTCAAGGTAGTGGTATTCAGGTTGCCGAAGCTGCATCTATCAATAATAATGGACGAAAATCATTAGGAATTAGGAGAAGTCCGTCAATGCCATCGACGACCATATCCAGGAAGAAAATAAACGGCAGATAATTTGGAAGCTTCATTATAAAAAACTATCTTTGCAAAGTAAAATATAAATAAGATATGGAAAAGATGACAAGAGAACAAGTGCTTGAACGCTTGAAGAAATCTAAGCAGATAAAGCACAATGCTGTTGAGAGGATGAAAGTGGAGCTAGCTGATATTGTCGAGAAAGAAACTGGAACAAGACCGACTAAGTTCTTTGTTCTATGATTAACCTCCCAGTGGAACAGATAAGTCATGCTGCCCCTTATAAAATAAGGGTGCTGCAGGATGGCAGTGTCTTTTTCACTACCGACAATGGTCTGCATTACATGGTCAGTTTCGACCTGGATGATGTAAGCTTGTCGCGCCTTTGTTATCAATTGGTGATTGTGAACGTCGATAACTTACCCTCTCCACGCGACATCAAGCTTCGCGATACAATAGTTGCCATTGTTGAGGGCTTCTTCGCTTCAAGCAATGAGGTAATGCTTTACATTTGTGAAACAGGTGACGGCAAGCAAGCCATGCGCAACAGGCTTTTTCAATATTGGTACTCTCGCTATGAGCGTAAACAAGAATTTACATTCCTTTCCGCTTCCATAAAAGATGAGGAGGGAACTATAAATTACGCTACACTTATTATCCGTAATGACAATCCTGATTATACCGAAGTGGTGAATGAGTTCGCTCTATCCGTCAAAATCCTTAATGACAAGCCAAAAGAATAAACTATGAGCCAGTGGCAGAAAGTGAAGCCGTCTAAAAAACTATGTAGGGATACTTGCCCAAGTATGTAAGGATACGTGGCAAAGTATGTTAAGATGCATAGCAAAGTATATTAACTTAGCAAAATATGCTTATTCTCCCTTTAGCTTCCTTATTTCCTTGTCAAAATCCGAGTCTATCTTCTGCGTCTTGTTGAAGATTTCATATTCCTGTTCTGCATTCCGCATATATGTCCGTAATCTACTGCCAGATGCGACGTTCGCTTGCGCGAATAGACCGTACGCGCTCAAGGAGCTCACGGAAATGGCATCAAGATTATAGAGAGTAGTTTGATAATTTTTCCTATCAGCGGCAGTTAGTGCATTTTTTGCACATACTGATTATTGCCTTAACTCTCCAGAATCAAAGATGTTTTTTAGGTGTTTGGTTATCACAGACCTATCCACCCCAAACAGCTGTGCCATAGCCTTCTGGGTACACCATATTGTGCCATCTTTTACGATGACTTGCACCTTGCCCTGTTCGTCGGGCATGCTGTAAAACAGAAACTGGATCTCGTTTTCCATTCTTTTCGCCTTTTACATTCCCATTGCATTTCAGACATGCCAGTTGCTTTTCATTAAAACCTGCCATATCTACCTTTAGTCTTGTTCAATATGCAAATTGAATGATTTTATTTGAATCCGCACAATAACAGCATATAAAATTACGCCAATATTTTAGTCATATGATTACTTAGTTCAATGCTCTATTATTCCATTAATCTTATCATATGAATTAGTCATATTGTCAAAGAACTCATTGGCTGGTAGCCAAAGGGTCCGTAGCCATAAATCGATTTTTAACAAACTATTGTTGTCTGCAAATTTACTACTACTCAGTGTTGCTGATGAAGAGGACGATATCACAACAGAGGAGGACATTGATTCAACACAACGCCCCCCTATTACTATAGCTAAGATCCTACATAAGAACAGCATTTCATATAGAATAACGATTACAATAGATAAAAAATAAGCACTGATAAGTGTCTTATATTTCTTACGCCATTATATCCTACCACAGATATACTTTCGTTACTTGTTTAGGTTGCTTTTTTGCCCATGCGACACCTATTGCTCTTGCAGCATTTATGCATTGGCTCCGTTCTGCATGTGCATTAGCCATAGCCTGCTTCCGTTCTTGAAGCTCAAATTCAATTTGTTTTCTCTTCAATGCAAAATTTTTGTCGTCAATATTCTGGATTCGCTTTTTTATCTGAGCTATAAGTTGCTGAGCGCCACCACTAGAGGAACAGCTTTGTGGCATCTCTTGAAGAATTTCTGCAACTTTGGTTGCACCATCAGCATTAGGGCTCTGGGCCCACACCGCTTTCGCTCTCGACAGTATACTCTCTCCTTTATTATCTATTTCTTTCGTATAAATATCACTAATTAGAGGAACAACTTTACTCTTATAACTAGGCACTTCTTCTGGGATTTCAGAAAGTATATACAATGCTTGCTCATAGTCTCTCCCATTAGTACAATTATTAGCCTTATTAATAAAAGAACTCATATTATCGGCATAATAAGAAATAACCTTTTCTTTTGCTTTTTCACAGAATTTCTCAAAGTCATCACCTTCCAATCTTAAGTGAGAAATACCCTTAACAATAGCATCAACTTTACTAGTGCCCTTTCCCTCTGTAGTATAAGCAGTACTGGCAAAGACCTTACCATTAAAAACATCTTTCAAAGACACGACGAAATCAATAATAACATCACAGTATACAGGGATTGTTGCTGTTGACTGCTCATCCTTTATTATTATTTCTGGAACCATTGCAAAACGAGAAGCACCTATTTCTGAACCTATCCCATTGGCTGTCAATGCTCTTTGCAACTTTGACCTAACGTGATTATCTAGCTTTTCTGGAAGTTGATAATCACAGACTAAATGTGCAGGAGCTACACATAACTCCTGACATTTAATCCCATAAGGGAAACTGGAAGAAATTATTAAGATCAATAATATATTTAAAATTTGCTTCATTTTATAAAAAAGATTAGGACTATAAATCGATTTCAATACTACCATCACCTAATATACCTCCAACGGAATTACTTTTGCTGATATTTCCACTTACATTTTTGGCATTAAATCCTGAGGCCTTTAATGTAGTCACTAATGACTTATAAAAATTTCTGGCATCCAAAGCTTTCTGATTGCCATTGGGTAATTCCTGGAATACAGGCATCATTGCTTGACTAATACTAATTGTTGATCCATCTTGGCTATCAGTGCTGTAAGATCCATTTACACAATTCTGATCAAGCCACGTCTCCACTATATCTATAACGCTTCCTTTACCTTTATCTACGTCAAGGGACGCTCCGTTTACAGCTGTAATTGTCAAACGAGATTCACGACCATTTTGCATAATTTTCTCAAATGCAGCCTGCATATCAGCTGCAAACTTATCTATTTGAGAAAGTACCGCTTCCTGCAATAAATTAATTGTTGATTCTCCTATCGCAGGTTTGCTTTCCCCGCTCGTGCCAGCTACTTGTTTCGAGCTATAAGCATCTATAGCTGTTAATTCAAAATAGCAAGTCTTTCTTGGACCATACTGTTTGATTCGATAATTAAGTTCTAATCGATAATCGATAACTACAGGAAGAATCTTTCCTTGAACTCTTCTTAATTCCGCTTCTAACATAGTCAGAGGAAACCCTCTGTCATTAAACATTTCACTGATTTTCGCTATACATCCTTTTAAATCTGTATCCAAGAATGCATGCTTATAATCTTCAATATAATTCTCAACGCCCATATCATCTGTACTGCCTAAGAGCCCCATATGATTTAGCAATGCATCAGAAGGAACAACGACTATACGAGGTTTTTTAGCTTTAGGCTGGGCTAAAGTCCAATTTAGATTAATTGAGAATAATACTATAAGAATTAGTCCTATTTCCTTAAACTTCATATATATACCTTTTGTTAAAACATGTCTCCAAGTTTTTTGATAATGCCGTTATCTTCAAGATATTTTCTAAGTTCATTTTTACTCACTGCAAAAACTATGCCTATCTTGTATTCACTGCCAACCCGCAGCATATCTTCTGGGTCAACTATACCATCAGATGATAGCGTAACGAATCTTAAATAGTCTCCACTCTCAAAAAAATTATCAAAGAATTTCACATACAATTCATGCTCACCTGGCTTTACTAATGGCGGTGTATAATAAACTCCATTACCTCCAGGAATCCCTTTAAAAAGCAGAGCATGAACTGCATTTCTCTTACCAAGGTCTATTGCTTTTTTTTGGCTTTTAGCATAAGAATACACTTTTATAAGAGCAGTTCCTTCTGTACCGACTGCAATGGGTATAACCTCATATCGATACTCATTCTTATTTTTGGCCGACATATTCAATGTTAGAAATGACAGCAATATAGAAATAATAATCTTCATCATTTTCAGAATCCAATTTTAAAACCAGCTCCGAAACTCATAGGCTGGAACTTCTGCAATTTGTTTTTATTATTTTTAATAGACCAAAGAGTCTGATATGCCTCAAAATCATTCGATTTTAACCAATAGTTATACCCTGCATTGACGAAAAGCTGGATATTACGCGTCATATAATAGCCTAATTTCAAAGCCGCTCCCACCTTATATGTTTTTAATTTTGCATTTTTACTAGTAGAAGCAGCAAGATTGATATTTCCATGATTGTCAACAGAGGAATTATCCCAGTCTATTGTTTTAGCTCCTGGAGCAAATGCTGCACCAAATTCGGCACTCGGCGTTAAGACAAAATTCCCCATAAAATTCAATTCCTTAGCTAAGCCAATAGAACCTTCAAATACTTGAAAATTTTTCAGCTCGCCATCTTCATTGTATGATAAAATTTTAATTCCCCCTAGCCCTTTACTCCAAGGGATACCTGCCTTCAGGTACACAAGCACCCCTGGGAAATTAAGCCATTTACCAATTCTATATTCTATAGAAAAACTAGCTTCAGAAATTGTATATTCCGGAACAAGTGCTATTCCAAAATCAGGATTTTCCACCAGAGTCTGACCGGGACGAACTTGACGCCCTTTTATTTGGTAAAAACGTGTAAGATCATCTACTGTTCCTTGTGCAACCTTTCTATTATCAATAACATGACGGCTAGCCCTAACCGTTGCTACTCTTTTTGCATATGTCTTAGAAGGATCATTTTTAGCAACACGCATCTCCATTACAGAAAAACGCTTGTCTGGTCTAACACCCTCTTTTTTACCAATATCAGCTCGTATAGGATGAGTTTTTACAATTGGTGTTTTTACTTGGAAATCTGAAACCTTTCTGACAAGTGTCATGATATCTTCATAGTCACCAGCTGCATCCTGCGTCGAAATTCCAGATTTAGCATTCATTACAAACTGGACAGGAAATTCCATTTCATCAATACCTCTCGGAGTATAATAATTATTATAAAAAGAATCACGCGTCTCATCGTCAAATTTCAATTTATAAATATATGGTATTACATTTACATAATGTGGTATCTCCCCGCTTTTGTCTGGCTTGTTCATATTTGGATTATCCTTAATAACATAAGCGATAATATATGATCGGTCAATAAGCTGTTCTCCCAAGTCATTAAGAGTCGAATTACGTTTGCTCGCATCACTTTTCAAAATATCATTATCTGTTGCGGCATATTGACCACGTGTTATTAGTCTTTCTATACTTAAATTTCCTTGATCATCTGTAGGAAACCAGCCATGCATAATTTGATTAGCTATTTTATCTTTATCCAAAAGCAACTTGATAAACTCATTTACTTTTACAGCTCTATCTTTTTTATCATCTGGAATACCATTCATCACATAACTTGTTCTCGAAACATCATTGTAATCAAATTTTTCGTCTTTCACATTTTTCAGTTGCTCAACTGCCAATGCAGCATTCTTAGTACCATCAGTTATATACAACCGTGTTAAAGACGGTCGGAGGTACTTTCTTACAAGAGATGACGATTTTTCTACCACAAGGCTCTTTGGAGTTTGTGCAGTAATAGTTTCCAAACAGCACATGATAATAATCATTGTACATAATAAAACTTTCTTTTCCATAACTTTTATTTAATTTAAATATAGATTTCGTATGATTACTTTTTCATCTACCGTTCATTCGCGGCTTCAACATGGAAACAATTGCAAAATTATGTTTTCTATTTTATCTTTCCAAAATTTTTAGGAAGGAAGTGATTCTTATGGATGAAATGGATGAAATCCCGTTTTTTTAAGTCTGAAAAAAGGGATGGCATTCCAAATAAATGTATTACCTTTGCAACATCAAATACTTTCTAATGATATGGTTTTAGACAAAAAAGCACAAGAATTAATTACGAAACAATTTGGACGAGACCTGAAAATTCCTACGGATTTTAATGATCTCTCTGACGATATTAAGGATAAGACGGGCGAGCTTATCAGCGTGAATACCTTGAAACGGCTCTTTGGCTGGCTGCCTGGCGTGGAGCCAAGGGAGAGCACATTAGATATCTTAGCCCGCTATGCTAAATATGGATCCTGGAAAATCATGGAGAAGGAATGGACGGGAAAGTCTTCTGAGATAGGAAAGATCTCCGCAACGATCGTCTACCCTGAGCAACTTCATAACGGACAAACCGTTGTCATTAAGTATGAGCCGAACCGGACACTGCGGTTGAAGAAGATCAACGGCAATGATTTTGAAATTTTAGATGCTTCCAGTTCAAAACTCCAGAAGGGTGATATCATGGTAATCCTCAGTATCAACAAGGGATTGCCTTTCATTGCCAAGGAAGTATGGCGCAAGGGACAGAACATAGGGAGCTATCAGGGTGGAAAAGGCAGTGGTATTCAATTCATAGAGGTCATCTGATATGTCAAATTCATCCTTCTCTTTTCATCCAATGGTGGCAATATTAGCGAAGACGTACCTATAGCCATCGGCGCTACTTCCTTGTGTTACCGTGTGAACGTGGGCGGACGCATCATGTTTAAGAAGGTGCTGAAGGATGACTTGCGCTATGACCCGCGCTACCTGAACCTGTTCAAGAAGGAATATGAACTGGGACAGGAAATGAACCATCCCAACATCGTACGTTATTTGGACTTTAAAGACGATGCCAAGGAGGTTGCTATCTATGCGGAATTCATAGACGGCACGCCGCTTGACCAGTTCTTAGAATACCATCCCAACTACTTCATGAATAAGAGACGCCGGCGCCAGTTCCTTGAGGAGTTGCTCTCAGCCGTGGATTATCTGCACCAAAGGCAAATCCTCCACTTAGACTTAAAGCCTGAGAATATCCTCATCACAACCATCGGAACGCATGTCAAGCTCTCTGACCTGGGATTCTGCTACCAGGACGGATTTCCCTTTAACGCTGGAGGCACGCCGGAATATTCGGCACCGGAGTTATTCAACGCAAGTGAGCAGAAAGACGGTCCGCACCTGTCTCCTGCCTCTGACATCTATTCCTTGGGGAAGATCTTCCAGGAGATGAACATCGCGAAAAAGAGTATCATCAAGAAATGCTTGGAGGAGAATCCTGTCGACCGATACCATAACATACCTGAATTACGGCGAGCCATTCTTCCACGACGTGTCCTGAGATGGGTTTTCATCACCCTACTCATCATTGCGGCGGTTTGTGGCGGAGAGTATTGGTATATGGTAAAAGACTTAGGGGTTGTCTCGCACAATGACTTTCTGGTCGATGGATACCGTCAGGATACCACGGACATCGACTTGATGATATGCGACAAGGATTATCATCTCTACCAACCCAAGGACTGGAACCCTGCTGACAGTGCCAAAGCCTTGGGCGTTGCCGTGCTGACTGACCATTCTTATTACGTGTTCGCCAGGAAGTTCCCTACCATGACGGGTGTCCAATTCGGCAAAGATGGACTCATCGACGGGGTCACGACAACACCCAGCGACGGTACTAATGGACGCTGCCATTCTGCGGGCAGTGATTTCACAGGACCGGAGAACTACAGGAAGTTGCGACCGCTTGCTTTCGAAGGCAAGGCTTGTGCCTTGAACATCGGATACACATTTCCCAATGGCAGGGAGGGATATATTCCACCTTTGGGCGAGGTCATCGACATCCGCATGCACACCAAGGATGTAAACCGACTGTTGCAGATCATCCATGGGGATACCATCTATGAGGGGATCTGGACTTCTTGCTTGCAGTATAAGCCCACGCGGATGTGGGCCATGGGCTTCCAACCTGATGCCATACCTTACGCGCAGCTGAGGCAGGAGAATATCCTGACCCATTTCAACTTGGACATCCCTGTCATGCCATCACCGCGCGCCAATGCGGAAAGGGCGAAAGAGAAGGTTGACTTTATTCCCGCCCCTGTCTTGCTCGAGTATATCCTACGTCCCGATTACGAGGCTTTCATCAGCCTACTGAAGAAGACAGGCTACCAACTGCTGACAGAAGGCAAGCAACAACAAGTATGGTCGAAAGTGCAGGTGCCCTCAAACGACAAATACAAACTGTACCGCAACTCGCGCGTGCTCCTCAACGGCAAGAAACTGCAGAACCTTTGCCTTTATTGCACGAAGGATCTCTTCTTGTTTTTCAGCGAGCTCTATGCCAAGGACTATCATTTCAGCCATATTGATACGGACAAAGAAGGGCGCAATCACTTCGTCTACGTGAGCCCGTCAGTGCCTATCACCATCAGTTATGCGCTTTACAATGTAGACAATGGCGTTTCCCTTTATCGCATCTCTTTCAAGAAGAACAACCCATAAGTTTCACGAGGCAAGTCATGACCTTTTCTAAAAGGTCATCTCATGCCTTGTGAAAGGTTATCTTTTAGCGGACAAAAGGTCATCTCATGCAAGCCAATATGCCATCTCCTGCAGTCTAACAGGCCATCTCCTGCAAGCCAACAGGTTATCTCCTGCCTTCGTATGCCTCATCTGCAGGTCAACAAGGGTGAGGAGGAAAATGTTAAATCATGGTTTTTATTTGGTTCCTTTGAGAAGGATCGTTATTTTTGCAACACAATAATAACTCAATAAAAAACGATGAACATGAAGAAACTGACGATGATCGCCGTGCTGGTCCTTGCAGTATGGATGCCAGGACATGCGCAATCACAAGGAGACAGGTTGGATTTCACGCACAACAGGATCACGATCGGAGGGGGCGCAGCCTATACGCCGACGCATATTCCCAAGGACTATTACCAAAGGCATGCGAAAGGATCGTCGTCCTTGGAGCTGTCTCTCGACTATGCTCACCTATGGGATCTCGCCGAGCACCATGCCTTGGGATTCGAGATCAACGGCTATCAGTCGCACTTAGACAGGAACGGATGCAACATCTTCTACGGTGGGGCAAGCGTCGTCTACAACTTCCGCACCGACAACGGATGGGTATTCTCTGCCTCCGAGGGCATGGGGTACGCTGGCAATGACTTTGACGAGGGCCTCCACGACAGATGGGACGAAGGGGGCATCGGCGTGTATTCCAAGATAGGAGCGCACTACAAGCTCACCAAGCATTTAGGAATCGGAGCCGAAGCAAGGCTCTTGGGCAGTTTCTTCCGTGTCCAATATGACGATGGGGGAGATGATGTCAAGGAGATCGTACAGAGCGGCATCAGCGCGCAACTGCGATGGTATTTTTAGTCGGGGCATCTCCCTGCATCATAAAGCAACGTAAAAGGCAGGTTTCCCTCCATCGAGGGGCCTGCCTTTTATGCGTCAAACAAGGAGATCTCCCCTACTCCTTCTGGAAGTAGAGATAGGTCCAGTAAGCGGGTTCCGCCATCTCCGCACTCTGATATGCCATGACATAGAGGTAGCCATAGTTGGATTGCGCGTCGTATAGATTATACGTGGCAGAATTAAGCAATGCCAGATAGGTGACCACGGTCCCTCCATCCTTGCCGAAAGGATACAGGGTGAGGTATTCGTCTGTATTCAGGTCGTACCAATAGATGCAGGACCCGTAATCGGATTCCTCTGTATAGAGGCTCGCCGAAGGCAGGCTCAGGTCCACGGTACCCTCGTCACTGATGGTAAGTTGCAATGCCACACCTCCGTGCATGAAGTTTTTAAAGAGGTATTTGCCGTCGCCCAGGTACATGGCGGTCTCCTTCCATTTCTCCGTATATTGGTAGACCCAGAAATCAAAGGTGACATTCTGCGGGAAGATAGCTGTCCCTGCGAACGAGCGACCGCCATCGAGCAGTGTATAATTGTCCACTTCATCGCCTTGCAGGGTTACGGTATACTTGTAGTTCTGTCCTTCTTTCGCGGAGTCCGGGATAGTCACTGCCAGCGTGGCTGTGGAATCGCCATCTACGAATACTACCTCTGGGGAGGCTGTCACGCCCTCCGTTGACGTCGATTCGAGGACAACAGGGACAGTGAGCGTCCCTTGTGTGGTGTTCCTCACGACCGTTAGGTTGATCGTACGGTCGGAAGTGTCACTGGCATTCATGAGCGTTGACTCGCTGTTGGTACCCGAGAAATGCACCTGCTGGCATCCTGCCTTCGTGGGCTCGCCGGGCTGATAGCTGTCATCATCAGAACAGGAGACCAAGAAGAGCGGGAGAAGGAGCAAGGGAAGGCAGCTCCCACTGATGATCCCACACATATATTGTATCAAGGATTCCCTATGTCCACGGGCGGAATCTATTGGATGGATGGTTTTATTCTTCATTGTCGTAATATCTATGATCATAAATAGAATGGATTGATCTCTTATCCTAACACTCCCGATGGATCAGGATTGTTGCGGATGGCCTTGTTGTACTGCAGCTCGTAATTGGGGATGCAGAAGTTCAAGCCGGGGCAAACATAGCCGTCTTTCAACTTAAACTGGTACTTCTCGATATGGTTACTACCTTCATAGGTCAGGTCGTAGCCCATCTTCAGTCGCTTATAGTCGAACGGGATGATCCCTTCGCCCCAGAACTCGATGCGTTTCTGCCGGATGAGTTCTTGGGTAAAGTCCGACAGGGTCGTTGCCGAGCACGCATAAGGGGTGGGATCTGAGAAGGTAGTCTCGCAACGGTAGGTGTTCATGAAGTCGTTGAGCAACCGCACCCCTGCACTCACGCCATTGACATGAGCGGCAGCCTCAGCCTCGATAAAGTACATTTCCTCAACGCGCATTACGGGAATATCCACGGCAGCACCCGTCTTATAATCGCTGACATTCCCCTTCCCCGGCTTGAATTTCAGTCCGGTGTAAGCAGGGAACTTGGCGAACTTGTCTGCCGTCATGTCAGTCGTGTACTTGGCTGCGGATGTTGCCTTGCCCGCATCTTCCGGCGCGATCCAAGTAGAACGGCGCCAGTCGGCGGCGTTCATCTCACTGTACAACTGGGCATCGATGCATCGGGAAGCCCCATAAGAGGCATTTCCTGCCACCCCGAAGTCAGCATCAGCGGAGATGAAGGAGGTAAAGCTCTTCCACGACCAGTTGTCGTCTAACGTGTTGTCGCTCTCATCCTTGATATCATCACTGGCGATCTGCTCGGCAAGCAGCCATGCCCCATTGGCTGAGTTGAAGCCTGTCGTGGCGTTATACCACGCGCTCTTGGAGAGAGGGGTATGCCCTTCCATGGCAGCCTCCGCGCTTTTCATGGCATTGGCAAAGCACTCCTTTGCCGTTGTGACGCCGCATTTGTCATAGCCCTCTAAGTTGGAATCTCCTTCATGGGCGACCTGCTCAGCCAACTCTTCCGGGTCATTCTCGAACTGCGAGTCAAGGAATGCGCTGATAAAATCCGGATT
>ERZ779941.731-NODE-731-length-12720-cov-7.670272_pt1 | contig 12720 bp, 13 predicted proteins | sample MGYA00511952_ERZ779941 | MGnify/ENA primary metagenome ERZ779941 (study PRJEB29588, sample SAMEA2142846) | human gut metagenome | biome: human gut; feature: human-associated habitat; material: faeces | place: Denmark | collected 2008/2010 ...
ACTGGATTTTCAGGTCGCTGATGCTCCCTTACAAATCCAGTTCGCATAGTGCAAATCATGTTCGCTGTGCACGCCAAAGGCGTGTCCATTTTATCTGCCACAATTATGGTATAATAATTCCATAGAAAGGATGTGATTTTATGCCCAAGATTATCCCCATCAAAGACCTGAAGGACACCGGAAAAATGTCTGAACTCTGCCACAGCTCCCATGAACCGGTTTTTGTTACGAAAAACGGCTACGGAGACATGGTGCTTATGAGCATGGAAGTGTACGAAGAAATGCGCCGAAAAGAGGGCCTCTACCGGAAGCTGGAAACTGCTGAAGCCCAGATAGCAGAAGGCAAGGTGGCACCGGCCGGAGAAGCACTGGCGGAATTGAGGAAGAAATATGGTCTATAAACTTCTGATCGCTGAGCAGGCAGAGAAGCAAATCGAAAAGGCCATCGCATATGTAACTGAAGTACTGAAAAATCCGAAAGCCGCTGCTGATATTCTGGACGATATTCTCCACGTCTACAATACCCTGGAAAAGGATGCTGCCAGCTTCGCCTTTTGTGAGGATAGTTACCTTCGTGCAAAAGGATACCGCAAATTCTCTCTTTATAAACATGACTACATTGTTATTTATCGCGTTAATGAAGATATTGTTTATATAGCAGGCTTTTTCCATATGCTTGAAAACTACAGAATGAAATTATAATAAATGAATGCAAAAGGCAGGAAGTGCTCCGACACTTCCTGCCCTTTTGTACTTCCAGAAAAAAGACGCTGACCACATTTACTCCGTGGACCGGAAAGATCCCTCCCGCATCGTCTACTACCCCACCGGCCGCCCCGGCGCCGGTACCGAAGGATACAACTCCCCCGTCACCGCCCTGGGCTCCAAAGCCAGCCTCCCGCCCGGATGGACCCCCTCCGGTAAGGACTGAGGAAATCCTCAGTGACACACAAAAACCTCTTATTTCCCTGCGTGAAATAAGAGGTTTTTTATATTTTATCGATTCAATCGACTCCTTCCGACTCCTTCCACCCTTTCCGAAGGAATTTCGCCCGCAGTTTTATTTTCACCACCGATAATATACCGCTCCTTTTCAAAGTCCCGTTTAGCCCCCGATTCCTTCAAGGGTAGTCAGTCTCTCCTACAATCAAAACCACACAAGTCTTCTCCTCGTCCCCATGTTTGGGGATTCTTTTTTCACGACTGTATGGATGAGCTTGTTTACCGAACCATGAATGAAAAGTTTTCGTCCCCATGTTTGGGGATTCTTTTTTCACATTACACGCAAGGTGACTAAGAGATGTGTCATGACCCTGTTTTCGTCCCCATATTTGGGGATTCTTTTTTCACCAAAAATCGAGAAGAGAGACGGTAAACTTTATCTGGTCGCGTTTTCGTCCCCATGTTTGGGGATTCTTTTTTCATAGGTTTACAATGGAAAATAAGACAAGTTTTACGGGCAACATGTTTTCGTCCCCATGTTTGGGGATTCTTTTTTCACTATTCGGGATGAGAGCTTGAGATAGCCCAGCACTTGATGCAGTTTTCGTCCCCATGTTTGGGGATTCTTTTTTCACAGCAGGCCCGGGAGAGCCCACGGAGTGGGCTCTCTATAGCCCTTTTGCGGCGGGGATTTCCAATTGATTGGAATTCTCATTATTTTCACCCTTTGACCTACTGTTTTCTTAGATTTCATGCCTATCGGCGGGGATTTTTATTACTGTAGTCTTTTCTGCCTATTCACTCTGCCTGAGGCTCTCTATGATTTTATCATTTAAACTGTCATAGGTCCATGGAATATCTCTTCCCATAATCAGCCGGGCTGCTTCATGAAGTAAAGAGATAATATCCTTTGCCCGCAGCCCGCCAGGTATACCAGGCGATTTGTCCCAGCTTTCTGCCGTGGCTTTCTGTATCATTTCATCATCCAGATTCGTGATTTCGTGGGCCACCAGGTTTCTGGTCCTTTCTTCCACCACTCGAAGGCAGGTGAAAATGCGGGTAATCCTTTCATGTCCGCTGTTCCCCTTCAAATCATTGTTTTGCAGATATTCGCAAATCATGACCATGGTGCTGAAGTATAAAGGGCCATCGCGGAAGGTATTTCCCAGCTGTGTTTCCAGATAAGCCAGTAGTTTGGGATATTGCCGATTCAGCAGGTACCTTTTGACATAGTACTTTACATTTCTTTTCTTATCGCAGCAGTCCTCCAGATGGAAGCAGGTCAGTTTTTTCATATATTTAATTCCTAAATCCATCAATACCGGTGACAGCTTGACCACAAATTCAGGATACTGCTTTTTTCTCTCACGAAGCTCCATGACCTGGAAATATTCTGAAAAATCATCGGGGCTGGCAATGAGCGGTTTCCCTTTGTATTGGGAAATGACCTTATTGGCCTGACGCCAAAGAAGGTCTCTCCGATACATGGCATGGTGGAGCATCTTTTTTGTAGTATCGGAAAAGAGGGTGGGATTCAGTCTCACCAGTTCATAGGCGCCGGCATATTCGTAGTTTCTTACAAGGGACTCGATCTGCATGGAAATCCCATGCCGTTTCAGCAGAAGCAGCGGCGGCTCTTCGCAGCGATCAGGCGCCCCTTCCTCATTATCTTCATTGCAGTCCAGCATTTCCACCAGTTCTTCACTGGTCCGGCAGGGATGGTTGTCGCGGTTCGAGCTTCCCTCCGGGCTGTGTACCTGGATGGCTTTCGCTTTTGGATAGTCCAGCGCCAGAAGAGCCATGACCGTCTTAATCTGAGGCGTGCCGGAACTTACATTGAGAAGCCATTCTGCACCAGGATTCTCTTCATAGGCCCTGGCAAAGTCTTCCTGCATAACAGTCAGTTTTTCATACTCTTGAGGCTCTGTAATGCCGCTCTTGATATAAGTAATGGACGTATCTGGTGAGACAGAGTGTATGCCTTTTGTATAACAGGCCATATCTTCTTCTTTTTTCTCCATGTCCGCCGTCAGAAAAAGAATCACTTTATCTACCTTATAATGCCGCAAAATATGAAGAATGGCACCATCGTGATAGCCTCTTACCGGGTCTGTATCACCGGCAGGGGTAAATAAAATACGCATTTATTTCACCTCTCTAAAAAATGAAATCTCCGCCTCTGTCCCGCCCATGCCAAGAGCCGTTTTCATGCCTGTTCCTGCATAGGTTGCAAAGTCCGCCAGCACCGCTGTGAGTCGGGAAGCCATATCATTCCGGAAAAGGCCATAAGACACATCTCCCCGGAACGCCCGGATTCTCCTGCCTTCCAGCGAGAAAGGGTGCATGTGCAGATGGTAATCTACCACCTGCATTTCTTCATCCAGCTGATCCGCCGTGCGGTCAGAATCAATGAGGGAACTGTCCGTATAGACATTCCATTTACTCACCAGATTTTTCAATATAAGGTAGGGGAAAGGAAAAACAGCATAGCCTCCCTGGGTCTTACAGGAGGTGGAAGTTAGAAATCGGAAATGGATATGATGAATTTTATTATGATTCAGTACATATTTAGACTCTATGTCTCCGAAAGTCTCCTGCCTGACAACACGGAAATGGGACAGTTCCAGGTCATAGTCTCTCTGCTTCAGGCGATATCGGTTCTTACTAAGCAGGGGATAAATCAGTCGTTCAAAGGCTTCATCGGTAATGGTCTGTATACGCCATACCGGTTTTCCCTCTACCACAGTGACATACTGGCTGTAGGGCCGTACCTGCTGGGTATGCATTTCCTGTGCCCAGGATGAGTCCGTCCTTTCCATCAGGAGTCCCTGGAGGAGAGATCCCATGGACTGATTCAGCTTTTCCCCCGCTGGAAGAGTCAGCTCAAATTCTACCTGTCTGAGCATAGTGGTTTCTCCCCATCCAGATAGCAGAGGCCCATGAGATAGTTCCGCCCATCCACCTCTGCCAGTTTCAGGGCATGAGGTGAAATTTCCGTATCCCGCCCATGATGGCCTCTCTTGAACATGCTCTCCATGAGCTTTCTTACCACGTATACAGCATCCTCTTTGCTCGGTGCCAGAGCATATACCAGTGTTTTGGAAATGTATCCGGCACCGCCTCCCAGGACCAGGTCCGCATTCTTGGCCCCCTTTATATCATGAAGCTCCTCCGTTGCGAAAGACTCAAAAGGTTTCTTCAGGATTTCATACTGGAATTTAACAAACTCCCTGAGTACGTCCACAAAATCTTTGAAGTTATGAATGCCAAAATGACCCATGGCTGATGCATCATCATCAAGGCCAAGAGTAAATTCCAGTGTTGAATCGGCCTTAAGGGTTTCCCGGAACAGAGACACCTCATGGGTGCGGAAGGTATGAAGGCCCAGGTCTGTCTTAGGCACAACGCACAGGCCGCCATTGACCAGACTGGCATCACTGACCGTAAGCCCCCGGAAATAGCTTTTCACCATGTCCCTTTTCCCGTTTTTATCCAGAGGAATGGCCGCCTCTCTTTCCAGGTTATCCATGGCTTTTCCCATGTCTCTTTTATTTCCGGCAGCTCTCCTGATATTTTCCCAATCCTTGCTGTATGCGCCGCGATTCTGCAGAATATGATGAGCCAGAATGGCGGTACGGAAAGCTCCTTTTAAAGAAGACCCGGGAATATAGGGATTTCCCCTGGCATCCAGCACAAATCCGGCTATATCACCGGGCCCTTTATCCCGATTTCCAAGATAGGGCTCCGTACGAAGGATAGCTTCTTCCTGTTTCATGGCATGCATTATGTTTCCTATACTGCCATATTGCCTGCACAGCCTGTCCTGATGAGACAAATAGCCAAACAGATTCAGATGGAATGGATTGGCCAAAAGTGCATTAGAAAAATCTTCCATGATTCCATGACGGCCAAGAAAGCGAATCCATCCTGATTCATCAAGGAAATGTACTTCTCCTGCCTTTTTATCATAAATGTACTGACTTTTTTGAACCTTTTCACCGCTCCCCACAAAGACCGGCGACAAGCACACCAGTGATACCTTCCAATAATGCATACTCATTTCGGCACCCCCAGATACAGTCCTTTCCCATAGCGGTACACCGGATGACTGACTGCCCCGGTGCTGACGTCCGCCACCCGGCCATGGAGACGGGACGAGAAGCAGCTGCCTGATGACAGCATATAGACTGATTTTGTTTTGACAGGACTTTCCATGCCCGGTGTCCAAGTAAAGCCGCTCCGCTGTACCCAGAGCCCTGAACCGCGAGATGCTTCCTCTATTTCATTATCTGCCGGAAGAAATACGGATAATGCCATCTGGCAATCGATTTTTCCATCTTCCAAAAATTTGGCCAAGAACGCTTCATCCTCATTATCGCTTTTAGAGGAAAGGGAAATCCCATCCTGCTCCTTTATAAAAGTTCCCATGCCACTTGATTTTCTGCCACCGATTCCCGCCATACCTGTCAAGCAAATCAATGACTCCAGCCACTCCCAATCAGCGGAATTTTCCAAACGGACCAGCACATACAAACCGGAATGGGGAGCGAAAAAATAGGAACCAGCAGAATAGGGGATCCCCGTTCTTCCGTTAAAATGCACCACGGACAGGGCCTCTCCAAAAACAGGCTCCTCCTCCAGTGATGCAGAGCCATAGCGCAGATCATCTATATAAAGGCCCAGATCAGAAGCCTTGAGGAAAGCTCTCTTCTTGCTTTTCTTACGGAAAGAAGACATGCTCCTTGCCTTTTGCAGGGACTCTACCTGCATGTCTTTCGCAGGAATAGAAATCACAGGCTTGGGAATATACCATTCATAAATCCCATCTCTCCGAACCCAGGGAAATAAGTCAGAAAAAGCGATTTCCTCATGATTCACCTTTTGAACCAGCTTATCCAGCATCTGTCCACCCAGCCGGGCCGCTTCACTGCAAAGGGCGCTGAAAAAGGTGTCCGCCCTGCAGATGGGCTGCACCGCATCCAGTCCTCCCCCGCCGGATGCATCGCCAAAATGGACAGGAGCCGTAAATTTCAGGGGAAGAATGATATAGGTACTCATAAGGAAGCACTTTCAAACTGACCGGCCAGTTCTGCATCAGGTTTCGCTTTACCCGTATGAGCATCCACCCTGGTCACAGAAAAGCCGGAAAAAGCCACTCGTCCATACCCCCGGGAACCATGACCGCCCAGATAGTCCAACTGAAGCAGACGGAAGCCATCTCTGAGCACATCCATGTCTTGCGTAAAATCTGCTTCCTTTTCCAAGTTGTAGACCAGCCGGAAATCAAACTGCATGCCCGCCGGTACCCTTTCAATCTGCCTTGGAGTGGCCATACCGGTAGCACGGTCGATGTTATTTTCAAATTTCACTTCTCCCAGATAGGTATCCGTATCCAGGCTGGAAAACTGCTTTACCGATGTGTCCTTCACAAAGGAATCAGAAAACTGGAGTCGGGAGAAAAGAATGTGATTCTTCTGGGCGGAGCCAAAAAGGCGAAGCACCACTTCTTCATCCTTGTCCGGAGAATTGCCTATACCACCGCCATTCCTCGTTTTAGCCAGGAGAGTACGCATTTTTCCTTTCACCGAGCTTCCCGGGATCATGGGCTGTTTGGTGAGAGGGTCCCGCACAAATACACTGTCTACGGCACCGATAGGAGCATAATCACTGGAACCGCCGATATGAAGACCGGTTTTCACAGTCAATACTGCGCGAATAATCACCTTTTCTAAAAGCTGTGTCTGTTCCATGATTAATCCTTCCCTCCGTAAAACTTATGAAATGCCACCAGCGCTTCCACATAGCGGGCAAAGTTTTCATACCTTTCCAGACTGTCTCCGATTTTATCGATTTCACCAATTAATCCTGATTTGTCTGCAAATTCTTTCACCGGATTTGCGCGATACCGTCCAGAATCAGCCCGCCCAATCTGGTAAGCCAGCTTGACCTTCAGAAATTTGATTTCCATCTGTAAATCCTCTGGAATCCTGCCGGAGGCAGATGATTTATTCCCATTTTTAAACTGGTCTATCTTGCCGTTCACCCGATTCACAGCTGTCAGGAATTTCCTGACCTGGGAGGTCGTCACCATTTTAGAGCCATTGCTTTTCTGTGCTTCTTCGCTTAATGCACGCATGACTTTGTCAGCCCGATCTACATAGTTATCCATAATTCCTCCTTATTTATCCCGCATGCCGTAAATTACAAGACGAAGTGCCGTTTCCAATTCTGCCCGATCCTCTCCGGAGCTTCTCCCCCATTGGAAAAGGGCATAACGGACTTCACTGTAGCACTTTTTTTCTTCTTCCCTGCATTTCTTTCCCCCACTGCTTTCCGGATCCAACCGGGCAATGGCATAGGCAAAATGAGCCAGATTGAAGGTCGGCTCCTTCAGGATTCCCAGAATTCGATAGAGAAGAGACTTCCCCGCCGGAAGCAGGGTCTGCTGATTTACAGAATCATTCAGTCCAGCCAGCCGGAAATGAGTCAAAAGGAACTGCAGCTTGTCGCCCCAGACGCCCTCCTCCAGCTTCTTCCAACGAAAAACAGGCAGAGTGTCTTCCAGCTCATTCCTGCCAAAGAGGGCCAGGCTGTCTTTCACGGCATCATTCTTCTTCTTTGCCCCATCTTCCATCTCTCCCGTATCCGAAGCCATCCGTATCACCGGATAGGTGGGAGAAAAAAGCCCCAAACCAGCGGAGAAGGAAAGCTGACCATTGGTATAGCTGCGAAATGCTCTTCTAAGATCCACTGAGAGCTCCAGCAGATCGTCCCAGGCACCAGCTATAAAAATATCGTCGCCGCCGGAATAAACAATATGAACAGCGCGGCTTCCTTTCTTCTCATGGAATAGATAGAAAGGCTGCTGCCCCTTTGGCAGTTCTTTTCTGCAGATATGGGAAATGATACCGGCGAAAAACATGGACAGGCTGCGTGACATGGAAGCATAACGGGAAAGAGTCCCATATGCCTTCGGAAGGCCTGCCATAAAGACAGCTCCCAGCCAGTCCACATCAGCCCGAAGGATGCCCAGCCGGCAAATACCCGTTTCACCCTCGCCGCCGGATCTTTCTGCCAAATCCGCAAAGTCAAGAATTTTTCCATCCTCCCTTGCTGCATAATCTCCTACCCACAGACGGGTGGCAATGACGTCTGAGGTGGTGGAATCATTCTTGCTATAAATCCGTTCAATCACTCCGTCCCTCATATATTCCTTACCTTCCGAGGGAGTCACTGCCTTCAGCCACTGGTCATGAAAGGGGGCAGGAAGAAGAATGCTGTCCGGCTCTTCCCGATTCAATACGACAAAGAAAGTGCTCTCCCTATCGGGATTTCTATCAATCATCATTTTTCCCAGATAATACATACCATTGCACTGCGGACAGACCTGGAGTTTTTCTTCATTGTCTCCCCTCTCCGCCATGTAATCGGAAAGAAGGGACTCTTTCAGGGAATGATGACAAAGACCGCATTCCTTCATACCGCTTTCCATGATGTTCAGCGGGCTGTCTTCAGAAGTCATGAGCTCTACCTGAGCCGGACTGTATCGGACCTGCTTCTTCTCCGCCACCTTTCGATTCACCCGGCGGAACATGGAGTCTTCCCCCACCTTTTCCCCCATCAGATCCTCCGCACAAACCGGCACCCAGCCTGCGGCCAGATAAAGGCTTGTTCCATAAAGGGAGAGCAGCTTATCATTCACCTTTTGGAAAGCCTCTTCCAAAATCCCTATCGTTTCCGCGGAATTGTCTGCCAGCATGTAGAAATGACCGCCGCCGGAATAAATAAGGTTTGCTCTTGAAAGCCCCAGTCTACACAGTATTTCATCCACCACATTTTCCAGAACAATCTGCAGATAAAAAGACCGGCCCCGAAGCATACGCATGGCTCCTTTGGTGGGCACACGGTAAATGAATTTCTGTATACCGGAAAAATCACCGGAAATAAAGAGCATATTCTTCTCCCGGCGATGGTCCTTTCCGTGGGTGAAACAGTAGTCCTTGTAGTCATGATTCCCCTGACTTTCGAGATACCGGAAAAGCGAGGTCCCGATGGCTGCTGTCATTTTTACGTGATCATACAGGGAAATATCAGCTACCTGATTCCTGTCCGTGCTGGAAGGAACGAAACTGACCGTATCCTCCAGAATACGAAGCAGCTCATCAGGTTCCATATCCTGTGGCGCCTTCCGCTGGAAATTAGCTTTCAGGTCATTCACTATGGTCTGGTATTTCCCCGACGTTGCCACAAGGCTCGGATTCCTGACCGGATAATTGGGTTCCTCCCTGGCATCCAGCTCCTTCAACGGGAAATAGGACTTTTCTTCCTTCTTTGTTCCTTCAAATACATTGAAAACATTCTCCAGGCATATGGACGGATCAAAGGAAAAAGTTTCCTTTCCATCAGCCTTGTCTCTCCGATCCGCACCGGCCGCTATATTATCCGCTTCATACACCAGATAAGCCAGATCATCCACTGCCAGATGAGCCCCGCTTAAATCCCTTCCATGATGATAGCGGACACAACGCAGGATGGCCCCGCCTGCTTCAGAGCCTTCACAAAAAGGGCGCAAAAAATCAGAGCCTAAAAGGGAATGGGACTTTTTCTCTTTCCCGGCTCTGTAATTCACTTTTCCCACATCATGAAGCAAAGAAGCAAGTGCAGCTGTCTTTAATCGATCAACCATTGTACCACCTCACAGCAAAATTGATGAGAATGAATGTGTTTATCTAATTTAATTATAACATAATGGTATGCAGATAGCCATCTTATCAAAGAATAATAAGAACAATATTTTAAACTTTCTCGTCCCCATGTTTGGGGATTCTTCTTTCACAAGGTAGCAAAGGAAATCGACAAGAACAAGGCAAAGGCGTTTTCGTCCCCATGTTTGGGGATTTTTTTCACACGGCGGTTTTTGTCGAAGGGAAACGCGGTGAAGTGGTTTTCGTCCCCATGTTTGGGGATCCTTTTTTCACTGTGGAAATCCCCGATAGTTACTATCTTACTGGACGGGCGTTTTCGTCCCCATGTTTGGGGATTCTTTTTTCACCCGGGTTTGTTGGGAACGTAGAACGTTCCATTCAGATGTTTTCGTCCCCATGTTTGGGGATTCTTTTTTCACCTGAAAAAACAGCTCGATACGATTATGGCCCTGTTGTTTTCGTCCCCATGTTTGGGGATTCTTTTTTCACAAGTAGCAGAAAGAGGTGCATATGTGTATCATTGCCGTATAGTTTTCGTCCCCATGTTTGGGGATTCTTTTTTCACAGCCGGGAACACTACCACTACCGTGGTAGTCGTGCCACTGTTTTCGTCCCCATGTTTGGGGATTCTTTTTTCACGAACGTGACGACTGCCATCATTGCAGTCCCCCTTGAGTTTTCGTCCCCATGTTTGGGGATTCTTTTTCACGGTAGATACCCGGTTCCCCACAAAAGCGGGGAACGTGACGTTTTCGTCCCCATGTTTGGGGATTCTTTTTTCACCGTCTTTTGAAGAAAGAATCAAAAGTAAAAAGGCACAGATTGTTTTCGTCCCCATGTTTGGGGATTCTTTTTTCACAGCAGGCCTGGGATGCCCCACGGGGTGGGCTCTCTATGGCCCTTTTGCGGCGGGGATTTCCAATTGATTGGAATTCTCATTATTTTCATCCTTTAACCTTCTGTTTTCTTAGATTTCATGCCCATCGGCGGGGATTTTCTAAATAGGAAGAATCCAAACTGCAGACAGGGAACTTTTCTATATTGTATCATTCTCTTCTTTTCCGGTCTATAGAAGGATAGGCAGTTTCTTCACCCACTCCACCGCTATCCTGTCCGCGCCAAGCCAGTCCACTTTTTCCAGTTCCTCTTTCTTCACCCACCGGAAGGCGGAATGTTCCAGGATAGTCAGGGTCCCCCTTGCTGCGTGGCACAGGTGGAATTTCATTAAGAAATAGCGCTATTCTCACGCCATCATACAGAAATGATAATGATTCAATGTCCTTTAGTAAATAATCACGTCTTCCGTCTTTATCTCTCCCTTACCCCAGGACTTAACTTTGGTATGATCCTGCAGCTTGTATACGCGAAGAGAGTCTTCATGAAAATCAATAATACGGCTGGCTTCCAACTCCATCTGCTCGCACTGGCGCGGAGTCAAAAATCCTTCAAAACAGGACTTCTGTACCCGTACTGCATAGCGGGATAAACATTTTACCATAGCCAGTCTTTTCTTATTATTCACAATGTCATAAATAATCAGAATAATCATTCTGGAATCATCTGCAGCGACCAGTTCTTCCTCTTTCATTACCGAATCACCAGGGCTTTCAATGTCTCCGGATTTTTAGTATGCAGAGCCTGCCTATAGGAGTCGCATTCCATTTGAATTGTATGTCGCCATGAATACTTGCCGTCAAAATAAGAATTGACACTTCGCAATTTCCGTTCATAGGCCTGAATGAAAATTCGACGCCCTACACGATTCAGATAAACACCACCGTTATCATCATTTCTTACAAAACAGTCCTTATCTATTTCATGATGAGTAACAAGTGACAGGCAAAAAGAATCGACAATAGCAGCCCGCCACGGCTCCATAAGATCTGATGCCAATGCAGGATGCCCCTTGCGAAGAGCATGAAGAAAACCAACATAGGGACTCAGTCCAGTTCTGGTGATAGCACTATAGAAGTCGTACATAAGAAGCGTATAGCCAAAACTCAGCATGGAATTAAAGAAATCCTTCGGTGGTCTTCTCGATCTTTTTTCAAATTGAAATTCCGAAGGCAAAAAGGAAGACAAAGCCTTGAAGTAAATCCGGGAACTGGCTCCTTCATATCCCATCACTTCCTCTATCGTTTTCGCTTTATGTAATTGATCTGCAAGTATACGTATGCGATTATAAGCCTCCTTGACATCTTCAAGACCAGTTCGTCGATTATAGTTTCTCAAAACAGCACGCTGATTATAGATTTTGCGAAATATCACCATGCGCCCTAAATTGAGACAAAATGTACCATCCTGCAGCATATCAAACTGTTCTTTAACCTGTATTACATCTCTATCAGAAGTAGATTCCAGCCGTCCAAAGAACTTGCCTTCTGTAGATAGCCAGGTAACCGGAATATTCCGTTTCAAGCAATCCACAATCACCCTGGATGACACTTGGATAGCATCTATCAAAGTGACTCCCTCTACCATTTCCGAAGGAACTTCTGCCATAGTTTCGTTCTCAGGGCTGATGACGTACCGTCCTTCTCGTAATCCAAGTTTTGCTCCAGCTTCCGTCAAGTAGAGCCAGCTCATGCTGAATCACCTCTCATACAATCAAAGCCTTACAATCCTATCCTTCGTCCCCATGTTTGGGGATCCTTTTTTCACCATTTCTTGTCTATGTTCTTTGACTTTTTCGCCGCCGTAGTTTTCGTCCCCATGTTTGGGGATTCTTTTTTCACAAGATGAACGGAATACCGCCGTTCATCTATCAGGGACGGTTTTCGTCCCCATGTTTGGGGATTCTTTTTTCACATTATGGAAAATAAGACAGGTTTCACTGGAAACATCGAGTTTTCGTCCCCATGTTTGGGGATCCTTTTTTCACATGATGATGAAAGAATTAACATTTCAGATGAAAGTGGAGTTTTCGTCCCCATGTTTGGGGATCCTTTTTTCACTATTGGAAGAAATTGTGGAAGCGTTCTCCTGTCATTCGAGTTTTCGTCCCCATGTTTGGGGATCCTTTTTTCACAGCAGGCCTGGGATGCCCCACGGGGTGGGCTCTCTATGGCCCTTT
>ERZ779941.732-NODE-732-length-12710-cov-3.086132_pt1 | contig 12710 bp, 7 predicted proteins | sample MGYA00511952_ERZ779941 | MGnify/ENA primary metagenome ERZ779941 (study PRJEB29588, sample SAMEA2142846) | human gut metagenome | biome: human gut; feature: human-associated habitat; material: faeces | place: Denmark | collected 2008/2010 ...
GCCAGGAGCGCACGCTGTGCCCATGAAAAGAAACAAGGAGGGCACAGACACCGTCAGGAGCTCACGCTGTGCCCACGAGAAAATAAATGTTTACATTTAGATAGAAATATGATGTAATATTAGTACATTTCATCTGACGATGAAACTCTATTTACACCTCTTGTGAAAATCCAGCTGGTTTCAGCAGAATTTCAACAAAAAGCAACTGATCAAATCACAACAAAAGAAGAGAAAGGCGAAGTCATGCTATATCACCAGATGCTCAGAGAAAAAGAAGTGCTGGACAAATGGGAAAAAACCATTTTGGAACGTCTGCAGACATATCCGGCAGGTAAACTGATCTATTCTCAAAACGGTAAACATAAGAAATGGTACATATCTTGTGATGGAGAGAAAATTTATATTCCCAGCAATGAAAAAAATACCGCTGTCTCTATGGCGGAAAAGAAATATTATGAAGTAATGCTTCAGGATATATTGCAAGAAAAACGAGCAATACAAAGTTATTTGGACTTGTGTAACAAAGAGCAAACCAGAGAAGAACAGCTGCTTGAGACTGCGGTATATGCAGAACTTTTGAAAAAAGTATTTACTTCGGTAAATACAGAAATTGCTGAATGGGAAAAGCAGGATTATGAGAGATGCCCCAAATATCCGGAACAACTGATTCATCCTATTTTCAATGGTCAGAAGGTGCGTTCAAAATCAGAGGCAATCATTGCAACCATGTTGCATGTGAACAAAATTCCTTTTCATTATGAAGAGGCATTGCACCTTGGAAAAAGGGTGATTTATCCGGATTTTACCATAAGGCACCCGGTAACAGGACAAACCTATTACTGGGAGCACTTTGGTATGATGGATAATGAAAATTATGCGCAGGCTGCTTTTCAGAAAATGCAGCTCTATAACATAAATGGAATTATGTTGTCGGATACACTCCTGGCTACTTACGAATCCGAAGAGGTTCCTCTAAAATCCAACATCGTAGAAAATATGATACAGCAATATTTGGTGTGATTCTATACTTCAGGTGTTTCTATTAAATTTTGCTTCCCTTCTATAGTCTGTGTTATAATGCATGCAAAAATGTAATTACGCTGAAAGATGCAAAAGAAAAGGGGTTAAATAATGGATAAGCAGAAGCGATGGGAGTATGGGATCATTGTAATCACGAGTGTATTATTATATTTGCTTCTGATGTGTTGGCTTACCGGGTACGGACCGTTGAAGCAAAATGTATACAATAGTTATGCATTACAGGCGGATTCCTGGAGACAGGGAAGACTGGATCTTGGGCAGGATTATCCATATCTGGAACTGGCTGTTTATAACGGAAAATATTATGTTTCATTTCCTCCGTTTCCGTCTTATATTCTATTTCCGCTGACTTTTATTTTCGGAAGTAATACTCCGGATGCATTACTTATGTGGTTTATAAGTCTATTAAGTGCAGGATATCTTTATCGCCTGGCGCTGCAATTTCGGTTATCTGAACCATTATCAGCGCTAACAACACTGACAGTTATATTAGGGAGCAATACTACTTTCAATATGTTGAATCCGGGTGTGTGGTTCTTTGCACAGAATTTATGCTTTTTGTTGGCGGTTATGACAATATACTATGCCGGTAATGGAAAGGGAGGTTGGGCTCTGTTTTTCTGGGCATGTTCCGTAGGGTGTCGACCGATGCAGATATTTTTCTTGCCGGTGGTGCTATTGATATTATACATAGTAGAAAAAAAGAAAAGTCCAGAACTCTCCGGGAAAAAGATTGTTAGTAACAAAATTTATTGGGGGATACCGGCAAGCTGTGTTGCACTGACCTATATGGTGCTTAATTATCTGAGATTTGGTAGTATCATAGAATTTGGACATAATTATCTTCCGGAATTTATCAGAGCAGAGCATGGGCAATTTAGTGTGAAATATATGAGTGAAAATTTAAAAAGTCTGTTACATTTCTTTCAGTTTGATGAAAGTGGGAAAATAGTCATTGATCATTTTGGAAATTTGAGTTTTATGCTGGTCAGCCCTTGCGTGATTTTTGCAATACTCACACTGTTAGCATGTATCTTAAAAAAAGAATATCGGATAGTCATTTTTCAGTCGGGTATCATAGCATGTGCAATAGCCTATCTGGCAGTGACTATCATGCATAAAACTATGGGAGGATGGCATTTTGGCAACCGTTATGCAAATGATATTCTACCCTGGATTTATCTGGCAACAGTTTTGGGATTATCCAGGGTAGAAAAGCTGGGAAAGTATCAGATTCCGATTGCTGTTTTTGGTTTATGTTTGAATGCAATAGGCAATGTTGTCGTATGCAATGGTCTATAAGTTGCGTTGTTTAACCCGAGATTAATACCCAGGTCGGTCTCCAACGTAAGTATTTTATTACAAAATCCACATCCACCGGCTGCCCGGACAATACCGGATAGAATAGCAGGAACAGGGCAAACGCCACCGCGGCATAAGCGCAGCAGACGATGACGAAGGTGCGGTCAGACATATGCTTCTTCCACTGCATCAGACTGTATACGATCATCAGCACTACAAAAGGAACACTGGGGAAATAGTGGTAGATGAAAGTGATCCTGGTGACGAAGAACCAGGGTAGGTACTGCGCCAGGTAGCCGACTGCCAGGAAAGCAGCTGCTGCATATTCTCTGCGGGACAGGGTAATCGCAGTATTTGTGGAGCTCTCTGTTTTTGTGTGTCCTGCCAGAGAACAGAGAAACGCATTATTGCGAATTAACAGGTACAGGATGTAAATAAATGCCGGAATACCGATCCACCATACAACAGGATTGCCGAAAGCACTGATCCCCTCTTTGACTGCATCGGTCAGATATCCGGAATAGTACCAGATCGGCCGGACTATGGTGGGCCACTCATACCAGGAGGAAGAGTAGGGATGTGTCGCCTCCAGGCCACTGTGGTAGTTGAACATGGAAGTCTGGTTTGCCAGCATACGGTCAAACAATCCCGGATGAGAATTGTCCACAAAAGGCAGGTAGGACAGCAGATAGATCACTACCGGGATCAATACGAAAAAGGTCAGACAGAAATCAATGGTCTTGATCGTATAGTTAGGGAAATTCTTCACTATGTATTTATGGTCGATACCGTTTGTACTTTTGCCGGGATGTGCTTTGGCGTACAGGTATTCCCGGTAGCGCCGCAGCAAGTGCGCGAAAAACAGCAGTGCCAGACCACATCCGGCATAGACACCGGTCCATTTGCTGGCAATGCCAAGCCCCATGCAGATACCACATAATCCTAATGGAATGAAGGTCTTGTGTAGTGGCGTGTCATAGAAACTCATGCTGCAATAGCTATACATAAAATAATACATGGCAATCACGAAGAACGTGATATAGACATCGATCGTTGCAATTCTCGTCTGTGTAAAATGCATAAAATCAAAGGCAAACAGGAAGCAGGCGAGAGCCGCTGCGGGAGTATTACCAGTCATTTTCTTCCCCAACAGATAGAGGAACGGCAGCATGGCGATGCCAAATAAAGTACCCATGATCCGCCAGCCGAAGGGATTCATCCCGAAAATAGCGATACCCACAGAGATCAGAATTTTGCCCAGAGGCGGATGCGTATTTTCATAAGTGGGCAGCCCGTGGAGGAATTCATAAGCCGTACGGGCATGATAGATCTCATCGAAATACATGCTGTTACGGAAAGAATAGCGTTCCGGGTAGCAATCGCTCTCATCGAACAAAGTCTCGTAAGCAGAGGCATTCACAGGGCGTAGGATTTCACCGTCCGCATCGGTGAAGACCAGCTCGATCAGAGACGCATCCGTATCGGTCAGCGTAAGACGCAGGCAGCGGGCGTCTGTTACGCCTGCTGTCTGCGTCAGATCTTCCAGGGACACATCCTGCCAGGTGAAGACATTGTTCAGAATGATCTCGTCCAGGTACGTCCAGTCCTCCGCCTTTGAGCTACGGACTTCAGCCGTAAAATGCCGCTGATGCCAGGGCGCGATGTAACTTGCCAGGGTGACGGGAACTGTATTTTCCGGAAAATCCAGTTCGATGACCTGATTCTGTGTCATGTCGTAGGTTGTCTCGGGCGCCTTGCGGTCGCCCAGGTCATAGAGAGCAAAAAAGCTGTAGAGAGCACAGATTGCCAGCAATAGACACAGGTCTGCTCTCGTGAGACGCAGACGTTTTTCGGAAGGCGTGGGCTCTAAGGGAGACAGAAAATGTTCCCGGAACAGCTGCCACAGTCCGGTGCCGGAGGCTGTAGAAGAACTGCGTTTTGCTCCGGCATGCCTTCTTACGCCAGTGACAATAGGTACCGCTTCTCCATGGACATAATATTTCCAGATGATTTTGTAGAAATCATACAGGCAATATAACATGCCTGCGGATACCAGCAGAATTATGGGAGCCTTGCGGTCATAGTTCTGCGGATCGTAATGGTACAGCACGTTGGCTGTGTTGTAGAAATGCAGCGCGGCGAAGCCTGCATAACATTTCCACAGGGAGCCGGCGGGTTTATACAGACAGCAGAACAGCAGTAGTGCAAGTCCCGGATACATATAGCGTTCGTGCATTCTGACAGAAAACAGGAACATAGTCAGAATGATAAAAGCACCGAGGCAAAAATAACGTGAAGGCTCTTTTCGACAACGCAAGGCAATCAGAAAAGTAAAAAGAACGATCAGCACAATGGCAATGGATCCCCAGGTACGGCAGGGAAGGAACAGAAAGATCGTGTTCTGGTCCACCCAGTTCATGCCTAACAGTCCCCAGAAATTATAGGCATTAACCGCCGCATATTCATAGGAACCCAGCGTGGAAGTATACTGCGAGATGGCGGCATCCAGACCGAAGGGAACGCACAACAGAAGCATGCCGCAGATCACAGCCAGACCGCCGCACAGATTATAAAAGAATTTCCTCCAGGAAAAATCCTGCAAAAATACATGATCCAAAATGCCGACCAGAAGGACGGGAGTGAAGATCAGTGTCTGCGGCTTTAACAGAACTCCAATACCGTAGATCGCATAAGCCGGAAGCATTTTGCCGTCCATAAGAAACAGGCACATCAGGATCACCACCAGGGTGTGAACGGAATCCACCTGCCCCCAGCAGGAAGAATTCAGGATGATTGCCGGCTGGAACAAGTAAGCACAAGCTACACATACAGATTGCATTTCGGAAAAATGCAGTCTTTTTGTCGCCTCTTTGTAGAGCAGATAGCCGCAGGCCATGTCGCACAGAATAGCAGGCAGCTTTAACAGCATGATATGCAGGCTGGAATAATAAGGGATCCCAAGCAGGGAACGCAGCGCCCCGATGAGATACAGGACATACATGAATCCAGGCGGATAATCGGTAAAAGTCTCCGCGGAATAGAATGCCCCGGGACCTACGGTGAAGATCCGGTCAGCCCACGCAGCAAAACAGGCAATATCATTGCCGAAACCGTGGGTGGTATAAGCAAGGATCAGACGAAGCAGCAGGGCAGCCCCGAAAATGATCCAAACGAACCGGGTAATGTTTTGGGTATTATGTTTGTATTCCTCTTTTTGGAAGCCGGTATAGCAGACACCGCACAGAAGCAGTGAAAGGATAGCAAAAAAATGTATCATAAGATATAATTCCCCCAATAGTTTTATAATCACAACTTAAAAATATCAAAAAATGAGTTTTTCGTAAAGACGATTACTTAAAAATAAGTTATAATCATTAGTAAATTCAGACAGATGCAAAAAACGGAAAAAAGGGGACAAGCATGAAGAATAAAAAAGTGGAAAATGCCATTACCGCAATACTGGCGGCTGCAGTTCTGATCACCGGAGGAATGAGTCTGTATTCCTATCTGTCGGAGCAAAAGGCGAAAAGCGAATATGATGCCATCAGGCAGGAGGTAGTGGTAGAAGAGCCCAAGGTGGAGGAGACAGAAGAAGTACAGGTGAAAAACTACCCCAATCTGCAGATTGATTTTGCAAATCTCAAGAAGACCAACCCCGATTTCAGAGGCTGGCTTTATTTTCCGGCACTTGACATCAGCTATCCGGTGGTACAGGGCGAGGACAACAATTATTATCTGAAGCACTCTTTTGAGGGAGAAAGTGTAAATGCCGGATGCATTTTCATGGATTGTGAGGCTTCGGCGGATTGGTCGGACCGGAACACCTTCGTCTTCGGACATAATATGCGGGATGAGAGCATGTTCGGTAGTTTTAAAAATCTGTTGAAGGGGACCGCAAGCTGCGGGGAGAATCCGTATTTCTATATCTATACGGAAGATAAGGTCTATATTTATGAAATCTTTGCTTATTACGAGACCAGAAGCACCAGCGACCGCTTCGCAACCTTTACCTCGGATGCTTCCTATGATGATTACGTGCAGTGGGCGACGGAACATTCCCTGTATGCCTCGGATGTGGACTTAAGTGCCAGGGGGAACATTGTGTCGCTGTCCACCTGCTATGGTTCCGCAGGCACGAAGCGAAGAGCACTGCTCCACGGAGTACTGACAGAAACGGCTGCTTATTAGGACATTGGTACCACAAATGGACAACCAGAGAACAAAAATAAGCAATAAATCACAATTTTAGTAAAAAATCTGAACCCTTTTTATGAGATCCATAGTCTTAATAGATGTAAAGAGGAACGAAAACGTTTGAGTACGTTTTGGAACGAAGACATGGGATTTCATTGAGGGAGAAATCAGATGAGCAGACTTAGCAAGTATGTGAAGGAAAAATTAGTAAAGGTTCTGGTGGCAGCGCTGGTAATGGGAACCGTTGCGGGGAACGGAACACTTACGGTACAGGCAGAGGAATTGGTTGCGGTAGAGGCAACAGTTGGGGAAGACTCTGCATCCGGAGAGAATATTGATGTGGAAGAAAATACAGTAGCTGATCCGGAGGTGACACCGGAAGCAACGATGGCGGCAGAACCGGAAGCAACGGCGGTGGCTACACCGGAAGTGGCAGCAGGTGCAGGTCTTATCATGCCGCTGACAATGAATTTAAGTGCGGAAGCAAATGAGACAGTAAACCTGATAACAGTAGGTACTTTGAATTATGAAGAATTTGCTGTTGTTGCACAGGAATATACCGGAGGCCATCTGGAAGGCGGCGGTTTAGTCGCTAATCTGCGGAATTGTGTTGATTTCTACAGACCCAGTGTGAATTATATCGGTCAGATATCAGAAGCTATGCTGACAGTGGGAAATGGCGGGTATGATGGAAAGGCCTCTTTGGTAATTGAAATGCCTGCCAATACCGATAAAACTTTTGTGCCTAAATATAATGAAAATAATGGTGGAAATGTTAATCTTGTAGTAAAAGAGACTGGTAAAGAGGATTTTTGGTTTACGGTAGGAACTATTAGTAATACGGAACCTATCAGTGTTTGTGAAACGGGAGCTGTCAGTACAGCAGTAGATAATGCACTTGCACAGGCAGTAGCAGATTCACAGAATTACTACAATATGACATCTTCCGAAACAGTAACTGTAATCAATGTTGAAGGAAGATTGACAGAGACAGAGGTTGCCACTGTACTGAAAGATGCGCAGGAAGGCAAACTTGTAATTATTAATTGCCTTGGTAACTGGACAAATATAGATTGCGCAAATATGGCTGCAGATGGTGGTTATGCACATCAGGGATGGGCAGCAAATATTATTTGGAATTTGGGACAGAGTAGCGGAAATCTGGTTTTGAATCAATCTGTGTTTGGAAGAATTCTGGCGCCGAATGCTGATTTCAGCAATGGGTGGGCTGTGGTAGTTGGTTCTGTGGTTGCAAAGACTTTTGTGCAGGGAAATGAAGTGCATTATCCAGGACTGAAGGGAGAGCCCAGACCTATAAAAACACCGACACCGACCGTGACGCCGACGCCTACACCAACAGCAACACCAACGGCAACGCCAACTGCAACACCTACGGCAACGCCAACTGCAACACCGTCGGCCACTCCTGACAACAACCCGACACCTACTCCGACTCCGGGCGCTCCGGATACGACGCCAACCCCGGATGATCCCGGCACCCCTGATGATCCCGGTACCCCTGCGGATCCTGTAACACCCGAGGCACCGCAGGTACTTGGTGCGAGACGCCACAGAATGGTGACGATCGAGGATGATCCGACACCTTTGGCAGACAGAGCAGTCCTCGGAGCATCGAGACGGCCGCAGACCGGCGACGCTTCCGATGCATGGAATCTTGGTTTCGCCTTATCCTTGACAGGTCTGGGAGCATGGCTTATCCTTAAGAAGAAGCAATAAGAACAGTAATGACATATAGTTACCATAAATTCATGAAAGAGGGTAAACAAATGAAAAAAAGATGGATGAGTCTGATTCTGACAGTAATCATGATGCTTAGCCTGGCAGGCTGCGGCAGGAATGCAGATCTGTCCTCTGTCAGTCGTGATCCGGCGGACAGTGACGGAACCGTATGGTTCGATGAAGAGGCGGTGGCGCTGGCAGGATCTGTACAGAGAGCCGGCATGAGCGAAGCAGAGATTGCCCGGGCCAATGAACTTCGCACCATGGCAACCGATGCACTGGCACTGGTGAATGCGAAGAGAGCAGAGAATGGACTTGCGGAGCTTACCTGGAGCAACGGACTGGAGTCCTGCGCTATGGTAAGAGCACAGGAAGCTGCTTCCAAATTCTCTCATACCAGACCGAACGGCAGAGACTGGTATACCGTGAACAGTGAACTGATGTGGGGTGAGAACCTGGCGAAGGGATATGATTCCGCACAGAGCGTGGTAGATGCCTGGATGGCTTCTCCCACCCATGCAGCGAATATCCTGGCAGGCGATTTTACGACCTGCAGCATTGCTGTCTATGAGACAGGTGGAAAACTGTATTTTGCACAAGAATTTGGTTATTGATCCCAAAAAGTTTCTGCCTAATGGGACAGAAAAATATAAATAAACAGACAAAACAGGGAAAGAGTTGATATTTTTTGAAATATTAACTCTTTCTTTGCACTCATAAGGTAGCAAAAAGGTTCGGAAAATGTTATAATGGTGATACAGCAGTAGTGTTAGCAGCATTGCAGAAAAATGCCGGCTTGAGAAGGTGGAGAGACATCTCGCCGGAGAAAAGAGGTACATTATGAGTGCAAAAACTACACAGAAGGGACAAAAGCGTCAGACCAATGGTAAGACCACGATCCGCGAGCGGCTGCAGAAGGCAATCCGGCGGCTGGTATTGCTATCGATCGTATCATTGGTCATTGTGTCTATGATCATGAATCTGTCAGGTACCCTGAGCAGACTGAAGGCTGATATGCAGGAGATCGCAAAGCTGTCAGCGGATCGGATCCGTCAGGAATTAACGGTATCGGAGACGATCGTATCTGAGCTGGGATGCAGCTATCAGCTTTCCGCGGCTGTATTTACACCGGCACAGAAGCAGGAGTATATTAATCAGCGCGTGGAAGCTTATGGAATGGTCAGGGGGAAGCTGATCGGAAGTAATGGTATCTGTGCCGCTGACGGAACGGATTATAATGATCGTGAGTATTTTAAACGGTCCATGCAGGGAGAAGTGGTGGTATCGGATCCCGTAATTGCCAAGACAGACGGAAAACTCAGCGTGATCATATCTGCACCCGTCTATGAAGGCGGAGATAAAGACGGTGAGATCATCGGCGTGGTATTTGTAGTACCGGATCCGGAGTTCTTAAATGATATTTGCGCAGCCATTTCTATCAGTGAGCATTCCGGATGCTACCTGTTGGGGTCTACGGGTATTACGATCGCACATAGTGATTCCGCCATTGCCCAGGAGCAGAAAAATAATATTGAATTGTCACAGACAGACAGCTCACTGAAGGGAATTGCTAAAATAGAGCAACAGATGCTTAAGGGTGAGACAGGATACGGAACCTATTTCAGAAAAGGTGCTTATACATTACAGGCGTATGCCCCGATTGATGGTACTGACGGCTGGATGGTGGCTGTAGATGCACCGGTTACGGATTTCCTGGGTTCCGTTGTAATAGGCATTATCATAGGTGCTGCGATCGGTGTGATCGCAGTGGCATACAGCATTTACAAGGCACAACAGATCGGACAGCGTATCGGGGAGCCGGTGGCACAGTGCACAGACAGAATACAGCTGTTAGCACAGGGTGATCTGCATACTCCGACACCGAAGGTAGAGACCGGCGATGAGCTGCAGATACTTGCGGAGGCTACCGCCAGTCTTTCCGATAATTTGCAGCAGGTAATCGGTGATACGGACTATCTGTTGGGAGAAATGTCTGAGGGCAATTTTGCGATCGTAAGTAATTGCAGGGAAGCCTACATAGGAGATTTCAGCGGATTACTGGAGTCTATCCGCAAGCTGAATCATAAGCTCAGTGAGACACTGGGTGAGATCAAAAATGCGGTAAGCCAGGTGTCTGCCGGCGCGGGTCAGATGGCGGATGCCGCACAGGGACTGGCAGAGGGTGCTACAGACCAGGCCGGTTCTGTGGAGGAACTGCAGGCGACCATTACGAACGTCACTGAGATCGTGGAGAAAAATGCCAAGGCTCTCGGAGCATCTTATGAGAAGGCAATGGAATATCAGCAACAGGCCAGAACCAGTGGAGAAGAGATGAAGGGACTGACCGATGCCATGCAGCGGATCAATGAGACTTCCAAGCAGATCAGTGATATTATCGGTGAGATCGAGGATATCGCATCCCAGACGAACCTGTTGTCCCTGAATGCAGCAATTGAAGCTGCCAGAGCGGGGGAAGCCGGAAGAGGTTTCGCCGTGGTGGCTGAACAGATCCGGAAGCTTGCGGATGACAGTGCACAGTCCGCGGTACATACCAGGGAACTGATCGAAACCTCGTTGCAGGAGATTGAAAAAGGAAATCAGATCACGGATAAAACGGCGGAAGCTTTGCAGAAAGTGGTGGAAGGTATTGAGGATCTGGCGAACGAGTCCAAGAAAGCCATGGAAGAATCCAATGCACAGGCAGATGCCATGTCCCAGATCGAACAGGGCATCGAGCAGATATCTACGGTGGTACAGAACAACTCCGCTACCGCAGAGGAGACTTCCGCTACCAGTGAAGAACTGTCTGCTCAGGCGACCAACATGAACGAACTGACAGATGCTTTCCAGTTAAGAAACGAGAAATAATCGGTGACGGTTATCATCAAGCCGGACATTTCCGCATACAATGCATAGAAACAAGCATTGGAGAGCAGCCGTGTTCGAGAAGCAGAATATACAGGAAACCATAAGTAAACTAAATAGTGACACAGTGAAAGGTCTTACCGAAGGTGAGGCCTTTCGTCGTTTACGGCAAAATGGCAGGAACGAGATGAGAGCTGCGCGGAAAAAGACAAAGATACAGCTTTTTCTGGAGCAGTTGAAGGATCCGCTGATCTACATATTATTGATTGCAGCGGTGGTATCCATTCTCCTGGGAGAAGTCAGCGATGCCTTGATCATCGGTACGGTGGTCCTGGTAAATGCGCTAGTGGGAATGCTCCAGGAGGGAAAAGCTCGAAAAGCACTGGAAGCGTTAAGAAAACTTACTACTCCCCGGACGATCGTGATCCGCGACGGCATCCGAAGAGAGATCCCCGCGGCGGAACTGGTGACAGGAGATCTGGTGGAGCTGGAGGCAGGGGCACGGGTTCCTGCGGATATCAGACTGACCAGAAGTGCGAACCTCCAGGTGGAAGAATCCGCGCTCACCGGAGAATCTGTCCCGGTGGAGAAAGATGCCCTGTTCCTGGCAGACTGCAGGCAAGAGATCCCGTTAACCGAACGGGTCAATATGGTCTATATGTCCACAGTGGTGACGAACGGTCATGGGGAAGGGCTGGTGGTGGCCACCGGCATGGATACGGAGATCGGCAGGATCGCTTCCATGATCACGGATACGGAAGATGAGATGACACCATTACAGAAGCGGCTGGGAGATCTGGGGAAGCTATTGAGTATTCTCTCTCTGGGGTTGTGCGCCGGACTGTTTTTGCTGGCGGTATTTCAACATAGAAATATTCCGGAGATGCTTCTGGTAGCGATCTCACTTGCGGTTGCCGCAGTACCGGAAGGGCTGCCGGCAGTAGTCACGATCTGCCTGGCCCTGTCAGTGACCAGAATGGTCAAAGTGCACACCATCATTCGAAGACTTCCTTCGGTGGAGACACTGGGAGCGGTCAGTGTGGTCTGTTCGGATAAGACAGGAACACTTACCCAGAACCGACTCACTGTGGAGAAATGCTGGTGGTACGACGTGATGGAGGATGTCACGGGGACAGGTGGCAGAGGGGAACACCGCATTCTGCCGGAGCTGTTGAGAGGGATGCTTTTGTGCAATGATGCTTCGCTGCGGGGAGAGCAGCGCATCGGAGATCCCACGGAGCTGGCACTTTTAGACTTTGGGGCGAAATACGGTCTGCAGAGAGAGCGGCTGGAGCGGCAGTATCCCCGCTTTGATGAGATCCCCTTTGATTCCGAGCGGAAAATGATGACGACCTGTCATAGGCTTCCCGGTGGCAGATCCGGGAGAGGGATTGCCTATACCAAAGGGGCTCCGGATGTGATCTTGCAGCACTGTACCCATATTTTACAGGAAGGAAGGAGCGTTCCCATGACCTCCACGCAGCGGAAGCGGATAGGTGAGGCTGTGGAACGGATGAATTCCCTCTCTCTTCGGACACTGGCAGCGGCACAGAGGGAAGACTGCAGAG
>ERZ779941.737-NODE-737-length-12619-cov-2.713308_pt1 | contig 12619 bp, 9 predicted proteins | sample MGYA00511952_ERZ779941 | MGnify/ENA primary metagenome ERZ779941 (study PRJEB29588, sample SAMEA2142846) | human gut metagenome | biome: human gut; feature: human-associated habitat; material: faeces | place: Denmark | collected 2008/2010 ...
GTGATGCGCCAGCCGGTCACAAGTCCTGCGGTCGTCTCCACGCGCTGTACGGGGCCTGCATAGCCGTGTGCATAGCCGTACCGGCAGATGCACCGTGCGCCGTTGCCGCACATTTCGCCGAGCGAGCCGTCGGAATTGTAAAACTGCATCCGGTAGTCCGCATCGCCCTCCGCCCGCGTCACGAGCATCAGACCGTCCGCACCGACAGACCGCCGCCGGTCGCACAGCGCGCGGGCCAGAGCGGGCGCGGCGCTTTCGTCGAACGGCTCCGCGATGGCGTCGAGCAGGATAAAGTCGTTGCCCGCGCCGTTCATCTTGGTAAATCGCACCGTGCATCCCTCCTGTGCGCCTCTGCTGGTATTATATGCTGCGCGGAAACGAAAGTAAATGCAAAATCGTGCTGAAAACATTGCATAAAATGCTCTGCACTGCCCTGCATTGACTTTCGCGCTTTTTCACGCTAGAATAAAGAAAACAGGCGCAGGAGGAAATGATACCGTGCAGAAATGCTATAATTGCGGGAAGGAAGTGGACGACAACGTCCTGATCTGCCCGGACTGCGGCGCGCTGGTCAAGCGCTACGGAAGGCCGGAGTCTGCGCAGCCGGAGCAGGAAGCAGATCCATTTCCGCGGGAGACAGCCTTCGATACCCAGCCGCAGCCGCATGGCGCTGTCTGGCGGCAGGAGGACGGCAAGCTGAAATTCAGCGGCTATGTGACGTTCTGGCTGGTCCTGTGCGCGATCTATCTGGGCAATATACTGTTGAGCTTCGCCATTACACTGCTGGTTTACCGGTTCCGGGACTTCTATTTTGAGATTCTGGGGCAGTTTGAAGAGCTGGCCTATATGGAAGAGTACCTGAGACAGCTGCTGTCGGTCATTGAGGCCGAACCGATCCGTTTAATCGTGGTCGGCGTGCTGGTTGCCGTGCAGTTCGGCTGCGTGATCTGGTTCCTCGTGTCGAAGCGGAAGCTGGCGTTTTATATCCTGGCCGCAGCGGCTGTGCTGCTGAGCGCCGCGCAGCTCATTCTGGGCGGCGGCATCGGCGCGGTCGTTTACCTGATCGGGCCGTTCACGGTCTGGCTGCTCCTGCATCGCAGCTGGAATTTGCTGCGGTAAATAAAATACGCAAAACGGCGGGCGCTGCGTAAAGCAGCGTCCGCCGTTTTTACGACCGGAAGGAAGAAATCATGGAGGAGTAGAGAAGAAACCGGTCAGAAGCGGGTAATGTTAGCCGCCGAAGCCGAAGCCGAAGGGCCACGAGCCGCCGAACTGATTATCGGACTGGCCGGACTGGCCGCCGTCATAATAGCCCTGCTGGGACTGCTGGTTCTGGTCGGTGGTCTGGGCGGGCAGCGCGTCGGTCTTCTGTTCGCCGACGGTCAGGGTGAGCGTCGTGGTCTGGCCCTGACGGTAGACGGTCAGCTCCAGCGTATCGCCTGCGGCAGAAGCCTTGACGAGCTTGACCAGATCATTGCTGCCGGTGATCGTTTCGCCGTTCACGGCGGTGATGATGTCGTTCTCCTGCAGTCCTGCCTCGGCAGCCGGGCCGTTTTCCGTGACGGAGCGGACAGCCGCACCCTGCGGCAGACCGTAGCTCTGGCTCTCGGAGGACACGTCGGAGACGGTCACGCCGATGTAGGGCTTTACGATATAGCCGTTCGTGATGATCGACTCAAAGATCGAGCGGACCTGATCGATGGGGATGGCGAAGCCGATGTTGTCGATGGACGCCTCAGAGGACGAGCCCGAAGAGGAATATTTTGCGTTCGTGATGCCGATGACCTCGCCGTAGAGGTTGAACAGTGCGCCGCCGGAGTTGCCGGAGTTGATGGCGCAGTCGGTCTGGATGAGGTTCATGGTCGTGCCGGTGGAGAGGGTGACGGGACGGTCAAGCGCGCTGACAACGCCGGTCGTGAGCGAGAACGTCAGCTCGCCGAGCGGGTTGCCGATGGCGACGACGCTGTCGCCGACGTTCAGTGTATCGGAGTCGCCCAGAACCACCGGGGTCAGGTCAGACGCGTCGATCTTCAGAACGGCGATGTCGTTGCTCTCGTCGTAGCCGATGAGCGTCGCGTCATAGCCCGTGCCGTCATAGGTCGTGACCGTGATGGAGTTGGAACCCTCGACGACATGATAGTTTGTCAGGATATAACCATCCTGTGTCAGGATGAAGCCGGAGCCGGCCGCGGCAGATGTGGTCTGGTAGCCGAAGTAGTTCGTGGTGATGGAGGTCGTGATGCCGACGGTGGAGTTCACGTTCTGCGCATAGACCTCGCTCGGCGTGAGTACCTTGCCGGTGTCAACGGATGCGACCTGCAGAGCCGCTGCCTGCCGCTTGGCCTCGAGCATGACGGACGCATCGGAGGAGGTCTGCGTCGTGCTCTGCGGCTGGGCTGCCGCGTTTTTCTGCATCAGCGCTGCCGCGCCGAAGCCGGAGCCGCCGCCCACAAGCGCGCAGGCCAGAAGCAGCGCGACGATCTTCCCGGCCTTGCCGCTCTTTTTCTTCTGCTCGGGCACCGGAGCGGACGGCTGCGGCTGTGCGGCAAACGGCTGCTGCTGCGCGTCGAACGGCTGCTCGAAGCTGTACGGGTAGGAATTGGAGGACTGCTGGCTGGGCTCCGATGTAAATTCGTTGTTGTTGAATACTTCAGACATATTGAAAATCTCCTTTCCGCGCATCCTTGCGGTGCGTGTGGGTCTTTTGTTTTTGTGCCTTCAGCATACTGCACGAATCTGAAATAACGCTGAAAAATATGAGAACGAATTGTAAAGAAAGCATGAAAAAACTTTGCCGGGAACGCACGGCTGCCCGACAGCACAGCTTATGACCGTTATGCACAAAAATGATAACATAAATTAGTCGGATGCGCACAAAATTGAATTGACAATTTGAAAAAATATGATATAACGGGTATCCGCAACAAACAGGAGGTGCGCAGCTATGACACAGGATCTGACAGTTGGAAAGCCGATTTCGCGGATCTGGCAGTTTGCCGTTCCGGTGCTGTTCGGGCTTCTTTTGCAGCAGGTATATTCTCTGGTCGATACGGCGATCGTCGGCCATGCGCTGGGCGTAATGGCGCTGGGCGGCGTCGGGGCGACAGGGTCGGTCAACTTCCTTGTGCTCGGCTTTTGCGGCGGTCTGTGTACCGGCATGGCCATCCCGCTGGCGCAGGCGTTCGGCGCGGGCGAGTACCGGCAGCTGCGCCGCTATGTGGCGGGCTGTGTCTGGCTGGGACTTATTATGTCGGCGGTGCTGCTGGCCGTGACGCTTCCGGGTACGCGCGGGCTGCTGCGCCTCATGGGAACGCCGGAGGAGCAGATGGACTACGCGTTCAACTATATCTTCATTATTTTCGTCGGCATCCCCACGACAATCCTTTATAATATGGGTGCGTGCGTCCTGCGTGCGCTGGGCGACAGCAAATCGCCGGTGTGGTTCCTGGCTGCGGCCTCGGCCATCAATATTGTCCTCGATCTGCTGACGGTGTGCGTGCTCGGCTTGGGCGTGGCAGGCGCGGCGCTCGCAACGGTCGTCTCGCAGCTCGGCTCGGGGCTGCTGTGCGTCGGGTATCTCAAAAAGCACTTCCCGATCCTGCGCATGGAAAAGGACGACTGGAAGCTCCGGCGGCCGGAGGCTATGCGCCTGCTCGGCATGGGCGTGCCGGTCGGACTGCAGTTCTCCATCACGGCCATCGGCTCCGTCATGCTGCAGAGCGCCGTCAATTCCCTCGGCGCAGTGTGCGTGTCGGGCGTCGCGGTGGCGGGAAAAATTTATATGCTGCTGGCCTGTCCGTTCGATGCGCTGGCCATGGCGGCCACGAACTTCACGGGCCAGAATCTCGGCGCGGGCAAGTATGACCGCATCAGGCAGGGGACGTATGCCTGCCTGTTCATCGGCATCCTGTACTGCGTCCTGTACATCCTGATCGCGCAGTTCGGCACGCGGTATCTGTCGCTTCTGTTCATGAACGCGGACGAGGCGGCAAGCGTCATGTCCTACACGCAGCAGTTGAGCGTCGCCAATGCCTACGCAACGCCGCTGCTGCTGGGCGTCAACGTGCTGCGCCTGTCCATTCAGGGCATGGGCTACAGCCGCCTGTCTCTGATCTCAGGCCTTCTGGAGATGCTTGCGCGCACGGCGGTGAGCCTTTGGGCCGTGCCTGCGTTCGGCTTTGACGCGGCCTGTCTGGCAAGCCCGCTTGCGTGGCTGCTGGCCGACTGCTTCCTCGTGCCCGGCTTCTACGGCTGTCTGAACGCCAGACGCCGTCAGGCTGCCCGCGTCCGGAAGGAGCTGCCGGAAGAATAAAAACAAAAAAGCGGGGCTGCAGCGAGTTTCATTTCGCTGCAGCCCCCTTTTGCAATTAGCGGTCGATATCGACCCACTCGTAGCCGAGGTAGGTTGTGAACGCTTCCTTGAGGATGTCCTTGTAATGGCCCTCGCAGATGGCAGTGTGGTGCTTGAAGCCGCCCTTGGCGAGCGTGATGCACTTATCCTGCAGGTGCGGGATCTCCGCCACGCCGCCGCAGCCGAAGTAGCCGTCCTCGATGGGATCGTCGGTGAACTTGGCCTCGGATGCGTAGATGACGATCTTGCCGTCCTTGGTCTGGCAGTTGGAGATGGTGATGGGCATGGGCTTGATGCGGCCCTCGTTGCAGCCCCAGCCGGAACCCGGATCGTTCTTGGCGAACATCTTGTGCTCGGTGACGGTGCCCTTGCCGGCCATCAGGCTCTGGGCGACCGGGCCGCAGTGGAACAGAATGATCTTGTCCTCGTCGTCGCCATAGTTGTTGTTCCAGTCAAGCACAGCGGCCGGGCCTTCGGAAGCAAGGCTCATGGCGCGCATGGAAATGGCAGAACACATGTCAATCTCGCAGGATGCGACGATGCCGCGGTCGTTCAGCTCGGAGAGCAGCACGCACGGGCAGATGCGCAGATACGTCTCCATCTCGTTCCAGCAGCGAAGCGCCAGCGCGTCCAGATGGTATTCCTCAATGTACTCGTCGAGCACGACGGAGACCTTCGCCAGCGTCAGGGCGTTGGAGGCCGGGACGAGCGAGAAGTCGGTGTAGTTTTTCAGACGCTCGAGCTTGGCCAGGACGACTGCATCGTCGTCGGCCTTGGCGCGAACCTTTTCAAAGACCTCAGACAGGTCGAAGGACTCGACGTTGATGCCGTTTTTCTGCATGGCAACCTCGTCGAAGCGGACGGTCTTGAACGCGGTGGTGCGTGCGCCGATGCAGCCGAGGTTGAAGCGCTTCATGCCGTTCACGACGCGGCAGATCGCGGCGAAGTCACGCAGGTTCTCCTGGAACTTGGCGCTCAGCGGATGCACGACATGGGGCTTGAGCACCGTGAACGGGACATTGTACTGACAGAAAACATCCGTGACGGAGAACTTGCCGCAGTAGGCGTCGCGGCGGTGGGCAAAGTCCATCTTGCCGATCTCGTCGGGATAGGCCTGCATGAGGATGGGAACGCCCGCGTCCTGCAGCGCGGTGATCGCGCCGTTTTCGTCGGCGAAAATAGGCATGGAGAAGATCACGCCGTCATACTGTCCCTCGTGCTCCTTGAGCCACTTGGCGTAGAGCAGGCCCTCGTCGCGCGTTTCGACGCCGCCGTAGCGGGTCAGCTCCTTGTCCATCATGATGTAGTCATAGCCCGCGTCAGTCACGGCCTTGACCATGTCGTCGCGTGCGCCGTAAATCAGCTCGCCGGGCATGAAGCCGCGGTTGCAGAAGCAAAGGGCAAAGGTCATTTTCTTTTTCATGGTTGATTCCTCCTGTTATTTATCCGAACAGTTTTTCCTGGTTTCCTTCGATGCGGAACGAGCGGATGATCTCGCACGTGCGGGTATAGACGGCGGCGCGGGCCTTTTCCACGTCGTTCGTCTCACCCAGTGTGCGTTCGTAGGTCTGACGGATCTCCGTGCCGACGTTGATCTTCGCAATGCCGTTGGCGATGCCGTCCAGAATACACTGGTTGTTGATGCCGGAGCCGCCGTGCAGCACGAGCGGGATGCCCGTGACCTTGCTGAGGTCGGCGATGTGCTCGATGTCCAGCCGGGCCTCGGGCTTTTTCTGGTTGCGCACGCCCTCGGCGATCGCACCGTGGATGGAGCCGACGGCAACGCTCAGCCAGTCGCACTTCGTCTCTTCCGCAAACTGCTTCGCCTCTCCGAGATCGGTAAAGCCCTTCTTCGTGCGGAAAATCTCTTCATAATCCATGTTCGCGCCTGCGCCCTCGTGACCCATGACGGAGCCGAGCTCAGCCTCGCAGGCGATGTCATTTGCGTGCGCAAAGTCTGCGACCTGCTTCGTCACAGCGATGTTCTCCGCAAGCTTCAAGCGGCTGCCGTCGACCATGACGGACTGATAACCTGCCTTGACGGCACGCTCGAGAATGGGCATATAGTCCACGTGTTTCTGATCCTCGTCGATGACGGGTACATGGTCGAGGTGCAGCAGGGTGTATTTCGGGTCATAATACTTGAAATACTCCTCCGCGACAGCCTCAAGGCTCTGCGCCTCGAACTTTTCCCATTCCAGCCGCGCGACCTGCAGCATGGCGACGGTCTTTTCGTCGATGATGGCCTGCGCGACGGGCTTTGCCATCGGCAGATAGGGGATGTTGAACGCCGGGACGATGGTATGGTGCTGCCATGCCAGCCGGACGGCTTCCTGTGCTTTCATATGGATCTCTCTCCTTAAATATTTATTTCTGCTTGAGCGCTTCGAACTGCGCTTCGTTTTCGAGCATTGTCAGCCGCACGCCATAGGTCTTCTTCTCGCCGGGGGCAAGCATCTGCAAAAGGCCCTTTTCGCGCATCACGTCGCGGCCGTCGGGGTAGCAGTTGCCGGGTTCAAGGCCCATGACGTAGTCCTTGACGCCCATCATCTTCCACTGCGTAAAGCAGTTGAGGCTGGACGAGTCGAACGAAATGGCAAGGCCGTAGCCGCGGTCATGGTTAAAGATGGCGGCAAGACCGGGTTTGCCGTCAAACGCGTGATAATAGCACTGCTCCTCAAAGCCGGGCGTCGGGGTGAGGACTTTATTCCACGTGTCCAGATCCTCGGCGGCGTGCGCGTTGCGGGGCGTGATCTCGGCGGCGGGGATATAGAGCTCGGCTGCCTCGGACAGCATGGGGTAGCCCATGTTCATGTGGTACAGGATCATGACCGGGGAGGCCTCGCCGCCGATGTTCTCAATTTCGTCGGTGATGGTGATCTCATTCGTTTTCTTCGAGCAGGTGATCGTGCGCGTCAGAATGAGCTTTTCGGCGAAGATCTGCGCGTGGCGCATGACGGCCTTGACCCAGATCCTTTCATCGTCCATGTCCCAGAGCAGACGCTCGGCGGGAATGTTGTCGACTGCACCGTGCAGCGGCAGGCGCACGCCCTCGTCCGTGCAGGGTGAGCCGACGGCCAGCAGACCGCAGGTGGTCAGAAAGCCCGCCGTGAAATTCTTGAGCCATCCCGCTTCCTTATCATCATAGTAAGCGGGGGCGACGTAGCCGTTTGCCGAGAAGAAGCCGCAGTTTTCGCCGCGGAAATGCAGGCGGGAAATATCTGCGCAGCGGTCGGCGGAGACGGTGAAGTCCAGCCCTTTGCCGTTTCGTACCTGCAAAAGGCGCATTCCGTCGCCCTTGCCGCCGGTCAGCCGGTATTCCTCCACGCCGAACAGCTGCGATTCGTGTCCGTAATATGCGCGTTCGTTCATTTGGATGCTCCTTTCAGTCCAGACGTACATACAGACAGAAAGCCTGTACGTTGTTCCTTCTATCCTAGAATAACAGAAAAAACGTACAGGCAATAGTGATTTTTGTACAAAATCCGAAAAAATTATTTTTTGTCCGCCGCTTCGCTGCCGCTCTCCAGTTTTTTTCGGTATTCGCGCGGGGAACAGCCGAATTTCCGGTGGAAAACCTTGGAGAAATAGTTGTAGTCGTAAAAGCCGACGTTGGATGCGATCTCGGAGATCTGCATTGCCGTGGAGCGGATCATCTGCTCGGCCATGGAGATACGCTTGCTGCGGATATAGTCGGCGACGGAGGAATTGAAGCTCGTGTGGAAGATCTGATAGAGCTCAGCGCGCGAGACGGAAAAATGCGCGCACAGGTGCTCGATGGACAGATCCCAGGCGATGTTGTCGTTGATGTATTTTTCGATCTGCTGCGCCGTGTCGAGATTGCGCACCTCAAGCATCCGCTGGTGGTAAATGTGGCTGATGCAGGCGTCGAGAATGTTGCAGGCGGCCTTGATCTCGTCCGGGGAATAGTGCAGCTGCATATTGTAAAGCGAACGGCACTCCTCTTCGTCGATGCCAAACTGCGCGGCGTAGGCCGCGATGGTATGGAACTCCGCGTCCCGGCCGTTCGTGGCCTGTCCGATGCAGATGAACGCGACGATCACGCCTTCATAATACAGCGGCGCGAGATATTCTGTCAGCCCTGCGTGACATCGGTACTGAACGGGCTTTCTCGTGCGGCGGCAGGTCTGCATATGGGCGGCGTCGCAGCTGTGGCAGCGGCGCTCAAATTCCGGATTTTCCCGCATTCTTGCGCAGAAGGGATAGAGCTTGATAGGGGTGGACGCGCATTCCTCAAAGTCTGTATCAAAGATGCAGAGCTTCAGCCCCGTCAGCGTGTAAAAATCGTGCAGCAGCTCCGTCAGACCGGCGTTTTTCAGATCCAGCATATCGGCGGCTCCTTCCGGAAAAGTAGTAAATTCGTATGCGGGGACAAGTCGAATTTTCCCCTGTTTTCTTCTAATTTATATTGTATCAATCTGAAAAAAAGAATGATATATGGCAATATGCACAAAAATAGCACTTCCTTTTTTACGGTTTCAAAGATGTTTTTCTCTACTTTGGAAACGTTTTTTACTAGTCCTTTCATTTCCCACATGGTAAAATACAATCACGAACGGGACTTTCCGTTTCGACACTAATTTAGGAGGAATTTCACAATGAAAAAGATCATCGCTTTGCTGCTTGCAGTGATGATGGTTCTGGCCATGGCCGCCTGTGCCGCCAAGACCACCGACACCCCGGCTCCCGCTGAGACTGACAACAAGACCGACGCAGTCCAGGAAACCGCTACCGAGGCTGCTGCCGACGGCAAGACCGAGCTGAACATCGGCGTTCTCGTCTGGAAGTATTCCGACACCTACGGCTCCTCTGTCCGTGTTGCCATGGACAAGTACGCCAAGGAGATCGGCGCTGAGAAGGGCCTGACCATCAACCTCGAAATGCAGGACGGCAACGACGACCAGGCTACCCAGAACAACCAGGCCGACGTTATGTTCGCCGCAGGCAAGGACCACATCATCATCAACCTCTGCGACACCTCCGCTGGCCAGTATCTGGTTGACCTTGCCAAGCAGTACAATGTCCCCATCTCCTTCTACAACAAGGAGCCTGTTGACTCCACGATCGTGACCGGTTCCAACTCCATCTTCGTCGGCACCAAGCCCGAAGAGGCCGGCATCATGCAGGGCGAGATCCTCGCTGACCTGTATGCCGCCAACCCCGAGCGCGTCGACAAGAACGGCGACGGCAAGGTCGCTACCCTTGAGTTCGAAGGCGAGATCAACAACCCCGAAGCCATCGCCCGTACCGAGTATTCCCTGTCCACCGCGATCGAGAAGGGCGTTCCCTGCGAGATGATGACCGAGAACCAGGTCGCCAACTGGGATACCGCCAAGGCACAGGAAATGATGACCGCGCAGATCGCTTCCCTCGGCGTTGAGAACATTGAGGTCGTCTTCTGCAACAACGACGACATGGCCATCGGCGTCATCGCTGCTCTGAACGAGGTCGGCTACAACCTCGGCGACGGCGGCGACGAGATCATCGTCATCGGCGTTGACTGCACTGATACGGCTGTTGAGTACATCAACGCCGGCAAGCTCTACGGTACTGTCAAGCAGGACGGCGACGCAATGGGCAAGGCCAACATCCTCATGGCCATCAACGGCGCCCTGGGCAAGGATTGGCTCGACGGCACCGACTACACCATGGCTGACGACGGCTTCTCCATCCGTATCCCGTACGCAAAGATCACTGCGGAATAATCTGTTCAGACCATTCTGCTGATCTTAGTAAGAGAATCGTAATCGAATCAGGTGGCCCTCCGGGGCCACCTGATTATGCAAAAAGGAATTGGTGATACACTTGGAAGAAAACTACCTGCTCGAAATGCTTGATATCGAAAAGCAGTTCCCGGGCGTCAAGGCGCTGGACCATGCCAAGCTCCAGCTGCGTCCCGGCTCCATCCACGCCCTCATGGGCGAGAACGGCGCCGGTAAATCGACGCTCATGAAGTGCCTGTTCGGTATCTATAAAAAGGACGCGGGCTCCATCCGGATGAACGGCAAGGAGATCAATTTCACCAGCCCGCGCAACGCCCTCGATCACGGCGTAGCCATGGTGCATCAGGAACTCAATCAGGTGCTCTACCGCAGCGTCATGGAAAATATGTGGCTGGGCCGGTTCCCGCTGAAGGCCGGACTGGTCGACCACAAGAAAATGTACAACGACACCAAGGCTGTTCTGGACGATCTGGAAATTAAGGTCGACCCGAAGACGATCATCGGCACCATGGCCGTTTCCCAGCGCCAGATGCTTGAGATCGCGAAGGCAGTCTCCTATAACGCAAAGATCCTTGTGCTCGACGAGCCGACGTCTTCGCTGACCAGCGAGGAGGTCGAGCACCTGTTCCGCATCATGCGCCGCCTGTGCGATCAGGGCGTCGGCATCATTTATATCTCCCACAAGATGGACGAGATCAAGCGCATCTCCGACGAGGTCACCATCATGCGTGACGGCCAGTGGATCTCCACCGACAAAACGGAGAACCTCTCGACCGACGATATCATCAAGCGCATGGTCAACCGCGAAATGACCAACCGCTTCCCCGCCAAGGACAATGTCCCCGGCGACGTGCTGATGGAGGTCTCGCACCTGACCGGCAAGTATATGCCCACCTGTCAGGACGTCTCGTTCGAGCTTCGCGCGGGCGAGGTGCTCGGCGTGGCCGGTCTGGTCGGCTCGCGCAGAACGGAGCTTCTGAGCACGATCTTCGGCATCATGGCGCGCGAGAGCGGCGAGATCAAGCTGAACGGCAAGCCCATTTCCAACAAAACGCCGCGTCAGTCCATCAAAAACGGCTTCGCCATGCTGACGGAGGAGCGCCGCGCGACCGGCATCTTCCCCTATGCCAGCATTCTGTTCAACACCGTAATTTCAAACCTCGGTTCCTATAAAAAGGGCCCGCTGCTTTCCGATAAAAAAATGACCGCCGATACGGACTGGTCCATTTCCTCCATGCACATCAAAACGCCGTCGCAGAAGACGCTCATCAAAAACCTCTCCGGCGGCAACCAGCAGAAGGTCATTCTTGGCCGTTGGCTGCTGACGAAGCCCGATGTTCTGCTCCTCGACGAGCCGACGCGCGGCATCGACGTCGGCACGAAGGTCGAAATTCAGAAGCTCGTTTTGCAGCTTGCCGCAGAGGGCAAGAGCGTGACGTTCATTTCGTCCGAGATCGACGAAATGCTCCGCGTCTGCTCGCGCCTCATCGTCATGCGCGACCGGCAGGTCGTCGGCGAGCTGCGCGGCAGCGACCTCAACCAGAGCAGCATCATGAAAACCATTGCCGGAGGTGAACAGGCATGACCGGAACGACTGAAAAATCACAGGGCAATTTCCTTGCCCGGCTGGTGCGCAGGCAGATCTTTATCCCGCTGGCCGCGCTTCTTCTGCTGATCGTATTCAACCTGATCGCTGACCCGTCGTTCTTTGCCATTACGCTGAAGGAAAACAGCCTCGGCGATCTGGTCCTGACGGGCAACCTGATCACAATTCTTGACAACGCTTCCGAGCTGGTCATTCTTGCCATTGGCATGACGCTCGTAACGGCGGCCTCCGGCGGACAGGATATCTCCGTCGGCTCCGCCATCGCCATTGCGGGCAGCGTCGTGCTGCGCGTGCTGTGCGGCACAAATTCCCGTCCGGATACGCTGCAGGCGCCGATCATCGCGGCGTTTCTGGCCTGCTGTGTCGTCTCGATGCTCTTCGGCGCGTTCAACGGCACGCTCGTCGCGGTCTTTAAAATTCAGCCGATGGTCGCTACGCTCATTCTCTACACAGCGGGCCGTTCCATCGCCGCATGGATCAACAACAACGAGCTTCCTATTGTAAGTGATCCGACCTTCAGCTATTTCGGTGGATTTATTCCGGGAATTCCCATTCCCACACCGTTCTTCATTGCAGCGGTCTGTGTACTGGTGATCTTCCTGGTATTGAAGTTCACAACACTGGGACTTTACACCCAGTCTGTTGGTATCAATGAGAATTCCTCCAAGTTAAACGGACTGAATCCCACATTTATCAAGTTCCTGACCTTTGTGATCCTGGGACTGTGTGTAGCGGTAGCAGCATTGATCAAAGTAAGCCGTCTGTCCTCCATCAACTACTCCGTTATTGCAAAGGATATCGAGATGGATGCCATCCTGGCAGTAGCTCTGGGAGGCAACTCTTTAAGCGGTGGTAAGTTCAACATGGCAGCTTCCATTCTGGGTGCTTATGTCATCCAGTTCCTGACCACCACCTTGT
>ERZ779941.744-NODE-744-length-12581-cov-2.094364_pt1 | contig 12581 bp, 10 predicted proteins | sample MGYA00511952_ERZ779941 | MGnify/ENA primary metagenome ERZ779941 (study PRJEB29588, sample SAMEA2142846) | human gut metagenome | biome: human gut; feature: human-associated habitat; material: faeces | place: Denmark | collected 2008/2010 ...
CCCTGGCATCCGGCTCGCCAAGTTGCATCACATCCAACACGGCAGCACGTACGGCACCGTTTTCATCTGCTAAATACTCCTTGGGATTATGGAGTGTCAGGAATCTGATCCCTTCTTCCTTGGCATGTTTTACCTCTTCCAAGCGGGCAGGCATCTCTACCTCTGACCGCCGGTAAACGAGCGTGACGTTAGCTCCTAAGCGCCTTGCGGTACGACAGGAGTCCATGGCCGTGTTTCCTCCACCCACGACGATGACGTTCTTCCCCATATTGATCGGAGTGTCGGTCTGAGGATTAGCCGCATCCATTAGGTTGACACGGGTCAGGTATTCATTGGAAGACATCACATTAATGAGGTTTTCACCAGGTATGCCCATAAAGTTGGGAAGGCCTGCACCAGACCCTACGAAGATTCCCTTGAACCCTTTCTCCTCAAGTTGCTCTATACTAATAGTTTTCCCCACGATGCAATCAGTCTGGAAATGGACGCCTTCTTTCCGGAGGTTGTCCACTTCGACATCCACGATACGGTTGGGGAGGCGGAATTCGGGGATGCCATATTTCAACACGCCCCCGATCTCATGCAGGGCTTCGAAGACATAAACGTCATAGCCCTTCTTGACCATGTCGCCAGCAAAGCTCAATCCGGAAGGCCCAGAGCCTACCACGCCGACCTTGATGCCGTTAGAAGGCGCTATCTCTGGCAAGGCCATGTTTCCACTCTCTCGCTCATAGTCAGCAGCAAACCGCTCCAGATAACCGATGGCAACGGCTTTCTCGCCCATTTTCAGGTGGATGCACTTGCTCTCGCACTGTTTCTCCTGTGGGCAGACACGGCCACAGACCGCAGGAAGGGCAGAGGTAGACTTGAGGACTTTTGCAGCAGCGAGGAACTCACCACGCTCAATGTTCTTGATGAAGGAAGGGATGTTGATGCTCACTGGGCAACCTTCCACGCAAGAAGGCTTTGCGCAATCGAGGCACCGCTTGGCTTCCGTCAGTGCCATCTCCTTGGTAAGACCTTTGTTGACCTCTTCCAACCGGGTAGTGGCACGGTAAGCAGGATCCAGCTCTGGCATGACCACTCGGTCTATCGCCTTGCGCTCCTTGGGACTAAGGCTCTTGCGAAGGGCGACTCGCCATTCTGCATTCCTGTCTTCAAGCTCCTCGACAGACTCATTCTGTGCCTTCATGTTCTCAGCCTTGATCTCTATTTCTTCCGTTTCATGGTGATCCGTGATTTGGTTGACATGGTCGGAATAATGTTCCATCTCTTCGGTTTCAGCCCGCTTGAAGGTCTTCATCCGCTTGAACATCTCATCCCAATCCACCAAGTCGCCATTGAATTCCGGGCCATCGATGCAGACAAATTTTGTTTCTCCGCCAATGGTAAGGCGGCATGCCCCGCACATCCCGGTCCCATCCACCATGATCGTGTTCAGGGAAACATCATTCGGGATATGGTATTGGTGGGCTAATAAGGAGCAGAATTTCATCATGATAGGAGGTCCGATGGCGAGCACCTTGCCAACATGCTCACGCTTGATGACCTTCTCCATGCCCACCGTGATGACCCCTTTATCGCCATATGACCCATCGTCCGTCATGATAATGACCTCATCGGAATATTTCTTGACGTCATCCACCATGATGACGAGTTCTTTCGTACGGCCTGCAAGAACAGAGATTACCTTGTTTCCCGCCTGCTTGAAGGCTGTCAGTATCGGCAAGATCGCAGCGATGCCAATGCCCCCGCCTGCACAAAGTACGGTTCCATACTTCTCAATGTGCGACGGATTTCCTAAGGGACCTACGATATCTTGAATAGAATCACCTTCGTTAAGCGCGCAGAATTTCGTTGAAGACAGACCCACTTCCTGTACGACCAAAGTCAGCGTGCCCATTTGGGGATTGGATTTGGCGATCGTATAGGGCACGCGCTCACTGTTCTTGTCAACGCGTACAATAATGAAGTTGCCTGGCTTGCAACTACGAGCAATAAGCGGGGCTTCTACTTCTATGCAGAAGACCTTTTCTGAGAATTGCTCTTTCTTGATAATCTTGTTCATAATGTACTTGTAATTAGTTTTAATTGATTGGATTGCTTATTTCTTGCGGATCTTATATCCCCACATCCCAAAATAGAAAATGAACACGAAGCAAGGTACACAGACCCAATAACTGGCTTGATAGCTCCAATGATCCACGCAAAGTCCCTGCACCCAAGGCATCACTGCGCCTCCTGCCATCGCCATGGTCAGCAACGATGAACCTGCTTTCGTGAATTTCCCAAGATCAGCCATGGCCAATGGCCACAAGGCTGGCCACATCAGGGAGCAACCTAACGCCATGAAGAATATGCAATAGACGGATACCTCTGGATTGGGGATGACGGCTACTGCAATGGACCCGAGGATGGCGATGATGGCACAGATCCTCATCGCCGTTGCCTGCTTGAGATATTTGGGAATACATGTAGCGCCCACAATGTATCCTACAACCATTCCGATCGATGGGATAAAACCATAGTTGTCACCGGTCAGGTGGATGGCCTTGGCATAGTCGTTGGCAGTCGCAAGTGAGATGGTCTCCACGCCTACATAAAGGAAAAGAGCCACGCAACCTAACAATAAATGTGGGAATTGGAGGATGGACGTCTTCCCTTCAGCATAAGCGCATGCCGATGATGCGTCATCCGAGGACTCATCCTCGCCCTGCGCCTTCACTTCTGGCAGTGGGGCAAGAAGCGCGGCTACGCCAAGGGCCAAGAATATACCTATGATAATGCCAAAAGGCAAGTACAGGTCATTCATTTGGATCTGGCTGATAGTCTTCCCAATCACCAAGGTGATGAACAGCGTGGTGGCTGGCCAAGCCAGCTTATTGCAGATTCCCATGACGGAGATCCTGGCTGCCGCAGAGTCCAAAGGTCCAAGGATGGTGACATAGGGATTGACAGATGCCTGAAGGACAGTGTTGGCTACGCCGCTTACGAAACTGGCAATCAGAAACCAGACAAGGGATTCCCCTGCTGCAGCCACGATAAAGAGCCCGAAGGCAATGGCAAAGATGACGAACGACAAGGCCATGGTCCTCTTATAGCCAATCGCCTGGATGCATTTCGTGGCAGGGATGCCAAACAACAAGAAGGGCACGAACGTAGCCGCAAGGAGCAAGCTGGATGCCGCTCCCGACATGTTCATCGAATTCTTTAACACTGGCATCAAGAACGAGTTGATGCCCATCGCGAAGCCTATAGAGAAGAAGAAGATCCCTATGAATACCAATGGTATCAGATATTTACTCTTTGTCATATCAATTATTTGTTATTTAATCAAAGTTCTTGTCATCAAGCATCTCAAATCCGCAGTAGGGGACAAGTACCTTCGGCACGCGGATTCCCTCTGGCGTCTGGTTATCCTCCATGATTGAGGCGACGATACGTGGCAAGGCAAGGGCTGAGCCGTTCAGCGTATGGCACAGTTCTATCTTCTTGTCGTCGGCATGGCGATAGCGGCAATGCAGTCTGTTTGCCTGATAGCTTTCGAAGTTGGATACCGAAGACACTTCAAGCCAGCGACCCTGTGCGGCACTCCAAGTCTCGAAATCATAGCAGATAGAGGATGTGAAGCTCATGTCGCCTCCGCACAAGCGAAGGATGTGATAGGGGAGTTCCAGCTTGATCAACAGGTTTTCTACATGGTCCAACATTTCCTGCAAGGATTGGTAAGAGTGCTGTGGGGTATCGATACGGACGAGCTCTACCTTGTCAAACTGGTGGAGACGGTTCAGTCCGCGTACATCCTTGCCGTATGAACCAGCCTCGCGGCGGAAGCATGCGGAATAGGCACAACGCTTAATAGGAAGGTCTTTCTCGTCGAGGATCACGTCACGGAAGATATTCGTCACGGGCACCTCTGCTGTTGGGATCAGGTAGAGGTCGTCGAGATTGGCATGATACATCTGCCCTTCCTTGTCTGGAAGCTGTCCTGTTCCTAACCCGGATGCCTGGTTGACCACGTAAGGGGGCTGTATTTCCAGATAACCATCCTTGCGAGCCTCATCCAAGAAGAACGCCTCGAGTGCGCGCTGGAGACGTGCCATCTTGCCGATGTACACAGGAAAGCCTGCCCCAGAGATCTTAACGCCAAGGTCGAAGTCAACAAGATTATATTTCTTGCATAGATCCCAATGGCACAAAGCGTCCTTGCCAAGGTCTGGCTTGACGCCGCCCTCTTTGACCACGACATTGTCGCTGGCGTCTTTCCCTTCCGGCACGTCGTCATTCGGGATGTTCGGGATCGTAAGAAGCACGTCTGTCATGTCCTTTTGGGCCTTGTCCATGATCTCTTCCAAGGCCTTGTCTGCAGACTTGAGTTCAGCGACTTGCTCCTTGATACCTGCAGCCAAGTCCTTTTTCCCTTCTTTCATCAGACTTCCAATCTGCTTGGACAACTGGTTCTGCTGTTGCTTGTTGGTATCTAATTTCTGCTGGGACTCACGACGTAACCTGTCGTATTCCAATACTTTCTCGATGGCTTCACGGGCACCTTCGAAGTGCTTCTTCTCCAAGCCTTTAATGACACGTTCAGTTTCCTCACTGATGAGTTTAAGCGTAAGCATAAAAATCTTTTATTTTAAAATATATATATCTGAGTACAAAGATAATGTAAATCGGTCGAAATACAAAAAAAATCCTTTTAATTTTTTCATTTCTCAAGAGCTGTCTATCCCTGACAGAGACGATCTTTTACCATTTTCGCCAAAATGCAAGGATCCCAATCCTCCGAAGAGAATTGGGATCCTGTTGTTTGTTTGGAATAAGTTGTTTATTATTTAAGCTTCAGCTTCTGGTATGACAGACACTGTACTCTTGTTCTTGCGACCCTTGTGGAAGTTCACGACTCCATCAACGAGTGCATAAAGGGTATCGTCCTTGCCAATGGCTACATTGTCACCAGGGTTGTGCTTTGTGCCACGCTGGCGAACAATGATATTGCCTGCAATGCACTTCTGACCACCCCAGATCTTAACGCCTAATCTCTTTGAAGCTGATTCACGGCCGTTCTTAGAACTACCAACACCTTTCTTATGTGCCATTCTTGAATTCCTCCTTAACTTTAAGCGATTACTTGTTTAACTTCAACTTCTGTGAACTGTGCGCGCTGACCGTTTTTCTTGCGGCTGTCCTTACGACGTTTCATCTTGAAAACGATGACCTTGTCACCTTTTACAAGTGGGTTCACAACTTCTACTACTACTTTCGCACCCTCTACAGTAGGTGCGCCAACTGTGATCGCGCCCTCGTTGTCTACGAGAAGCACCTTGTCAAACTCAACAGTCTTACCGGCTTCTGCCTCCTTGATGTGGTGAACGAAGAGCTTCTTGCCCTGTTCTGCCTTGAACTGTTGACCGTTAATTTCTACAATTGCGTACATTATTTATTATATAAACGGTTTTTTCCGCAAGGCGTCTGACTTCGTGCCAGCACTTTTTCAAGCCTCCACGGACTCTATTCTCTTATGCTATTGCATTGCCTTTTGGCAATCAGCTTGCAAAGTTAGTGAATTTTGGATAAACAAAAGGATCTTCTTGAAAAGAAATCTCCTTTTTAAGAGAAATTAACCATCTTATGCCTTCTTTTTGCCGCCATGAGACATCCCGAAGCAAAAGGTCATCCTCAGTCTCGCAATAGGCCATCTTTTGAAGCTCGAAAGGTCATCTCCTGGATCGCAATAGGTGATCTGTTGGAGCTCAAAAGGTTATCTCCTGCAACGCATTAGGGATCGAGCTGAGTAATGATACTGTAAAATACTGATTATCAGTGTCATGTCCAGAATTCCTGTTCGCCGGTGGGTTCCATCTTTCCTCCACATTTTGGACAGGTATGCTTGTCCCAAATGGTGATCTTTTCGCTACCGCACCTCAGGCAAAGTCGCCCCACTTCGGTATTGAAACTGGGAGCCACGTCACCGATGACGCCTCCAACGACAATGTTTTGGATGGTCTTGCAGTCGGGACATGTCATGGCCGTGATATGTTGCCCGAAGAGTCCTTTCCCATCGTATACCTCTACCTCATAGCCACACTGTAGGCATTTGTATTTCTTCTTCCAAGCCATAGTCTTGTTGTATCTTATGATTTCCTGTCAATATAGAAGGCTTCGTATTGCCTTGCCACCTTCTTATATTCATGATGACGCCGTATGTACTCCACGCTTTGGCGCTTGAGCTGGGGGATACGGTCCAAGTGTAGCACTAATTCCTCAAGCGCATGGTATACGCTTTCATAGGTTGGCTCCACATTGATGATGGGGCGCAACTCGCTCTCATGCAGTATTTCGTAGTTCTCCGGTTCACCTCCACCAATGACGATAATTCCCTTGCTCATAGCAAGTAATGAATTCATGGATGGAGTGTAACTATAAAGTTGGTCCAAGATCACGTCGCTTCCGTCCATCCGGTGCTGGTATTCCTGAAAGGGAACGCTCTCGGCAACGGTCAGGGTCATTTTTGGGGGATACCGTTGTTGTACAGCCTGCGCTGCTTTCAGCATGATATCCGTCCCCTTATACTCATTCCTGCTCTTGTTGATACCGATGAAGACGTTGCATGAATCGTAATGATCCTTGATCACAGGGTCTGCGACCGGCATCTGGATAGGGTAAGGGATAAACGTGGTCTTCTGGGGAAAACAGGGATGATAGGAGACGAAATACTCATACAGCCCTGCGATAATACCATCGCAGTCTTCTGCAATGAACCGGTTGAGCTTTTCCTTTTCCGTCCCTACCCAGTCGTTTCTTTCCTTCAGGGCATCCGCATTTGTCCTGAGCGTGTCTCCGATGTTAAAGTCGCTGTACCTTAATGGCCTCGCCTCGACGCACGACTTGATCCAATAATAGTCCATCCCATAGGCACAGAGAAATACGCTCCCGTTATGCCTGCGAAGATAACGGTAGATTGCCCCAATCCTTTCTGCCCTGACCTCAAGGAACATGGGATTGATGATTTGCACGACATCATACCCTTTCAGGCGAGGAAGGAGACTGTATAACCGAAGCAGGTAACGAATGCCTCCCATGCGTGTCGGCACGCGGCATAGGTCAATGTCCCGGGGATAGTTCTTCCAGAAGTCCCCATTGCTCAGAACCGTGACCTCATGACCTAACGTGCGCAGCCCTTCGGCGAGGGTCCAGTGCACGTTGCTGTATTCTCCTATCAACAATATTCTCATGATATACTGATCACTGGCGCCATGGCAAGCAGTAGCCTGCGCCCTATTTTATGATTGACGACCTTGCTGAAGACATAGTATTTCCTCGTGTATTTCCGGACAGGCAAAGGGAATAGTCCCTGCGCCCGAAGGCGTTCGACCATGTCCTCCAACTTTTGCTGGCTGCGGGTGAGGCAGATCACGTGGTACAAATACTCCATGGACAGTTGGGCAATCCTCCTGTTCAAGGCCATGCGATCGTTCAGGGGAAGCGTGCCCGCAACGCCCTGTAGGTGGGAGAGGATATGCTCGATATCCTCCAAACGCTTGGACAGATGTTGCGGATCTTTGCCATGGACGATCGAGCCGTCGCACATCCGGTAGAAATATGGGCGCGCATCCGTCTTGAAGACCTTGTCCGCCCGCAAGAGAAGCAAGGGAGTGAACTCCTCGTCTTCATGAAGCCTGCCGACAGGAAACTGCAAGTCACCCACGATATTCCTGGAGAAGAGGTAGCCACAGGCAGAGGAATGGAGATTGTTCTCGTGGAGGAACGTGGTACCAGACACCGGTCCGTCGTAGATAAACGACTCATCCATGGTATCCTCATTGGCAAAATCGAAGAAAAAAATGTCTGGATGGTGAGCCTGGATGAAGTCTATGCACCTATCATAGGTCTCGACAAGCAACTTATCATCCGCATCCACGAATTGGATATACTGCCCAGAGGCAAGGCGGAGCCCGACATTCCGGGCAGCACTAAGCCCCAAGTTTTCCTGCCGAAGATAGATAATCTGGTCCCTGATCTCTAACAAATCATTGATGGGCGAGACATCACTCCCGTCGTCGATGACCAAGATCTCCCGCCTTGCCGACGGCAAATGGAGGGCAAGGATACTGTGGATGCATTCCTTGAGGAAGGCAAGGGGCTTATTATAATAGGTAATAATGAAGCTGATCAACGGCTTCTCCGATAGATGCTGTGTATCCGTTTGTTCCATTTGCACATCCATTTAGGTCCAAATTTATCGAGTAATGTCAGCTTGAAGTTGTACATAGGGTAGAGAGCATACGATGGAAAGGGCATTTTGGGGAGCTCCGGCTCATTCCCAGTCCTTTCATACACATCCATCTGAATGTTCAGAACACTTGCATAATATTGCCGGTAATGGTCGGAGTCCTCGGGGGGAAGCTGCTTCAAGACCTGAAGGTGGAAATGAAGCAAGTCGCCTAACTGCCTGCCGTCAGCCATCCGGGTAATGCCATGGGGATTGTCATAGTAATAATAAAGTCCTGCAGTTGTTGTCGCAACCGTCTTGCAACGCTTCAGGAGAGAGGGCAAGATGCCCACGTCCTCGAAAGACCGCCCTTCGGGAAAGGACAGCCCTTGGAAGAGCGCCCGCCTGAAGACCTTATTCCAAGCATAGGCATGGGCATATGCTTTCCCTGTCAACCAGTAATCGTACATGTTGTGATAGACATGATTGCCCAACCTCAGGACATGCTGCCTGCCTTGGTTGGCAAAATGGACGAAGGCCCCATACTCCACGAGATCATATTCTGGGTGGGCAGCAAGGATAGACATCACCCTTTCTAACGTTCCAGGCTCGATCCTGTCATCACTGTCTATAAACGTAACATATTCACCTTTAGCATATTGAAGACCCATATTTCGAGCACGACTTAATCCCCCATGTGTCTGGTGGACCACCCGTATCCGACCGTCATTTCGTCCGTAATCCTCACAGAGTTGATCGCAAGGCTTCCCACTTCCATCGTCAACTAAAAGGATTTCATACTCCGTATAGGATTGCGACAGGATGCTATCCACGCAACGGGGCAAGGTCTCTTCCGTATGATATACGGGGATGATGATACTTAATTTCATTTGCCTTCAAAATTAGTAATTATATTGGAATAATCCGGTTTGGTCCCTACAAAAAATCATATTTATAATATTTTTTAATCAAAAAAGGCGTTGTCCAATCTCTCTTTCCCGTCCTATCAAAATGTCGAAAAATGCGTCAAAGTTTGTTCATTCAAGTAAAAATCCCGTTAAAGCTGGATAAAAAAAGAGCATATTTCTTGGTGGTTTAAGATAATTTGTTAATTTTGCGACTCGAAATAGAAATTGCAATTACGTCAATTATGACCCTGATTATAGTTGCCATATTACTACTCGCTTATCTTCTCATTGCGACTGAGAACCTAACGAAGATGAACAAAGCGGCAGTAGCTGTTTTTGCAGGTACTGTGGGGTGGGTGTTGTATATTTCCTACGGTTCAGACTTCGTCATGAGTGAGCACCCGACGGAATATGCAGCTTTCCTGAATGGGACCGCTCCCACCAGTGCGACTGTCAAGCAATTTATTGCCCAGAACGTCTTCCTCAAGTATGTCGGAGAGGCATCCGAGATCGTCTTGTTCCTGTTGGCAACCATGACGATCGTGGAGATCCTGTATAATAACGGCTGTTTCGACTTTATCTCCCAGTTGCTTCGCACGCGTAGCAGCAAAAAGATGTTATGGATGCTGTCGTGTGTTACATTAGTCATCTCCGCCAATCTGGATAACCTGACGACAACTGTCATGATGCTGACCATCATGCATGGTGTCGTGCAAAGTCGCAGGCAACGGATGCTGTTCGGGTCAGCCATCGTGCTGGCAGCCAATTGGGGTGGAGCAGTCACCGTAATCGGTGACCCGACTGGACTTGTGCTGTGGAACATAGGTGCAGTCACGCCTTCCACATTCTTCTTAGTACTGGTGATACCTTGCCTTATCGCGTGGTTCCTGCCAACGTGGTGGATCGGAAGGTTATTGCCTGAGCGTGTGGACGTGGCGTGGATCGCCATGCCTTACCGTGGCGATGACACGCGGTTGAATGTCGGGCAGCGCTTGGCGATGCTAATCGTTGGCATTGGCGGATTATGGTTTATCCCCTCTTTCCATAGCATCACGAAGCTCAGTCCATTCTTGGGTGCCTTCTGCGTGTTGGCAATCCTATGGATCGTCAATGAAATCTTCAACCGCAACCTGCATACGGACGAGATGATCCAACACCGTGTCCCTCGCGTGTTGCAATACGGAGTGCTGCAGATGATGCTATTCGTGATGGGCATCATGTTAGCTGTAGGGGTTGTCCAGGAAACAGGTGCTCTACGTGATCTATCTCAGTTTTTTACGGAGCATTTCAACGATAACATCTGGATAGGGGGCGCGATAATGGGCGTATTGAGTACTGTTGTCGATAATTTCGCGACAGCCATGCCGATGATCGCCATGCATCCCCTACAGCCATCCGTCCTGACTGACATGAGCATGGGTGGTGGCCCGACACCTTTTGCACAGAACGGAGCCTATTGGCTGATTATCGCCTATGCCGTGGCTGCAGGAGGGAACATCTTGTGCATCGGCTCGATGAGTGGCCTGGCACTGATCAAAATGGAAAGACTGCATGTAGGTTGGTTCTTCAAGAACGTCGGTTGGAAATCCATGATGGGCTCATTGCTCGGATTTGTGATCCTATGGTTGGTGATAACGTTTTTCATATAGCATAAAAATATTGTAAAATAGGTATTTGGAATTATGACAAAAATTAAGACTATTGGCGTACTGACTTCCGGTGGTGATGCACCTGGGATGAATGCCGCGATCCGCGCAGTGACGCGTGCTGGTATCTGTAACGGTTTTAAGATTAAAGGCATTTACCGTGGCTACGACGGACTAATCAATGGAGAGGTTCAGGATTTCACGACGGAGAACGTGAGTGGTATCATCATGTCTGGTGGTACGATCTTAAAGACAGCTCGTTCAAAAGAGTTCATGACTCCAGAAGGCAAAAAGAAAGCTTACGATCAGATGATTGCACATGGGATCGACGCCCTGATCGTCATCGGCGGAAACGGTTCCTTGACGGGAGCCATGCAGATGGCACAGGAGTATGATATCTGTTGCATCGGCCTGCCAGGAACCATTGACAACGACTTATATGGGACAGACTCCACCATTGGTTATGATACGACACTGAATACCATCGTAGAATGTGTCGACCGAATCCGTGACACGGCGCAAAGTCATGAGCGGATCTTCTTCGTGGAAGTGATGGGGCGCGATGCCGGATTCTTGGCACAGAACAGTGCCATTGCATCAGGAGCAGAGGCAGCCATCATTCCGGAGGACTCCACAGACGTAGACCAGTTGGCGAGATTCATGGAGCGTGGTATCCGTAAGTCCAAGAAGAGTTGCATCGTCATCGTCTCTGAGAGTCCCAAGTGCGGTGCCATGTACTATGCAGAACGTGTACGCAAGGAATTCCCACAGTTTGACGTGCGTGTATCCATCCTCGGTCACCTGCAGCGTGGCGGTCGTCCCTCAGCCCATGACCGTATTCTCGCTTCCCGCACAGGCGTGGCAGCCATTGATGCCATCATGCAGGGTCAACGGAATATCATGGTGGGCGTGCGCAACAACGAGATTGTCTATGTGCCCCTGAGCGAAGCCATCCGAAGCGATAAGCCGTTCGACCGGAATCTGATCAAGGTCTTAGATGAATTGAGTATCTAACGGGTTGACAATTTGTCGCCAATAGTTGTCGTATTGGAACCAACCGGAGCGAAGGGCGGCAAGAGTCGTAAATAAACAGCAGAAAAAGTTGGGGTTGATCAAATAATTTGTTATTTTTGCCCCCGCGATAAAACTTGGACATGAAATCTCAAGTTAACATTTAAAATAATAGCTTATGTCACAAATTAACGGACGCATCTCCCAGATTATCGGACCTGTCATCGATGTCTACTTCGATACGAAAGGTCAGGATCCTGAGAAGGTACTCCCTAAAATCTACGAAGCACTGAAGGTGAAGAGACCTGACGGCAGTGACTTGGTCATCGAGGTGGAACAGCACATCGGTGAAGATACGGTTCGCTGTGTCGCCATGGACAACACCGACGGGTTGCAGCGTGATTTGGAAGTCATCCCAACAGGAAGTCCTATAACGATGCCTTCCGGAGAGCAAATCAAGGGCCGTATGATGAACGTCATCGGAAAGCCTATTGATGGTATGAACGAGTTGGATATGAAGAATGCATATCCTATTCACCGTGAGCCGCCTAAGTTCGAGGATCTGTCTACACACAAGGAGATGCTCGCAACAGGTATTAAAGTCATTGACTTGCTGGAACCTTACATGAAGGGAGGCAAGATCGGTCTGTTTGGTGGTGCCGGTGTAGGTAAGACCGTGTTGATCATGGAGCTGATCAATAATATTGCCAAAGGTCATGACGGCTACTCTGTTTTCGCTGGAGTAGGTGAGCGTACCCGTGAGGGTAACGACCTGATCCGCGATATGTTGGAGTCTGGCGTCAT
>ERZ779941.753-NODE-753-length-12496-cov-7.178201_pt1 | contig 12496 bp, 10 predicted proteins | sample MGYA00511952_ERZ779941 | MGnify/ENA primary metagenome ERZ779941 (study PRJEB29588, sample SAMEA2142846) | human gut metagenome | biome: human gut; feature: human-associated habitat; material: faeces | place: Denmark | collected 2008/2010 ...
AGGTCAACGATGAGAATCGGCTGGCGATTCTCAGTCACTACCCGATTCTCTTTTACAAAAACCAGCATTATGGTGCAGTCATGCTGTACGGGCATGTACATAATACGCGCGAATGGTCGCTTGTAGAGAAGTGGAAGAACGAACAATGGACGATGGGCATTCCAAGCAGATTGATCAATGTCGGCTGCATGATGGATTACATGAACTACACGCCGCGGACGCTGGATGAGCTGTTAGAGGCGAACCCGCAGCCCATGATCAAAAGAATCCAGAAGGATGGAACCAACGCAGGAGAAAACAGCAATGGAGAATTATGAAAAGCTCATAGCAGAGATTGACGAGGTTGTAAAACGGATCAAAGGGTTATATGACCTTGCCTACACGCAGTACTCCCATGCCGTCGACGAAGTGATCTCAGGTCGCCTTACCGACGAAAAACAGATCGAGCATATTCTCGACGGTATCATTGACTTTGGAGATGATCTCCGCTTCTTGGAGCTCTCCAAGAGACTGTGCCGCCATATTTATTATGAATATCCGCAGCTTGTTGGAAGTTTCGTTCATATGTTCAGAGCGCTGTTTGAGGAAAAGGAGGACGAAGATGGAATTGGTGACGATTGAGGTCAAGCTCCCAAAAGAAGTTTATGACAGCGCTTCGGAAATTCTGGAAAAGCAGGGCTTAACCATGGAAGATGCGTTGATTCTCTTTTTGAAGGAAACGGTCAGGCTTGGGAGGATTCCCTTTGATTATACGGAGGCAGACCTTGAGGAAGCGCGAAGATGGGAGAGAATCGTAAACGATGACGTACAGGATACTGAAGGTGAAGAAACGTGCATGGTAAATTGACGCAGCCAAAAATAGATGGGTATATCAGCTGGCTCCGGCGAAATGACCACTTTGGTATGACAAGCTGTATCTACGACGACAAAAGTCAGAAACTGCTTGATGAATTGTTTGCCCTGTTGGAGCAGATCGCACCGGAATCCCCGAACGGTGTCAGAACGCTCTGGCTTCGTGCGGAAAGAGGACCAATTGAGGATTTCGGCAATGCAGCGGAGGAAATCGCAGAGGGTAATTACGACTCGGAAGAAGAATTCGTGAATGCATGGAAAAGCTGGTTCCCAGAGGACGTCAAATGGTATCATTTCCAAGCCGTCGAGGACAAAGCGGAAGGATACCGCGCTGTCGCGGTTCGTCACAGTTATGTGATCGTTCAGGACAAGCGCAGAGAACCAGCAGGATGGCCCTGCGAAATTTCTGAGTTTGTCCAGTGGCTTGTCGACGGCGTCAGGGGCTGCATTGAAATGCTGAAAGCAGGGACTTATAACGATTTCGTCCGTGAAAATCTGCCGCCCCAGCATCGAACCGGAACAATCCGACGCAGGGATTTTTGGAATGTCTGGCCGGATGCAAGAGTCGACTTCTTCAAGGATATCTCGCCTGCGGATGTTGCGGAGTTCATTGAAAGGGCCTCCGCACAGGAAGAAAATTATGCTGCAATGAAAGACCGCTTACAAGCTATGACAGCCAATGATTTTTTCCGCTTTTGTGCCATGGGCTACGCGGAGAACAAGTATGATGGCTGCGGAAAAACGCCGAAGGAGCAGTACGTGCTCCATGCCGACGGCCGGGACGAGGGATTGCAGGATATCGATGCGGACAGCCCGGAGGCGTTCCATGCTTGGTTCCACGATAGAGACCGGTGCGGCGGACATCCGTGGGAGGTTTGCCGCGGCGGAAACTCCACGCATGTCGATCTGCGGGTAATGGAAGATATGCGCGGTTATTTTCTGTATCTGGCAGGAGCAGCGTGGAACCGAACGATGGAAACCGTTAAATTCTACCTCGCCCTGACGAGAGCAAATATCCCCGTTTATCTGGCCGAAGCAAAGATGCTGGCTGACCGGCTGGCGGAAGAAGAAAAGATTGGGATCGTGCCGGAGGGCGTTCTGCCCGCCTACTGTGGAAGCTGGTTTCCAAATGAACACATCATCGACTACATGAATTTGCCCAGTGAGGATCGAGAAAAGTTTCTGCCGTTTTGTACATGGTATGAGGAAAGGCCTGCGGCTCTTGCTCAGCGCGAAGAAACATGATGTACTTGCCTGTGAAATGCTCGATTCCCGTTTCGGCGCAGTTACGCGTTGGATCAGCAGGGTGAACCACAAGTTCCATGACTTCCTGGCTTTCAGCAGCTAAAATACGGACAGAAACAAATTTTCAAGCCAGAGGTGAAAAGCATGAATCTGAAAGAAGCATTCCGCTACCAGAACAAGCTCCAGTCCTTTCTGGACGAAGCGCAGGGCATCCTCGACCGCGATTCCAATGTCACGCGGGTCGAAAACACTTATCTACGCCATAAGGTCATGGCAGAAGCGGAGGACGAAACCGTTCTTGCCGTGCCGGAAACGGAGTATTACGAGCAAATCACGGACATTGCCCGTTTCCTCCTGTTCCTGCTGGACGAGAAGGACAAGCTGTTCGCTGCCATCCGCAAGGCAAAATCCGAGCTGGACATCGACATGGACAGCGCGGTCAGCCTCAACACAACGCGTCAGAGCATTGCCCGCACGTTCAAACGGATGAATGATCTGCGCAGCTCCGAGCAGATGATTTCAAACGGTGGCACCGGTTACCGGTTCAACGCCGAGGGCAATCAGATCTCCTATCGCTGCGATGTACGGCGAGTGACGACGATCAATTATGACCGCAAAGTCATCCGCGCTGCGCTCGGCAAACTGAATCAGCGGGCTGACGAGACTTCCGCTAAAATTGACCTGTGCCTTGTTACGTCGAAGGTGGACTATGCGCCGCCTTTTGACGTGAATGCCAGTTTCGCTGAAGCATTCGAGATATATACAGAAAACGCTGGGGTATAATACCCCGGTACAGCCCGGCTATTTTGGATGCGGCAAGCCAAGAGAATGCGGATACCGGTTCAGGTGCAGATGAACGATAACGCTGCACACTTTTAGAAAGATATTCTGGCTTGGCTCACCCTACGAGCTTTTATGGAAGAAAAAAGAAGCGTTCCGCTTTTCCATCCTCGCCAGACGTTCTTCCGCGAAAACCGCATTTTCCATATCACACGTTTTCCTGCATCCAAACTGACATTTCCATATGTAAGGCGTACAAACCTGACTCGCTGATTACGAAATCAATTACGATCAAATGCTGATCTTTTCCGTGTGCGCAGCTGAACGTGTGACCTGTCACGCAGCAGGCAATGCAGACGGAGCAAATGGTGGAAGCTGTATCGGACGCTCGCCGTATCCAAAATAGCCGGGGAGAAAATGATGTGAGCAGCAGGACTTGGCCTGCTGCTCACTGACAATATGCAGTTTTATAACAGGAACAAGAATCTGATCTATCGGAACCTCAAAGAGCACTCCGAGTGCATAGAGATTATCTACCGTGGGCAGGCTTTCGCCCTTCTGCCACTTGTAGATCGCCCGCGGTTCTTCAAAGCCGAAGTAGCTTTGCAGCTCCCGGACGGTCAGGCCGCGCTCCATGCGTAGGCGGCGGATGTTGTTTCCCGTCGCGATGAGATCGATCACGGGGTATGCTTTCATTCCCATTTTTCTTGCCTCCTTTAAGGTCGTGATATTACAAAATATCAGAGATGGCAGCCGGATGCAAGATGACAACGCACTTTGTAATTCAAATGTAAAATTAGAGGGGGATGAAGTGTGATCAATACGGTACCGCTGAAGAAGCAGAGCAAGCGAGCGCAGAAGGAATATCACAGCAAACAGCGCGGAAGTTGGTACGGTATATCGCCCGTGACGCGCACCGTGCCTAGTAGAAGGCTTTATGACCGAAAGCGAATTAAGAGAGAAGATCGCTGGGCTCGTGGAGAATGAATCATCTGAAGCGCATCTGAGAAGCAAAAACCGGCGTAGGCTGCACCGCGTTCGCGACATTCAAAAGAGTGACGGACTGCTGCACATTATAAATTATGGCAACCATGCCACGCATCGCAGATACATCGATTGGGGCTTTGACGGTCGGACGCTGCTGCACACAGGAAAGTACATCAAGTATCCTAAAAACAGCCGCAGTCAGAGCTGGATCAAGCTAGAGACTAGCCGTAGGATCCGCAGCTGCCGAAATGCTCCAGCAAAAGGGAATTTCTATCGCCGCTTATTTGACTATATAGTGATGACCAATTGCCAATTATCTTTGGCGAAGGGGTGTAAAGTTGAGAAAAAGTTATGAGTACAACGTAAAACCGTGTATTACTGCAAAATTGTCTTGCAATATGCAGAAAACGGCTTGGAGGTCGTCCTAACGTTTAGGGACGACCTCTTTAGCTGCCTACAGCGACTATGCGGTTGCGCTTACATTTTAGGACAAACCACGGCAAATTGAATTTGAACGACAATCAATTAAGAATCTTGACCATGAGCTTTTTGCAAAGGAATTTTTGTGGGGAGCCAATTGAGTGGAATATGTGGCCCAAACTGTGCCTGTGACCATTATAAATAAAAATGTTTAAAAACGGGGATTTTAACTGTTAGAGTTGCGCATACGTGTTGAATTTGGTAGAATGTAGTCAGAGCATTCTAAGAATGAAATGGTTTTAATAGGCGGTGTGTTATGAAAATCCTTTTTCTTCATATTAGCGATGCGTATCCCCATAAGAGAAGAGACTGAATAGTGTGTGCTCTGCGCACTTGCAAATTGGTTTTACAAAATACAGTGGGAGGAATCAGAATGCTGGACGGAGAGTTTATTGAGCATGTATGTGATCATTCAGATCGTTCTGCGTGGAACTGCATGACATTGATTGCCGGAAAGAATGCGACAACGACCGGCCAGGTCCTTGTCGCACATAACGAGGATGACAATGTATATTGCAAAGTCTATCGCGGCGATGTCCCGCAAATGAATTGGCAGGCAGGCTCTGTGATCCCTGCTGAAAATGGGCGGGCGTTGATCCCTCAGATTGAACATACACATGGGTATCTATGGGTCGAAGTGAAAGCAGGAATGTACGGCTTGTCCAATGCAGATACCTATTTCAACGATGCGGGCATTCTTATTGTAAGTAACAGCTGTAAAGTCTCAAAGGAGAACACACGGGATCCGTCTCGCCTGAGCAATGGCGGCATAGAGGGAAATCTTCGCCGCATAGTAGCTGAACGGGCATCGACGGCGCGGGAAGCGCTGCAGATCGCTATCGAAATGGTCGATACATATGGATATGCGCCAGACGGACGAAGCTACACGTTTGCAGACAAGAACGAAGCGTTTATGATTCAGATCGTCAGCGGTCGACATTATATGGCAGTTCGCATTCCGGACGATATGGTGGCAGTAATGCCTAATCACTATACACTGCACGGGCTCAACGACTTCCCGGAAGCCTACTATTCGCCGGATCTGGTTGAATACGCCATAGAAAAAGGGTGGTATAAACCCCGGCAGGATGGCAGTTTTGAGGATTTTGACTTTGCAAAGGCGTATGCGATAGAGGAAAAACAACACCAACCTTATAATGTATTGCGCGCAAAGCACGCTCTTCAGAAGCTGATGCATCAGAAATGCGGGAACACAACAAATGATCTGCCCTTTGTTTGCCGCCCGAACCATAAGGTTTCACCCCGTGAATTAGGCAATATCATGTCTGAACACTATGAGGGCACGCCGGATGACGCGGAACGGGTTGGCCCTGGGCGCTCTCCGCATTATTCCAGTATCCGCCGCATTTGCACCGGCTCCACTGTAGACAGCATCGTATGTGAGTTTTCCAATGAGGCATTGTTTACAAAAATATGGACTTGTCTTGGGCGGCCCTGCCAGCTTCCCTATATGCCGACACACCCGGCCGCAGGACTTCCGAAAGCCCTGAACTCCATGGAAAAGCCTGTTGAGCGAGCCGCAAAACACTATTTATCAGCACCCGAAGAGATGGGATATTCAAGAAGTGTCTGGCAGAGATTCCGTGATTACCAAAATGCAATGGATCTGCTGTATTGTGACACCGCAGACGACGGCCGTAAGCTTCTGTCTGATCTTTGGAACGCCGACTGCGAGGCTATAGAAAGGGCGGAGAACGAAGCACGAAGCCTCATCCGCTGTGGTAAGGTTGAGAATGCATTGACGCTGCTTCGTGAAACAGATAATTTGAGAATATGCAAAGATTTGGATGCGCTTGAAATGTTTGCTTCACAAAAGACTCGGCGGATAGATGCTGCGCCGGTATATCTGGAATCCAATCAGAAAAAAAGCATAACAGTTACCTTCTCTTGTCCCTTTGAACCCGTAGAGGAGAGTCTGATTTTTGGACTGAGCGGCCGAAGCACCAGTGCCAACTTTGCTTGTTGTCAGCAGGGAACGCTCAGAAAACATACAAGCGGCCAGTATACGGCAGACTTTTCACTGGAACTGCTCAAACCGGATCTGTGCGCAGCCGCGTCTTTTGCCTGCCTTCTGGGAGGAACGGACACCGCAGGCATTCCATTTGTTGGGCAAGTAATGCTTTCGCTCCAAAAAATAGACGCCTTGCCGGAGTGAACCGTATGTGTGTTATGGCGGACACACTGAGAGATAAGAATGGCTGCAAAATGAAGTGATATATTAAATGCGACCATGTGTGTAGTTTTCATTTCAAAACAGTGCAATAAGAGCTATAATAAAGACAACAGAGGGCAAGCATCTATTTTGGTTCTACTCAGCCCTTGAGACTAAGCTGCTTTGACTTGCAGGAAACGCGAAAACCCTTGAGATTTCAGGAGATTTTAAGTCGAGGGATCTAAAAGGGTGCTGCTTGCCATCAAGCTGCACCCAAATAGATGCCACTGCGAAAAGCCCAGAAGTTTCAACTGTTTCACCCCATAGGTACACAATGTGTCATAGGGGTACAGCTGGTACGGGCAAAAGCAAGACGCAATCTCATGCATTTGAGTTTGCGTCTTGCTTTTTACATAAGGATAGAGCTTGACAGGAGCAATGTCGACGCTCGGAGTCTTCAGGTGCATCCGGATAAAGGGCTGTGTTTTCAAGGGTTGTACGGTTTTTAACGAGAACAGCCAGCTTCTCTGAACTTTCCGAAAACCATTGAAAACACTGGGCAAATCGGCTTTTTGGGGATTTCGGATGATAGTAGTCAAATAGTAGTCACGGTCATATCATTGCAAAAACAACATTTCAGGAAAAATATAAAGACGCGCTGCTTGCAGAATTACAAACAGCGCATTTTCATATGTCGGTCAATTATCAAGATCGTTTCAAATCATATCCTTAGCCTTCTGGCTGCAGCTCGTAAGTACACAGATAAAATAGAAACGACGTCATCTGATAGCGGCTGATACGGGTATCGGAGGCATCCAGCAGATCGGGAAGATCGCTGTCCCGTGTTGTGATGCCGGTCTGATTGCACCAGAGCATGGCGCGGTCGGCTTCGGCACTGAGCTGCGGCTCACTCTGTATGCTCTGCTGGAGCTGTGTCCGGTCTAGGGCAGATGCGGCGGCAGCGGGTAGCATCGCGTTTCGTTACGATATTCACTGGACGCAGGGCATTTCTCTCCAATGCGGCAAGCACGGCAGTCTTGTCAAAATCGTCACCCAGCTTCCGTGCCGTGATGGGCTTCGGCCTGTCCGGAGTCAGGTAGGAATACCGTCCACGGCTCTCCTTGACGATCACGCCCTGTTGCAGCAACAGGGAAGAAAACTCGTCAAAGCTGCCTGCCTTGTCAAGGGCTTTTCGGATGATCTTGCGCAACTTCTCCTTGTCGGTTTCAAACTTAGTAGGCTTGGCAGGTAATCCCTCGGCGGCAAGGGCATCGGCTTTCTCGTCCAGCTTGGCTTGCCCCTTTTTCTTCTCCCAATACTCGCGCTCGGTGACGCGGCTGGCGCTGCCGTGGAGCAAGTCGATCTGATAGAGGTTTTCCCGGTGACACAGCTCCATGACCTCGGCTCTGAAATGCTCCATGGCAGCGTCGGTGCAGCGGTGCTTGCATCCGGCGCGGGTGTCGGCGGGCCTGTCCATGTAGGGCGGCAGCGGTACTTCTTCAATGTGCAAGCTGTTAATGATGATAACACCATTGGGAACATTCGCTGCTGGGATTTTCTTTCTCTCTACCCTTACTACAATTTCAAAAACGCTTTTTGGCCAGTTTTCAGAAAATTGTTTTGCAGGACAAAAAAAGAACGGTCTGCATTGCAAACCGTTCATAAAACACACAGGTTTCTTATTCCAAATGATACCTACGAAAGAGTGCAGACCGTGCCCCACCTTTGGAGATGTAAGAAGCAGTCAGCTGGTGCAGTGAACGAACAAATGCCTCGTGAGATTGCTCTCACGAGGCATTTGCAACATTTTGCATACAAAGCTGTGAGAGACGCATGAAAGCAGGGTGTTCCTGCCTGATTATGTGGAAGCAGGAATCAACCGACCGCCTATGGTTTTGTCAGGTCGTCCTCCGATGTGCTGCCCTGCACCGCCTGGATCCTTCGACGGTCAAAGAGCATACAGCCGCAGTGACCCTTAAATGTTGGAAAGCAGATGATTTTCAGGTCGGTGTCGATTTCCGGACTGTAGTCTGTAATCTCCAGCGTCTCGCCATAGAGCGCCGTGCGCTCATAGACCCGCAGCCACTTGGCGTCCATATTGGGAAAGATGCTGCCAAAGGAGTGGTCGATCAGCTGCTCCAGCGGCAGCTTTTCCAGCTCCGCCAGCGCCCGATTGCCGTAGCGGAAGATCCAGTCCACCGCCGAATGTTCCTCACTGAACACCATTTCAATATCGGTGAAGGCAAAGGACATATGGTCAAAGCTGGCGTAGTGACGGTGGTACGCCTCCCGCGAGGTGGGAGCGTCATTGCGCTCCAATGTCTGACCGATCTTTTGCCGTTCGATGCGTACCTGCTCCACGATCTCCCGCTTGCGGCGGCGTGCGTAATCCAGTGATTCTCCGTTGATCAGATCGATCGTTTTCGTCACATCGTGGATTGCCTTGGCAGACACGAGATAGCATCGATCCACGCGGATAAAGGTACTGCCAAGATTTTTTGCCAGTTCATCAATAGGGGTATAGGTCTCATAAATTCGGTCGCCGGTAATATGGATCGCCGTCTTTCTGCCGCTCAGCGAGAGATAAAGAATATCCTCTGCCAGCAGCGTGATATGTGTGCGGTTAGAGATCACAGAAATGCCGATAGTATTCATAGTGCCTCCTAACAGACTCTTTTTATCAGTATAACACATTTCAACCGGAGATGCTATCTATTCGCGCAGAAACGACCGCATTTCACGCAAGGTTTATTGAAAATTTGGAAAGAGCGTGTTAAGCTACGGAATGAAAACAGAAAGGCATCGGAAACGGGGGTACCCCCGTTTCCCGTAGGGATATCCCTACGGAATGAGCCTTGATCACGAAGGGAGAAATGTCTATGAAAAAGCGAATCGTAAGCGCGGTAATGGCCTTGATCCTGTGTCTGACGCTGCTGCCTACGGCAGCGCTGGCGGCGGACGGCGCATGGGACGGCAGTATCGCCACTGCTTTTGCAGGCGGCAGCGGAACGGAAAACGACCCATATCAGATCGACGACGGCGCACAGCTTGCATATCTGGCAAGCGAGGTCAACAAGGGCCAGCCGTACGAAAATTCCTATTTTGTTCTGACCGCGGACATTGATTTGGCCAATCATGACTGGACGCCGATCGGAAATTCCTTTTCTGATGCACTATTTGGAGGTACAGACTATTCTCTGTTTGCCGGAAATCTTAACGGCAAAGGACATACCATTTTCAACATTTCCATCGGAACAGAAAACGCTCCGCTGGAATCCGATATATTTGGCCTGTTTGGTGCGACAGGTGGCAAGATCAGCAACTTGAATCTGGACGGCATCACAATTTACGGTACAGCAAAGAACGTTTCCAGCTATGTAATCGGATTGGTAGGTGCGCTCGCTGGCTCTGCCGGCGGGCCGATTGAGAACTGTCATGTGGCAAATCTGAGCATGACGATGAATACGCCGAACAGCGGCATGACGGCAGCCTACTGGATCGGCGGTCTTGTGGGCGCTCTGGACGGAAGCCAGCATATCGAGGAATGCAGCGCCTCCGGCACAATTAAGGAACTCTCCGGTAAAGGCTCCATCGGCGGTTTGATCGGTGAGCTGGGGAGAGCAGCAAAGATCACATACAGCCACGCCGATGTCGCGCTGGATGTAAAGCCGGATTATCGCGGCGGTGCAGATGTCGGTGGCTTGATCGGCAAGGGAAACGGCAAGAACGACCCTGAGACTGTTATCAGCAACTGCTATGCCACGGGGAATGTCACCGGCGGTGCATATTCCGGCGGCTTTGCAGGCAGTCTTTATGGCCTGAATATCAAAAACTGCTACGCGACCGGCGAAGTAACGGGCGCTGCTGCATCGATGGCGACCTTTGCTGGAACAGACGCTCCTGCCGCATATGCATACGGCTCGGTCACAAACTGCTATACGACCGGCAAGATAGTCGGTACAGCTTCCAGTACATACGCCTTTATGCAGCAGGATGCGACTGCGAGAAGTCCGATCACGAACTGCTATTTTGCAGATGCGAACAGTGCGATTAAAAACCAGTATGAAACCGCAGAGTCCAAAACCCCAGAGGAAATGCAGGCCGAAGAATTCAAAAACGCACTCAATGCAAGCGACCCAACGAACGGCTGGATTTTCCGTGAGGGCGAAACGCCCCTTTGCGGTGCAGAACAGGCGGATTACTCCGCGGTCGATGCCGCATTGGCGAAAATCCCGGCGGATTTGACGGCATACACCGACGAATCTATCGAGACGCTGAGCGCCGCGACAGAAGCTGTGATCCGCGGCAAGGTCATCGCAAAGCAGGCTGAAGTAGATGCAATGGCGGCGGCTATTGAACGCGCGATCTCTGATCTTACCTTCAAACCTGCCGATTATACCGCAGTTGATGCAGCCATCGCAAAGGCGAATGCTCTGAACGAGAACGATTATATAGATTTTTCCGCTGTGAAAGCAGCACTTGAAGCTGTTGTGCGCGGCAAGAATATCACAGAGCAATTCGAAGTGGATGCAATGGCAAAAGCCATTGAAGATGCCATCGCAGCGCTGGTCAAAAAGCCTTCCTCCGGCGGCGGCCCTTCTTCCGGCGTTTTCTTCCCGAGCTATCCCGTGACTATCCCCGACAAAACGGAGAACGGCACTGTGACCGTCAGCACGAAAAATGCTACCAGCGGCAGCACCGTGACGATTACCGTCAAGCCGGACGACGGCTTCAAGCTGGATGAACTCACCGTGATTGACAAGAACGGAAATGAGCTGAAACTGACCGACAAGGGTAACGGCAAATATACCTTTACCATGCCCGCCAGCAAGGTTGAAATCAATGCTGCCTTTGTCAAGAAAGTTGAGATAAGCCCGTTCAGTGATGTGTCCACCAGCGCCTACTACTACGAGGCCGTGAAGTGGGCGCAGGAAAAGGGCATTACCGGCGGTATCGGCAACGGTCTCTTTGGGCCGAACCAGCCTTGCACCCGCGCACAGATCGTCACCTTCCTGTGGCGTGCTGCCGGTTCTCCCGTGGTGAACTACGCCATGAACATGAGCGATGTCCCCGAAGGCAGCTACTACGCCGAGGCCGTCCGCTGGGCGCTCAGCGAGGGCATCACCACCGGCACAACGGAGAACACATTCTCTCCCGACAGCGAATGCACCCGCGCTCAAGCCGTCGCGTTTCTGTTCCGCTACGCTGCGTCCGAGGCGGTCACCTTGCAGGAGCTGGTGTCCGGCTTCTCTGACGCCGATTCCGTTCCTGGCTACGCGCTTCCCGCGATGAACTGGGCGCTTGCTGAGGAAATCGTACAGGGCAATGGCAGCAAGCTCATGCCGAACGATTCCTGCACGCGTGCGCAGATTGTCACCTTCCTCTTCCGCGCATATCAGGGCAAATAAGCAATCGCAAAAAAGCATCGGGGCGGCATAGGTCGCCCCGCTCGGCTCGCCAGCCTGTGAAGCACAGGCTGACGAGCTTATTTTTGGCAGAAAACATCCTTAGCAAATCTCGTCTCTGTAATCGGAATCCTGTACACATTGCCGGCCATGCGTTTGTGGGGGCAGACGACTCTGTTCGTCCCTGCGCGCAGCAAAAAAGCGTCCCTCCCCCGGCCAGGAAAGGACGCTTTCTCTTTTTTACAGCGACTTCAGCAGCTTGACGCCCTCGTCGATGAGCAGCTCGGCAATGCCAGCCTTAAAGTTGGAGCTTCTGGCCTCATAGCCGCCCTCGTCGTACGCCTCTTTCATTGGGTAATAGCCCTCCGCGCCGTTCGTCAGGCAGCACGGCAGCGTCATGGCAAACGGCGAACCGTCTTTCAGCCCCCGGCCGATGCCCGTAAACGGTTCACCGGGGATGCCAAGGAACGCAACCGGTCCTACGCGTACGCCGCTCAGCGGCAGCGGGAACGTCTCCGGGCCGTCTTTCAGATGCTTCATCCGCAGCGCCTCGGCTACCGCCGTCCTCCGCTCC
>ERZ779941.754-NODE-754-length-12475-cov-11.632045_pt1 | contig 12475 bp, 10 predicted proteins | sample MGYA00511952_ERZ779941 | MGnify/ENA primary metagenome ERZ779941 (study PRJEB29588, sample SAMEA2142846) | human gut metagenome | biome: human gut; feature: human-associated habitat; material: faeces | place: Denmark | collected 2008/2010 ...
CGTCAGGCCGGTCAATCCTAAGAACCTTTTTCCACAACCCTTCTACACAACCCGCCGCCAACAGGCGGCCACAACCCTCGGGGCGCAGCCCCGTCAACCCTCCCCTCTGAACCCTTTGAACCCTCACACCGCAGGTGTGTCCCGTCAACCCTCACGCCGCAGGCGTGTCCCGTACCCCGTTTACCCTCTGCTTATCTTCCTGAAGAATGATATAATAATAAATAATTCAAAGCTTTCAAAGGCAAAGGAGAAAGGAAAATACTATGTCAACCACATTAGGAGCGGATTTCCGCAGCCCCACGTTCTGGCAGCGGCTTGCTTTTATTATCGGGATTACCCTGGTGGGTACCTTTTTATACTCCGTAGGCGTCAATGCCTTTCTGGTGCCTCATCAGTTCCTTTCCGGCGGGCTCACCGGTATGGCCATGGTGCTTTACTACCTCACCGGCTTCCCCATCGGCATGGCGAACCTGCTCTTAAATATTCCTATCCTTCTTCTTTCCTTGAAATTCATGGGGAAATTCTACACCCTCATTACCATTCTGGGCACCGTGTGCTGCTCCGTTTTCATTGACCTGACATCCTTCCTGGCGGACTACAATGTGGTGAAAGAGCCGCTGGTGGCTGCTATTTCCGGCGGCGTGGTGCTGGGCCTTTCCATGGGTCTCCTCTACCGATATAACAGCAACACCGGCGGCCTGGATGTGGTGGGAGCCATTTTGAAGAAATATTACAATCTGGAAATCGGCTACGTGGTTTTCGCCCTGAACTTTGTCATTGTCACTGCCGGCGCCTTCATCTTTACCCTGGAACCGGCCATCTGCACCCTGATTTCCATGTATATTAATGCCAATCTCTCCAGCCGCATTGTCATCGGCTTTGCCCAGAGAAAGGCTGCCTTCATCGTGTCCGACAAGCCTCTGGAAATTTCAGATGCCATCCTTCGGAATATCCATCACGGCGCCACTCTTCTCTACGGCCAGGGCGCTTTCTCCGGCGTAGAAAAGAAAATCGTCTTCGCCATTGTGGACCTCACCCAGATTACCAGGGTGCGCCATCTCATCGAAGACATAGACCCTTCGGCCTTCCTTTTCATTATGAATACCACCGACGTCATAGGCCGCGGCTTTACCAGCCCCCTTTCCACCGCCAGAACCATGCCTAAGTCCGTGCGCTATACCTGCGATAAGGATGGAAATATGATTCCCACCCACATGTGGTCCTATGAAATGGAAGCAGAAGCCCATCCGGAAGCGGACAAGCAGGAACCGCCCCGGCAGGACGGGAAGTAAAGGGGCGCTGACCGCTGGGAAGGTATGTAACAGACTTTCCGCTCATTGCCTGCAGGGCCTGTTAAATCTGAGAACCCTCCGGCCCATGGGACCGGAGGGTCTGAACCATTCGCACCGGTAGGTGCCTTTTTATCAGCAAGGAGATTATGATGGAATACCTCATTGACGACAACTATGTACCCCTGGACAGTACCCTTGGAAACGTGGAATACCTGATGGAAAAGATCCTGCTGGATGCCCAGTATATGGAAAATCTGGCAGAACGCCTGGACGATAACGATGATGATTATGATGATGACTATGATGATGACTATGATGATGAAGACGAGGATCATGAAGGCCGTGCCAGCCTGGAGATCATCAAACTGAAGGGCCAGATCCGGCTGCTCCAGATGGAAAAGGAAATGCTTCGGCAGAATTTGGCAACGGTGACAAGCATGGTAGAAGACTTGAGAAGGGATGCCGAGGAAGCAAAGGACAAGGTGCATAAGCTCAGGCACGACATCGACTGGTACGGAGAAAGACGATAAGATTTTGTCCCATGGAGATACTATAAGAATAGAGAGACCGAAAGGTCCGGGCTTTATTCCATCCATTTCCAGAAGCCCTTGATCCATGGAAAAGGGGAAGGAAAAGGGCGCTTCCTTAATTCCACCTCTCCGGTGTACCAATCATCGGAATATTGTTCTTGTTGATGGTTCTAAAAGTACAAGTCGGACTCAGCCCGCAGCCGGAAGCTGACTGCTTTCGGATCTGCATGCAGCGGCTCTTTCCAGCCGACTGGTATTTAATGACAAATGATTCATATACGGCATGTACCGAGATTCTTCGCTGGCGCTCAGAATGACTGCAGGGGAGGCAAGAACGTAACGCTGGCTCCTTCCTCTGGAAGGAGCTCCGCGATAGCGGTGAGGATAGATCTTTGCTGCGCAAAGGCGCCGACAGGCGGCATTAAAACTCATGGCCCAAAGGGGCGATACCACAATCCTCGGCCCGATAGGGCCGTCAAACCTTAGGACCTTTGCGCCGTTAGTCGCATTAAACGTAAGAACCCTTTCGTTCACAACCTTTCTACACAACCTGACTGCGTCAGCAGGCCACAACCTGCGGAGAAGCCGCGCCCTCTTGAACCCTTTGAACCCGGGCCGCGAAGCGGCCCTTTAATATCCTTTTATCTGCCCTTCGCCGCTCATGTCAAAAATGGGTCCGTAGGCGGCGTTAGCCAGGCCTTTGATGGCCCATACGCAGTTCTGGGAAGCGGAGTAAATGTAGCGGTCTTCCACCGGTACAATGTGTCTGGCGGCCCGCATGGAGGCGATGGCGGGATTGGAGAGGAAATCATCTCTGTATTTGGCCGCGCCGGTGGTATCAGAGGTGCGGTCGGTGGATACGAAGAGCATGTCCGGGTCTGTCTTGATAATAAGCTCCGGCGATGTGGCCTGGCCGTTGACGCCGCCGGCCAGGGTGATGGCGTTGTCAATGCGGGCTGCCGTGAGGAGTTCGTTGAACATGGAGCCGGGCCCGCCGTAGCGGGTCATCTGGGATACCAGGTATACCACCGGCTTTTTTCCTGTTTCTTTGGAAAGGCGGCTTTGGATTTCCGAAAGGGTCTTGTCCATCTGGGAAATCACATTTTCGCCCCGTTCCTTTTCTCCTGCCGCCGCCGCAATGATGCGCACATCTTCCTTCACCTGGTCAATGGAGCGGGGGCCGTCGATGACCACCACCGGAATGCCCAGATTCCGGTACAGGTCCAGCTCTCTGCCATCGGTGTAGGTGGATGCCACGATGAGGTCCGGCTTTGCTTCCGTCACCACTTCCATGGAAAGACCGGTAAGGGGCACGGTGAGGGGAATATCCTTCGTTTCGTCGGCTATATAGGAAATATTGGGGTCCCGGTCCGCATCGGTGGCGGCGGTGAGCTTGTCCGGCGTCACCACGGAGAGAAGCATGGTATCGATGGAAGCGGAATTTCCCAGAATCCGCTTCGGCTTGGCGGGAATGGTCACTTCTTTCCCCGTGGCGTCGGTGACGGTGTAACTTTCCCCATTGCCGGAGGAAGCCATCTGCTTCATGCCGCAGCCCGATAGGGACAGGAGAAGCAGGAAACTGAAAAGGATAGAACCGGCCTTTGTATATGTCATCATAAACCTCCTGCATGCAAAATATCAGTTTCATTATAGCATATATAAAAACACCCATTTTAAACATTAGAAAATAGTTTACAGAATCTGATATTTGAGTATAATAATAAAGTAGGTTTATTAAGAAATTCATAATGGTTTGAATCCGGACGGAGAGTCCGGCCGGAGGAGATGAAAAGAGAAGCGCGGTGAGGGGAAACCCGATTCCGCCACGGTCCCGCCGCTGTAAGGCTTCGGGAAGCATTGATTCATTCATAGAGTCTGCTTTCATAAGAATTTTCATGCACTGCTGCGTTAAATCGCTCGCTATTCGCGTTACCCCATTCCTTGCATTGCATGAAAATTCCAGAATGAAAGCAGACAATGACTTCATCAGTGCTTCCCTGGGGGAATTTCAAAATGTCACTGGGAAACCGGGAAGACGAAATCCCTGAGGAAGCTGAGTCAGAAGAACTGCCTTATGAATCAAATCCACCGTTTCGTGGGAAAAGGGTACGATGTATACTGCTTTCCCGGGATGCGGCTTGGTTTCATACGCCCGAATCAGGGAAATGAGGGAGATATTTCTATGAACAGGAAAATTTTAGCAGCGTCACTGGCGGTTTTATCACTTTCCGGCGGCGCTTTTTGCGTTGAGGCAGCCGACATGCCGGTGTACACCTTGGATGGCATCGTAGTCACCGCCAGCCGCGTGCCGGAAAAGAAAATCGATTCCAACGCCGATGTGTCTGTGGTGACAGCTAAGGAGATCGAGACTGATCATTACGACGATGTATCAGAAGCAGTTAGACATATACCTGGGGTAGTAGTTTCCAACAGTTCTGGTAATGGACAGAATTATAGCTCAAATAAGCTGTATATTAATGGATCTAATAAAGTGGTTCTCCTGATTGATGGAGTTCGTATGAATACGAATGGCCTTACAACGGGAAGTGCGGTTACATTAGCACAACATGTTAATATGGAATCTATTGAACGAATAGAAGTATTAAAAGGCGCAGCTTCTACATTATATGGCTCTGATGCGCAAGGCGGAGTTATCAATATTATTACTAAAAAACCGCAAGAAGGGAAAATCAAGACTTCTCTGACATTCTCAGCAGGTAGTTATAATGGGGCTAAATATAGTTTATACAATGAAGGAAATAAAGACGGATATTTTTGGTCTGTAGAAGCACAGAAGGAATTACAGGGAGATTACAAAGATGCACATGACCATAAGGTCATTAACGATCTGGATGCCAAATCCTACCAGTTCAAGTTTGGCAAAGATTTAGGCAATAATTCTTCTGTTGCACTTTATTACAGCAAGTATAAGTCTGATTATCAAAGACCGGATCAGCCCTATATGCATGTAGGCGCAGGAGATAAAACAGTTGATTATGGGAAAAAAGATAATGATTCTATCAATCTTCAATATAAGTCAAAAATCAATGAACATCTGACGAATCATTTTACTATTTATAGAAATCGTACCGAATTTCAGGATAATTATAAGAGCTTATACAGCTCCTGGCTTATGAGGATGAAAAGTTCGGGAATGACAGATCAGCTGACTTGGAAAAATGAAAATCATACGGTGACAGGCGGCGTGGATTATTATAAAGATGAATTGCCTGAATTTTATTCTTATGGTAGCAGGGATGCTGCGGAAGGAAAGCATATTTCCGACACGGCCTTTTATATACAGGATGTCTGGAATATTAATAATCATTGGAACTTGACTCCGGGAATCAGATATGATCATAATTCTAGATTTGGCGGCCATACAACTCCAGCACTGACAATTGGCTATAAACAGGATGAAAAGACTAATTATTATTTAGGCTATAAAGAGTTTTTCGTCGCACCTGATTTATATCAATTGTATGATGCGTATTCGGGAGATAAAGATTTAAATCCGCAAGAGGGTGGAACTTGGCAATTCGGCATTAATAAAATCTTTGATGATACATTATCAGGTACCTTTAATGTATATCATACCCATGCTAAGAATATGATTATTTATGATTATGATACCTATAAATATACGAACTCAGGAAGCGTGGATACAAATGGAGCAGGATTACAGCTGACTAAACAAATAGGAAAACATTGGACAACTACTTTCGGGTATACATATACCCATGTAGAAGGAGATGAAAGCACAAAGTCAAATTTGAATGGATTTTTACCGAAACATACTGTAGATATTGGGGTTTCTTACTTGGATAATAAATTTGATGCCAATATTACGGGGAGAGCGGTATTTGGCAGAGAAGCGGGAAAAAATTACAAAGGAGAAGTTCCTTCAAGGTATAAAAATTATAATGTATGGGATGTTGCCTTTAACTACAAGCCTGTTTCCTATGCTAAGATTTTCTTTAAAATTAATAATATCTTTAATGAGTACTATTGTGATGTGGGAACCTTTACGTCTTCTGCATATGGAGAGACGCATGATTGGTATTCCATGCCCGGACGCAATTATCAGATTGGCGTTACGTTCCAGTTCTAACTATAAAAATCCCTGCGGTGCTGCCGCAGGGATTTTTCATTTTTATTTCAATATTTGTCCTGGATGAAGTGGGTGGGAATCCATTCTTCCTGCACCGGCTTCTCGATGCCTTCCTTTTCACCGGCCTTCATGCATTTCAGCACCCAGGCCATCTGGCGGGCCAGGGTGCGCATGGTCTGGAGGCCTTCTTTGTCCTTCAGCGCATCTTCCCTGGTGAAACCGTGAATCTGGTTCCAATACTGGGAGCCGGGGACAATCATGTTATTCATAAGGAAATATTTATTCATCCGGTCAAAGGCGGCGGTGGCGCCTCCCCGCCGGCAGCTGACGATGGCGGCTGCTGCCTTTCCTGCCATGCGGCCGTGGGAGGCGTAGAAGAGGCGGTCCATGAATGAAGTGATCTGCCCGTTGGGACCGCCGTAATATACGGGAGAACCGAAAATCAGCCCGTCCCAGGTGTCCAGCTTTTCAATGACCTTGTTCACCGAGTCCTTATCCTGCACGCACCGTCCATGGGACTGGCAGTAGTTGCAGGCGATACATCCGGTCACCGGTTCCCGGCCGATTTGAAGAATTTCCGTGCCTATGTTCTCTTCTTCCAGCGTTTTGGCGATTTCTTCCAAAGCAGTGTACACGCAGCCTCTTCTGTGGGGACTGCCATTGATCAGTAAAATTTTCATGAGATGCCTCCTTCTGCTTTTATGCGGCTGCAGGGTTCCTGTCTTTATTATAGCAGGCAGGAATAGAGGCTCTCTGTTTTCTTTCTGCCATTTCCTTATTTACAAGCGCATACTTATCTACTATACTGTATACATATTGATAGAAAGACGAAGGTGCCCTTTTTGCCGCAAGGCAGGAAGGGCTTTTCTGTCTTTCATGGCAAAGAGGCTGCACTCATCTTCGATGACTGCGGCCTTTTTTCGTAAGGGGGAGAGACTATGAAAAAACTTCTGAAAGCTGTACTGACCGGTTCCCTTCTGGGCCTGACGGTCCTTGGTTTTGCAGGCTGCGGCGGGCAGTCGGGAAGTTCTTCTTCCGGAGGCTCCGTGCCTAAGGACACCATTGTGGTGGGCATGGCAGTGGATCCGGAGACTCTGGACCCGGCGGTGACCATGGACAATAAAGGCTGGCAGATCACCTATCCCGCCTATGAACGGCTGGTGAAATACAAGGTGGCAGACGGCAAGGCTGCCACGGAGGTGGAACCATCTCTGGCCAAGTCCTGGACCGTCAGCGATGACGGACTCACCTGGACCTTTACTTTGAATGAGGGACATAAATTTGCCGACGGTTCTCCAGTGGATGCCAAAGCGGTGAAGTTCTCCATCGAAAGGGTACAGAAAATGAAGAAAGGACCTTCCGATTATTTCAAAGTGGTGAAATCCATCGAAACGCCTGATGATAAGACTGTCATTTTCCAGCTGGACAAGCCTTTTGCGCCCTTCCTCTACACCCTGGCGGTGAATGGTTCTTCCATCGTGAATCCGAAGGTCATGGACCAGGCAAAGGATAATGATATGGGCTCCTCCTACCTGGCCACCCACACCATGGGTTCCGGTGCCTATGAAATCACGTCCTACACCCCCAGCCAGTCCATCAAGCTGGATGTACAGAAAAATTATGCCGGCAAGGCACCTTCCATCAAGCATATCCTTTTCAACAGCATCAAAGATCCCTCGGCTCAGCGGCTGCAGCTGGAAAAGGGGGATATTGACATTGCCGAAGGCATTCCCATGGACCAGGTCGACCAGCTGAAGGATAACAAAGCCATCCATATTTATGAAGATCCTTCCCTCCTCTGCTCCATCGTATACCTGAACAATCAGAAACTGCCTACCAGCAATAAAGTATTCCGCCAGGCCCTTTCCTATGCCATTGATTACAATGCCATCATCGACGGCGCTGTGAAAGGCCGGGGAGAGCAGCTGACCAGCGCTGTGCCGGAAGGCATGTGGGGCAAAGATGAGTCCATCAAAGGCTATTCCTATAACCTGGACAAGGCAAAGGAACTCCTGGCCAAATCCGGCGAGAATGTGACGGAAATCAATCTTCTCTACTCCGGCCACGCAGCCTTCGACGAGGCGGAAGCCCTCATTATCCAGAATAATCTCCAGCAGCTGGGCATCAAGGTGAACCTGGAAAAGGTGGCCTGGGCTACGTTCCGGCAGAGAGCGGACAAAGGCGATTTCCAGATGGCTCTGGGTACCTGGAGCCCGGACTACAGCGATCCCCAGTTCTTCCTTTCCTACTGGCTTGATTCCTCCTACTGGGGCCTTCCCGGGAACCGTTCCTTCTATGAGAATGATGAAGTGGACAAGCTCCTCCGTGAGGCAGAGGTGATGACCGACAAGGATGGGAGGACGGACATCTACAAGAAAGTGCAGCATATCGCCTTTGACGATGCTCCCTACCTCTTCCTTTTCCAGACCAAGGTACTCACCCCCATGAGGGCCAATATCAAAGGATTTGCCTACAACCCCATGCTGGACAGCATGTTCGATTTCGAGCACCTTTCCAAGGAATAAAGGGCCCTTTTCGGACAGGGGCTGCGGGCACGGGAACTACGGATGCCTGGGGCCGAAGAAAAGAACCGCTGTCTGCTATCCGTTATTCGCTGTGTGACTCCCTGCAGTCACCGCCGTAAGGCGGATTTCCCCTGGCAGCTGACGCAGCCCTTGCGGCGAAGCCGTGGCAGCCTTCGGGAGTACAGTCATTTCCCGAAAGCGCTATTCATGTCCATTTATCATACAAGGAGGGCTTATGATTTCATGGCGATTTATATTTCAAAAACTGATTCATCTCATCCTTGTCTTTATCGGCGTTTCCATCGTTACCTTCTGTATTTCCCACGTCATCCCCGGGGACCCGGCCCGCATGCTGGTAGGACCTCATGCGTCGCCGGAAACGCTGGAGGCGGCGCGGCAGTCCCTGGGACTGGATAAGCCGGTGCTTACCCAGTACGTTCTCTACATGGAAGGCCTTTTCCACGGAGACATGGGCGTGTCCATCCGCACCCAGATGCCCGTGGCCAGCGAACTGGCCCGCTATTTCCCCGCCACTCTGGAGCTCACGTTGGCGGCCATGGTGATTGCCGTGTTTTTTGGCATTTTCCTGGGAGTGCTGTCGGCGGTGCATCGGAACTGCTGGATCGACCATATCTGCCGGGTGATTTCCATGGTGGGCGTATCTATTCCCCTCTTCTGGTCCGGCGTGGTGTGCCTCATTCTTTTTTACAAAGTATTTCCCCTTTTCCCCGCTTCCGGCAGGCTGGACACCTTCCTGACGCCGCCGCCTGCGGTGACGGGACTTTATGTGATTGACGGGATTCTCTTTGGAAATATGGACGTAGTGATTTCTGCCATCCACCATCTCCTTCTTCCGGCCCTCTGTCTGGCTTATGCCCAGCTGGCCATCATTGCCCGGCAGGTGAGGAGCGGCATGGTGGACGTGCTGGAGCAGGACTATATCCGCACCGCCCGGGCCTGCGGCATTCCAAGGCGCCGTGTGATTTACCGCTACGCTTTGAAAAATGCACTGATTCCCACAGTTACCATTACAGGCCTTACCATGGGAGAGCTTTTGGGCGGCGCTGTCATTACGGAAACCATTTTCGGCTGGCCGGGCATGGGAAAGTATGTGATGGACTCCATTGCCTACCTGGATTTTCCGGCCATTATGGGCTTTACCCTGGTGGTGTCTGTGGGCTATGTGGTGATTAATATGGTGGTGGATATGATTTACAATATCCTGAATCCACAGATCAGCGGAGGTGATGGCCATGACTGACGTGAAGGCAGAGGAAATCCGGGAAGAGGGGGAAGGCTTTTTCCATAAATCCCTGGATATCCTTCTGAAGAACAAGCTCACCCTGGCAGGCATGGTCATTGTGGCCCTCATTATCCTGCTGGGACTTCTGGCGCCCCTTGTCAGTCCCTGGGACCCCAATCTCATGAACGTGGCAGGCAGGCTCCAGGCACCTTCCCTTCATCATTTCTTCGGTACCGATGAAATGGGACGGGACATTTTCTCCCGTATCCTTTACGGCGCCCGGATTTCCATTACCGTAGGCCTGTCCATCGTCATCATTGCTGCCGCAGCAGGTGTGGCCATCGGCAGTGTTTCCGGCTTCTGCGGCGGGAGGGTGGACCGCATCATCATGGCACTGACAGATATGATTCTGTCCTTCCCCTCCATGGTGCTGGCTCTGGCTTTGACCGCCGCCCTGGGGGTAGGTCTTTTCAATACCATGCTGGCGGTGTGCATCGTCAGGATTCCCCTCTATGTGCGCCTCGTGCGGGGGCAGGTGCTGTCCCTGAAAGAGGAGCCCTATGTGAAGGCCTCCAGAACCTTCGGCGCTTCTCCTGCCTGGATGGTGGTGCACCATATCCTGCCCAGCTGCCTGTCGCCCCTCATGGTGCAGATGACCCTGGGCATCGGGGATGCCATCCTCATTGCCTCCTCCATGAGCTTCATCGGCCTTGGTGCCCAGCCGCCCATGCCGGAGTGGGGCGCCATGATTTCCACCGCCCGGGTCTATGCCATTGACCAGTGGTGGTACGCCGCTTTCCCGGGGCTGTTCATCCTTGTCACAGTGATGGGATTCAACCTGCTGGGCGATGGCCTCAGGGACATTCTGGATCCCCGGGAAGGGTCTAATCATTCATAGGTCCTGGAAGTGGAGAGTGATGATATGAAAAATATACTTGAAATCGAACATCTATCCCTGTCCCTTCCTTCCAGAAAGGGCATGGTGCCTATCCTTCACGATGTGAACCTCCATGTGGGAGAGGGAAAAATTCTGGGACTGGTGGGAGAGTCGGGCAGCGGCAAATCCATGACCGCCTTTGCGGTGACCCGCCTCCTTCCCGGCGGAGAAAAGGCGGAGCTTGACGGTTCCATCCGCCTCTGCGGCCGGCAGCTTCTGGGTATAAGTAGGAAAAGCATGGAAGAAGTGCGGGGGCGGGACGTGTCCATGATATTTCAGGAACCCATGACCTGCCTGAATCCCGTCTTTACCATAGGCACCCAGATGATGGACGTCATCAGGACCCATGAAAAAATGTCCAGCGGCGATGCCCGGAAGAAAGCCCTGGCCATGCTGGAAGCGGTGCATATACGGAACGGGGATGACGTGATTTCCTGCTATCCCTACCAGCTTTCCGGCGGCATGCGCCAGCGGGTTATGATAGCCATTGCCCTGTCCTGTCATCCCAAGCTCCTCATTGCTGATGAGCCCACCACTGCCCTGGACGTGACGGTACAGGCCCAGATTCTCTACCTTATTAAAGAAGCCTGCCGGAAACTGAAAACGGCAGTGCTCTTCATTTCCCACGACCTGGGAGTGATTTCTGAAATCTGCGATTCCATTGCCGTCATGTACTCCGGCCACATTGTAGAGTCCGGCGACACGGCGTCGGTACTGACAGCCCCTTCCCATCCCTATACCCGGGCCCTGATCGGCGCCCTGCCCCGATTCACCGGCAGCCATACCCATGACCGGCTCACTGCCATTCCCGGCATGGTGCCGGATCCATCGGAACACATAGGGGGCTGCCGTTTCGCACCCCGCTGTCCGAAGGCCAGTGCCGCCTGCCGGGAAGGCCTGCCGCCGCCTCTGGAAATCCGCCCGGGCCACAGGGTGTACTGCTGTCATCCCGAGGAGGTGTAACATGGATATACTGGAAATCAGGAACGTAACGAAAACCTTTCATACCCGGAGCTTCTGGGGAAAATCAAAGACTGTGCATGCCTTAAAGGGCATCAGCCTTTCCCTGGCCAAAGGGGAGTCTTTAGGTATCGTAGGGGAGTCGGGCTGCGGCAAATCCACCCTGGCCAGCCTTATCATTCGTCTGGCAGAGCCTACTTCCGGAGAAATTCTGCTCTACGGACGAGATATTTCCCATGTAAAGGAAAAAGAACTGAAAGACATCAGGAAGAAAATACAGATCGTCTTCCAGGACCCCTATTCCTCCTTGTCGCCCCGCATGAAAATAGGGGACATCCTCATGGAGCCCGCCAGGGTGATGGGCGAATTTTCCGAAGCCCATCGGAAAGAGCGGGCAGAAATGCTGCTGGAAATGGTGGGCCTTCGGAAAAACGTGATGGACCGCTATCCCCATGAATTTTCCGGCGGCCAGCGCCAGCGCATCTCCATTGCCCGCTCCCTCATGACCAGCCCGGAAATCCTGATTCTTGACGAGCCCACCAGCGCCCTGGACGTATCAGTGCAGGCCCAGGTGCTGAACATCCTCATGGACCTTCGTGAAAAGCTCCACCTCACCTATCTCTTCATTTCCCACAACCTGGCAGTGGTGCGCTATATTTCCGACCGCACCGCCGTCATGCAGAAGGGAAAAATCGTGGAAATCGGTGGGTCCGATGAAATTCTGACCCATCCCGGGGACCCCTATACCCGGGAACTCATAGCGGCTGTGCCTATGATAGGGAAACCCTTCGTACCGCCGGACCGGATTATGGAATTGGGGTGAGGCTGGTGGACGCTGTCCGCTATCGGCAGCCGGCTGTCGGCTGTCGGCTTACCT
>ERZ779941.763-NODE-763-length-12356-cov-4.149256_pt1 | contig 12356 bp, 10 predicted proteins | sample MGYA00511952_ERZ779941 | MGnify/ENA primary metagenome ERZ779941 (study PRJEB29588, sample SAMEA2142846) | human gut metagenome | biome: human gut; feature: human-associated habitat; material: faeces | place: Denmark | collected 2008/2010 ...
CATTTTTTTATTTTCAATACTTTTCTTTAATTTCTGTCGACTTTTTTCGACATTTGTTTCTTTCTTGCATATTTTCACCAGTGCTTATATATTTACTCTTATAATTTATTACCACTTACCAAACCTAAAAATTCAGTTGTTTTTTATGTTACGTTAATACTACAAGCTAGCAGACTTGAACGATCTTTCTATTAAAAACCATTATCTAGTAACAAAATCATATGTAAATTAGTATATTTTTATTTAACCACTTCACTTAATACTTTTGCTAGGTATTTCATGCTTACTAGGGTTTGGTCTAGTGTGTTGCCTGTTGCTCCAACTTCTATTATTGTTGCTGCTTTGGTTACATGTTGATTATATGTAGTTCCTCTTAATATTATTGGTTTAAACAAACCTGGATATAGTTCATTTGCTTTTTCTTGTACTTTTATTGCAAATTTTAAATTTTGCGCCCAAGTTTCATGTTTTATGCTTCCTTCATTCCCCCCTATTACAAACATAAGTTGTGCAGCATATTCTTCTCCTATTTTTACTGTTGGAGCATATGTACTGTCTCCTATTGCATCTCTATGTAAATCAATTACAACATCTGTATTTTCGTTTTCGTCTAATAGTTTGGTTACAGTTTTTAGAGAATTGGCATATGACCCAGTATATGATGGATAGTCATGATAACTTTCATCATGTATAACATTATATCCATATGTTTTAAGTTGTGCTTCTAACTCATTTCCTACTCTTATTACTGAGTAATTTTTATCTGTCGTTCTAAAGTTTCCTGTTTTTTTATATTGATATTTTTCACTTGGTGTATAGCTCTCACATGAGTGTGTGTGATATATTAAAATGTTATCTTTTTTTACTGTAATATCTGGTTTTAATATTTCTTCAGTTAGTTTATATTTAACTTCATTTTTTATTTTTACTCCATTATATTGTGTTGTGTATTTATTTGGCACATTTGAGCTTTGTACTTCTGTTTTTAGTCCTGTTTGGGCTTGTTCTACTTTTGTTGCATCTTCTTTTGATTCACTACTAGTTAGTTGTTCATCTTTTGTTTCTTCTAAAGAATTTATTACTTTTAATTCCATCCCTAAAGCTAATTTTAGTGGATCAATTGATGCTAATTTTGTTGAAGTCTCGTTAATACTTTCTGTGTTTGTTACAGGTAAGGCAATATTGATAAAAGATGTCATCAACTTTTTGTTGTTGGTTTCTTGAATTTGATTTTTTATATTACTTTGATTTTGTGAAAGGTATTTAGTTATCCCTATAACTACTGTTACTAATATTGTGATTTTTACAATATATTTTATTATGTCTTTTAAATTTAATACTGCCATATTTATCATAATAAAAATTTCTCCTTTGTCCAATTTACTATTAACTAGTATATTCTTGGACAAAGGAGATTATGATTTTTAGTTTTTAATTACTTCGCAAATTTTCTTTGCATCTAGTTCTGTAGGAGTCTCTTCTCCTGTTTCCATATTTTTAACTTTTACTGTATTAGAACTTATTTCGTCTTCTCCAATTACAACAACATAAGGAATTTTTAGTTTGTCTGCATATTTAAATTTTGCTTTTAATTTTTTGTCATTTAAATATACTTCTGTATTTATTCCTTCTTTACGCAAATCACTTGCTAATTCAATTGACTTTGTCATATTTTCTGTCATTGGTATTATTAAAATATCTGACATAGAATATTTATCTGATTTGATAAGTTGTAATTCATTTAGTTTATAGAATAGTCTGGTTAGACCAATTGAAATTCCAACACCAGGCAACTTTTTGTCTGTGTAATATTCAGCTAAGTTTTCATATCTTCCTCCTGAACATACACTTCCTAGTTCTTTATAGTCATTTAAAAATGTTTCATATACCGTTCCTGTGTAATAGTCTAGTCCTCTAGCAATTGTTAAATCTATTTTAAAGTGAGTATCTGGTACACCAAATATTCTAATGTATTTTACAACTTGTTTTAGCTCTTCTAAGCCTTGTGTAAACATTTCATTTAGAATACCTAGGTTTTCTAATTTACTAATCTTTTCGTCTGTTGTTCCATCAATTTCAATAAAAGTTAATATTCTTTCAATTGCTCGGTCATCAACACCAATTTCTTTTAGTTCTTCTATTACTTTTTCTTTTCCTATTTTGGCAAGTTTATCAATAGTTCTCATAATGTCAACTGCATTTTGCTCTTGATTTACTTCTCTAAATAATCCATTTAATACTTTTCTGTTATTTATGCATATAGTGAAATCATTGAAACCTAAATCTGATATTAGGTTATATATAACACTTGGAATTTCTGCGTCATTAACTATTCCAAGTTCTCCATCTCCAATAATATCAATATCGCATTGATAAAATTCACGAAATCTACCTTTTTGAGTTTTTTCCCCTCTATATACTTTACCTATTTGATATCTTCTAAATGGGAAACTTAAATTTCCATAATTTTTAGCTACATATTTTGCAAGTGGTACAGTTAAGTCAAATCTCATTGAAATGTCTGTATCTCCTTTTGTGAAGCGGTAAATCTGTTTTTCAGTTTCTCCACCTGCTTTTGCTAATAGCACTTCTGATAGTTCTAGTATTGGTGTATCTAATGGTAAAAATCCAAATCTTTGGTATGTTTTTTCTATTGTTTGTTTCATTTGCTCAAATAATATTTGTTCATTTGGCAATAGTTCCATGAAACCAGCCAAAGTTCTTGGTTCTATATTCATATCTTCTCCTCCTAATCTTCTCTTGGTTTTAATTCATCATAAATTGGTTTTTCTTCTCTAATCATAGTTGATTTGCCATGTCCGTGGATATACTATTGTGTCATCTGGAAGTTTTAATATTTTTTCTGTTATTGAATTCATTATATCCATAAAATTACTTGTTGGCAAATCTGTTCTACCCCAAGTTCCATGGAATAAAGTATCTCCTGAAAATACAAGTTTTTCTTCTTCACAATATAGTGAACTTCCACCTTTTGTATGGCCAGGCGTATGAATTACCCTAAACTCTATATTTCCTATATGTATTTTATCCCCATCATCTACTATTGAATCTGGGTCTAAATGTACGTCCTCAACTCCAACATAATCTGTTAAGCTAATATTTTTATCTTGTAGGCCCTCTTTTTCCAATCTATGAATCAATATTTTTCCGCCTTTTGCGTTTTTTAATTCTACTAATGCTCCAATATGGTCTCCATGGCAGTGAGTTATGTATATATATTTTAGTTTTGCTTGTAATATATCTAGCATTTCGATAATTTTATTAACTTCTCCACCCGGATCTATAACCATTGTTTCTTTTGTTTTTTCATCTTGAACAATGTAGCAATTTGTTGGCTCACAAATCGCTCCACTGTTTACTCTCAACTGCTTTAGTATCATCACTATTTTTCCTTTCCATACTGTTCTTATTGTTTCAATATCCGATTTTGAAAAGAATTGGTATATTACTAGGCAAAGTAAATTAAAAAGGCAAGGGCGCAACCTCTTGGTTGTAACCGCGTTTTTAATTTACTTTAACGACGTAAGATGCTGATTATTTTTAAAATCATTCTACTTCTTCCTTTTAACCTCGTACACACTATCAACTTTTCTAATCTGTTTAAGTATTTTATTCAACTCTTCAATGTTCTCAACTTCAACAGTTACTTCTGTAATTGAAATCTTTTCTTTATTTGCTCTTGAAGTTACAGCTAATAGTTTGCTTTTTGTTCCTTCTATTTCTCTAATAATGTCTGCTAAAAGTCCACTTCTTTCATTTCCATAAACCTCTATATCAACACTATATCTAGTCTTTTCTGCTTCATACCAGTATACATCTATCATTCTGTTTTCTTCTGATAATAAATTGTTTACATTTGCACAATCTTTTCTGTGTACTGATACACCTCTACCTTTTGTAATATATCCAACTATTTCGTCTCCAGGAACTGGATTACAACATTTTGATAATTTCACCAAACAATTATCTATTCCTTTTACAATAATACCTGTTTTGGTTGCTTTTGGTTTATATGCTCTATCTTTAGAAAGTACCTCTAACTTTTCTTCTAGATTTTCAGTTTGATGGTCTTTTCTATATTCTTCTAGCATTCTAGCTACAATTTTACCTGCAGAAATTGCTCCAAATCCAACACTTGCATACATTTCATCTACTTCTGAATATTTATATCTATCCAAAGCTGCTTGTATATATTCTGACTTAGCAATTTCAGCATGTGTCATACCTATTTTCTTTATTTCTTTTTCGATTAGGTCTTTACCTTTAACAATGTTTTCTTCTCTATCGTTTTTCTTGTACCAAGCTAAAATCTTATTTTTAGCTGTTGAACTTTTAATAAATTTAAGCCAGTCTCTACTAGGTCCTTTTGATTGATCTGATGTAATAATTTCAACAATATCTCCATTTTTTAATTGAGTTACTATTGGCATCATCTTACTATTTATCTTAGCACCAGTCATATGGTTGCCTATTTCAGCGTGGATATAGTATGCAAAATCTATTGGTGTACTGCCTTTAGGTAATGCAATAATTTTTCCCTTTGGAGTAAATACATAAACTTCATCTTCAAAAAGCTCTGTTTTTAATGTATTTAAAAACTCATCTGGGTCTTGCATATCTTTTTGCCACTCTAAGGTTTCACGAAGCCATGAAAGTTTGTCTTCCTCAACTTTAACATTAGCTTTTTTGTTTCCCATAAAGCTAGCCTCTTTATATGCCCAGTGTGCAGCAATACCATACTCTGCTATACGGTGCATGTCCCATGTACGAATTTGCACCTCAAATGGTGTTCCTTTTGGTCCAATTAAAGTAGTATGCAAAGACTGATACATATTAGGCTTTGGCACTGAAATATAGTCTTTAAATCTTCCTGGCATTGGGCTATATAACTCATGTACTATACCTAAAACTGCATAACAGTCTTTTATAGAGTTAACTATTACCCTTAATGCAAACAAGTCATATACTTGATCTAAGGTAATATTATCTCTTTTCATTTTGCGGTAAATACTATATAAATGTTTTGCTCTTCCTGTAATTTCTGCTTCAATATGTTGTTTTTTTACTGACTGTTTTATTTGTTCCATAATCATATCAATAAATTGTAAACGTTCTTCTCTTTTACGGTCGATTCCTTCTACTAATTCACGATACTCTTCTGGATATAGGTATTTAAAAGCTAAATCCTCTAACTCCCATTTTAGAGAATACATACCTAAACGATTTGCAAGTGGTGCATATAGCTCCATCGTTTCATTCGCATTAGCAATTTGTCTATCACGTGTTAGATATTTTAATGTTCTCATATTATGAAGTCTATCAGCAAGTTTAATTAGTATAACTCTTATGTCTTTTCCCATTGCTAAAAACATTTTTCTGTAATTTTCTACTTGTTGCTCCTCCATACTAGCATATTGAAGTTTGCTAAGCTTAGTAACTCCATCTACTAATTCCGCAATTTCTTCACCAAATTCATTCTCCAAATCTTGTTTTGTAATTTCTGTATCTTCTACTACGTCATGCAAAAGGGCTGCACATATTGTACTGTCATCCAAGCCTAAAGTTGACAATATATATGCAACTTGCACTGGGTGAATAATATATGGTTCTCCTGATTTTCTTAATTGCCCTTCGTGATGTGCTTTTGCGTAATTATATACTTTTCTTATAAGTTTACTATCTGATTTTCTATTATTCTTTTTAGTTGTATTTATTACATCTTCTATTGTCATTTCTTGTATTTCTGACATGTGCTTCCCTCCTTTATTAAATAGTTTTTCTTAAATCTTTTAAGTTTACTTGAATATTTTCATTTCCTCCAAATTGATTTACTTCTAAACTTCCAACAATATCAACTTTATCTCCAATTAAATACTTATCTGCTACTTCTCCCATATTAAATCCGATGGCATCTATCATATGATTGTCGATTCCAAGTTTTAATTTTATATGTTTTCCTTCAGACAAACTTCTTATTGATAATATTTTTAAGTTTTTAATTAAAAATACTGGCATTTTATTACCTTCACCATATGGTTCTAATAGCTTTAATTCATTAACTTCTTGTATGTTTATCTTTTTTATATCTACTTGTTTATCAATTTGTATAATCGGTATTATATCACTAATATGGCTGTTTTGTGTATATTCTTCAAATTCTTTTTTAAATTTTTCAAAGTTTTCTCTTTTAACATTTATACCTATTGCCATACTATGTCCACCAAATTTTCCCACATATGTATCGCAATTCATTACAGCATCATGTAAGTTAAATCCTGGGATGCTTCTTCCTGAGCCTTTTCCTTCTTCTCCTTCAAAGCAAATTAAAATGCTTGGTTTAAAATATATATCTGTTACTTTTGATGCAACTATTCCAATTATTCCATGATGCCAACCTTCTTGTCCTAAAACAATACAAGATTTATCCTTTTCTCCATTTTCAATTTGTTCTAAAGCTTGTTTAAATATTCTTTTTTCTGTTTCTTGTCTTTCTAGGTTATAGTTGTTTAATTTTTCTGTTATTTCTTTAGCTTCATGTAAGTCGTTTGTTAGGAATAATCTTAAAGCTTCTTTTTCTTCTCCCATTCTACCACAAGCATTTATTCTTGGAGCTATACCAAAAGATATTGTAGTAGAATTTACTTCTTTATATCCTGTAGATGCAAGTAAAGTCCTTAAACCAATATTTTTTGATATTGGTACTAGTTTTAATCCTAATTTAGTAATTACTCTGTTTTCATCTACTAGTGGTACTATATCTGAAATAGTTCCAACACATACAATATCTAAATATTTTAAATATTCTCTATTATCTAAATTTAATTTAATTGAAATTGCCTGTATTAGCTTAAATACTACTCCAACACCTGCTAATTGGTTAAATGGATATTGATTATCTTTTCTTTTTGCATCTACTACTGCTAAACATTTTGGCAATTCTTCTGCTGGTTCATGGTGATCTGTAACTATTACTTCTAGTCCTAATTCTGTTGCATATTTAATCTCTTCTATACATGAAATTCCACAGTCTACGGTTATTATTAGTTTATACCCTTGTTCTGCAATTTTCTTTACAGCTTCTTTATTTAGCCCATAGCCTTCATTTAATCTATTTGGAATGTACTCTCCAACTTGTAAATTTCTTTCTTCTAAGAATTTCTTGAGTACAGTAATACTTGTTATTCCATCTACATCATAGTCTCCATATATAATGGTCTTTTCTTGTGTTTGTATTGCTTTTAAAATTCTATCTACTGCCTTTTCCATATCTGGCATTAGAAATGGAGCATGAAAATCATCTCTTGTAGGATTTAAAAATTCTCTTACGTCTTCTTTTTCAATAATTCCTCTACTCGCTAATATACTACTAATTAAATTACTTAATCCATTTTCTTTAGATATTTTATCTATATCATTTTTATTTTCTTTGCATACTTCCCATTTTTTATTCATTAATTTCTCCTAATATATTTACAGTTTGTATTATTTTACAACAAATTCGAAACTTTTTAAAGAGAAAGTATAAAATTTGCATAATTTTAGATAAAAATTATGCAAATAACTGAATAAATTATTATTTTTATAAGATTTTTTGTGATTAAGGTATAGTTATATAGTTTTATTCCTATATTGTTTATTTCGTCATAATTGTTTAATATTGTTTCTTGTTCTTTTTCTGTAAGAGTTCCTTCTCTTTTTAAATATTGTTCTGCTAATGGTTTTGCATTTATCATTGCATCCATTTCTAAATAACTTCTAATTATGTAATTTATAAAGCTAAATATAGCTAGAGCAAATAAAACTGTGTTTGGAAGCGGATTTATTTTTAATATTGCTAAAATGCATATTACAATAAAATATATAAAATATATGTTAGAAAATATGAAGTTAAAAAGCAAAGTTCTTTTATTTTGAATAGAGTGTAAACACTCATGTGCTACTGTTTGAACTCTTGTGAAGGCGTTTTTTATGTTTGCTATTATAATTGAATTTGAAAGTACCATATATAAACTAGCTTGATTGCTTTCACTTTCTTCTATTTTCACATTTTCATTATTAAGCATTTTTAAGATACTCTTGCAAATTTCTTTATTTTCAGGTAGTTTATTTGTTATTTCATTCAAACCTTTATCATAACCTAATTCTTTTAACTTTTTTATATCTCTTATTTTTATGCTCCATGCAAATTTTAAAATTATCATAGTAAGCGCACATATACAAATTATAAAAATGTATTCCATTTTCTTTCCTCTTTTCTATACAATAAAAAAGTCGTTAAAAAAGCCTCTATTTATAGCTTCCTTAACGACAATTTTTCTTATAATACATCTTTTATTGCTTCAGCAATTATTTTATTTACATCAGCAATCATAATATTAAACTTCACTTCTAAATCAAAGTATTCTTTAATATCTTTATTTCCTACTAAAGTCATATACATCTCTTCTAGTTTTTTATTTTTTTCTTCATCTTTTGCCTCTCCTGCATATGCCATTAGTTGAACTTCATATCTTAGTTTTTCAAAATCTTCTACTTTTTGCTTCTTTTCTGGATCATTGTGTATTTCGTCTTTTCTCTTTTTGTATAATTTGAATTCTTCGGAATCTCTTATCTCTTGTGCTAAACGGTTTGCTGTATCATATACTTGCATAATTTTTCCTCCTTATATTTATGCATAAGCATGTTTCTTCTGAAAACTAAGTAAATTTGTAATTTCTGTTTCTGTGTTGCCTGCTTTTTTAGCCTTTTTCGCATTTTCTTGTGCAATTTCTTGTTTTTGTTTTTCCGCAACAGTTTTGCAAATTGCTTTTTCATATATATAATGTGTATCTTGAGCAATTTTAGTCCAGTTAAATTCTTCCTTAACTTTTTGTTTAGCTTTTTTAGCCATATTAGCTGCTAATTGTTTATCATATAATACTGTTAACACTGAATCTGCTATTGAGTTTGGATTTCCAGCATAGCTTTTCATTCCATTTACTCCGTGGTCTACTATTTCATCCAAACCACCAACATCTGAAACTACTGTTGGAACTCCTGCTAACATTCCTTCTAGTGCAACAATTCCAAATGGTTCATATGTACTTGGAAATACTGCTACATCAGCACATTTATATATTTTTTGTACTTGTTTTGAATTTAAATATCCTGTAAAATATACCTTATTTGCAATACCCATTGCTTCAGCTTGTGCTTTTAAATCATCTAGCATTCCACCTTTTCCTGCAATTACAAGTTTTACATCATTATATCCTTGTAATATTTTTGGCATTGCTGATATTAAATGTTGAATTCCTTTTTCATATACTAATCTTCCAACATATAGAATAATTTTCTCATTATCCATTGCATATTGTCTTCTAAATTCGTAATCTCTTTCAATTCCATTAAAGTTAGTTAAGTTAATTCCATTTGGTATTACATTTATTTTATCAAAAGGAAGTCCAAATAGGCTTTGCACATGTCCTTTCATAAAATTACTGTTTACTATTACTTCTGTTGCTTCATATGTTAATAACCATTCTGTGTCATTTATATATCTTTGTGATTCATTATGAATTCCAGAGTTTCTTCCTGCTTCTGTTGCATGTATTGTAGCAACTAGTGGTATTCCAAAAGATTGTTTTAAAGTTTTGGCACTTGATGCAACTAGCCAATCATGTGCGTGTATAACATCAAACTTTCCATTTTTATTTATTAGTTCTGTGGCTTTTGCTACCATATTGAAGTTTAATTGCAAAGTCCAGTCTATAAAGCTATTTGGATGTATCATATAGTTTTCTACACGATATACTTCTACTCCTTTGTCATTTTCATATTCAGGCAAGTCTCCTTCTTTATATGTAATAACTGTTACTTCATGTCCATCTTTTATTAATCTTTTTGATAAATCGTGTACTACTCTAGCAATTCCTCCTACTATTCTTGGTGGATATTCCCATGTTAACATCAATATTTTCATTTTTATTTTTGCCCCTTCCTCATTTTCATCTTTTGAATTTTATGCTGTCTCTATTGTATATAATTTTGTGACAAAAGTAAACAATTTTTTACAAAATATTTATTATTTTATGCTTTTTTAAAATTAAAATTAGCCAAGTTAGTACATTGTACTTTACTTGGCTTTTTTTATTATTTTACTTTTTTCTCTATAATTATATTGTCATTATTTTTCATTAGTCATCATTATAAATAACATACTTGCCGTCTGGTGTAATTACGTCATCAGGCATTACTTGCGAAGATGGACTTTTAGTTGCTCCTTCTGGTATTATATAATACCAACTAGAAGCTGTTCTACTGTCATATTGACTTCCATCCGCGTTAAAATATTTTATTCCACTTAGATATATTCTATTATTATCAACCATATAATCATAGCATTTTACATCTGTTACTATATATTCATCAGTTGAGCCATATGCTTGATACCAATACTTATCACCTCTCTTTTGTTTCTCTGCAGTTCCGTACATTTCATGCCAGTCTTTCCTATCATCTTCATTATCAAAATATCCCGCTTCAAAAGCTTGTTTCCATGTCATTCCTTTTTCTACTTTATATATTTTATCTTTTCCATTAACATCTTGAGCAGTGAATGTTAGCATTGGTACTGTAGTATTTTCTGTTATCCATTTTTCTACTTCGTTTATTCCTTTTAAATCATTCTGTTGTGCTTCATTCATTTTGTTTTGTGCATCTTGTGCTCTTTTTATTATTCCATTTTCACTAAACATTGCATTTACGCTCACTCCTGCTAATATTAATAGTACTACAATTGTTACCACTAATGCAATTAGAGTAATACCATTTTCTTTTAAGTAATTTCTTTTGTTTTTTGTTTTCATTTTTTCTTTGTACCTTTATATGACATATACTATCATATCCCTTTCCTTTTATTTTTTAAATTTTCTAAATTATACATTTAGTTCTTTACTTTGCATTTTTTTGCATATATATTTTTCTAATATTAAACTCTGTTTTACATCATCCTCCTTTAATTTTCTAAAAAAGTTTGCACAAATTAAATGTTTTTCACAACAAAAAGACAGGCCATTTAAGTACTTTCATACTCATAACCTGTCTTACATATGCTGAATAAAGCTAATTTCTTAGCTTGGTTGTTATTTATTAATGTAGTAGCTCTCTCTCTCTCTCTCTCTCTCTCTCTACTCCTGCAGAGGTTTTGGCTTTTTTCATATTTTGCGCCTCTTTCTTACTTTTCTTTGGATTTTATTCTGTGATTATAATAATATAACTTTCCCAATTTTGCAATAGTTTCTATTAATTTAATCTAAATATTTTTTTGAAGCTTTTCGTTTTACTATTACTATTTTCTACGTTATACTAATTTTTCTATATCTTCTTTCATTAATCCTGTAATTTCAATAATATCTGATAAGTCCATTCCTTTTTTTAGCATATTTTTTGCTATTTGTAATTTTTCTTCTTTAGCACCCTCTATTACTCCTTCTTTTTTGCCATCTCTTTTTGCTTCATACAGCATTTGCTCATTATCCATTCGTTCTAGTTCTGCTTTAAATGCCATTCTTCTTAATACATCATCTTGACTTATTCTATTTAGTTCTTCTTTTGCTTCCTTTATATTTTCATTCTCTTCCATTATTTTGGTTACCTCCACATCTTCCGGATTTTCTAGAAACATCATCCACTGCAATGCTCCATCTTCTTTATTTGTCTCATACTCTCTTATTGCTTTCGGTAATTCTATTATAATAATCTCAAAATAACTTGTCAAGATTATGCTTTTGTATTCTTCTTCTCGTATTTGCCAATTAGTTTGTGCTTTTTTTATTGTTTTAAATTCTGGTAATTCTTTATCTACTATTATTATGCTTATTGTTCTTCTTAATTGTTCATATTTTTCACCTACTTGTAAGTTTGCACTATACATTTTAGCCCAATATAGCAAAAATCTAGGTAACATTTTTTCATGTGTTGATAATTGTACTTCTATGTCACATTCCACATTGTCATTTACTATTGCTCTTAAATCTAGTCTTCCGTTTTTATCTCTCTTATTATCATTTAATAAGTCTTTGCTTTTGTCTAATTCTATTGAGTGTATTTTCATTTTTAAAATTTTCTCTAATAAATCTTTTGTAATTTTCTCTTTTCCTCTTGTGAATAATGCTTGAAAAACAACATCATTTTTTGGTCTTAATAGTCCGTCATTTTCGACTTCATTTTTCGTCATAAATTTCGACTCCTTTTTAAATTATATATTTCAGTTGCATTTTTTCATAAAAAAATAACGTACCTCTCTTTCTTGCTAATTTATATTTTCTTTGTTTGTGGAAATTTTAAGATTTTTA